>Ga0196978_1000525_pt1 | contig 19076 bp, 18 predicted proteins | sample S3v_2013CmetaG_FD_155491 | JGI IMG/M metagenome (GOLD analysis project Ga0196978, IMG submission 155491) | Soil microbial communities from Anza Borrego desert, Southern California, United States - S3+v_20-13C | ecosystem: Environmental > Terrestrial > Soil > Desert | place: USA: California... | reverse complement strand
GCTTCGAGCGGATGACGCTCATCCAACGGCGTGCGTGGAACGCACCATCAACGCCCGAACACTCGTAGGGTGCGCAAGTTGCGCACCGGCCGCCGGTGCGTCATCGACGCACCCTACGCACGGTCCAGCTCTCGCTGATAGAGCCCGAGCATGTTCTCATCGAAGCACGCGAAGATCACCTTCTCGATGCCTGGATGCCGCTCTACACCCTCGCGGCACTCGCGCACCGCGATCTCCACCGCTTCATCGAGCGGGTAGCCGTAGGCGCCGCAACTGATCGCCGGGAATGCGATCGTCTTCACGCCGTTCTCCGCCGCGAGCGCGAGGCTTTTGCGATAGCACGACGCGAGCAGCTCGGGCTCCCGCTGGCGGCCGTCCTTGTAGACGGGACCGACGGTGTGGATCACATGGCGCGCCGGGAGGCGGTAACCGCCCGTAATGCGCGCGTCCCCCGTCGGACAGCCGCCGAGCGTCCGGCATTCGGCCAGGAGCTCGGGGCCCGCCGCGCGATGAATGGCGCCGTCCACGCCGCCGCCGCCGAGAAGCGTCGTGTTCGCCGCGTTGACGATCGCGTCGACATCGAGCGCGACGATGTTCGCGCGCAGCGCTTTCAGTTTGCTCGTCACCTGGGAAACCTCGGTTTCACCATGGACGTGCGAGCCACTTCTCGACCTGGTCGAGCCGATCCGAGCCCCAGAACGGCTCGCCGTCGATGACGATATAAGGCGAACCGAACACGCCGCGGGAGATGGCGCTTTCGACTTCCCGGCGCAGCCGGTCCTTGACCGCCTGATCGTTGATCTGGCGTTCGAGCTTCGAGCGATCGATGCCGAGCGTGGCGGCGACATCGAGCGTCACGTCGGGCGCGGAGATGTCGCGGTCTTGCGTGAAGTAGGTGTCGTACAGCGCGAGTGCCAGCCGCTTCGCCAGCGCGGGATCCTCGTCCGATACAGCATAGAACGCCCGCGACGGCGCCGTGCTCGCGATCGGAAACTTCGTGGGCAACTGGAACGGCAACCCGAGCAGCCGCGCGGTTCGGCCCAGGTCGCGTGACATGTAGTCGCCCTTCAGCGGGATCGTCGAAAGCGGCTGCTGCCCGGAGACCTTGAATACGGCGCCGAGGAGTATCGGCCGCCAGGTGACGGAGCGTCCGTGGCGGGACGCAATGTCCTCGATCTTGTGCGCGGCGAAGTAGCCGTAAGGCGAGGAGAAGTCGAAGTAGAAGTCGATCGGCTGCTTACTCATGTCAGCCGCTCCAGCGCGATCGCCGTCGCTTCGCCGCCGCCGATGCAGAGCGCGGCGATGCCGCGCTTGAGTCCCCGTTCTTCGAGCGCGTAAAGCAGCGTCACCATGATGCGTGCGCCGGAAGCGCCGAGCGGATGTCCGAGCGCGCACGCGCCGCCGTGGACGTTCACGCGCTCGTGCGTGAGCCGGAGATCGTCGATCGCCGCCATCGCGACGACGGCGAAAGCTTCGTTGATCTCGAAGAGATCCGCGGTCGACGCGTCCCAGCCGGTTTTGTCGAACAGCTTGCGGATCGCGCCGACGGGGGCGGTGGTGAACCACGCCGGCGCCTGCGAGTGCGTCGCGTGGCCTACGATGCGCGCGAGCGGCTGGATGCCGCGCCGCTCCGCTTCCGAGAGCCGCATGAGCACCATCGCCGCGCCGCCATCGGAGATCGAGCTCGAGTTCGCCGCGGTGACCGTGCCGTCCTTGCGGAACGCGGGCTTCAGTTGCGGGATGCGCTCGAGATTCGCTTTCAGCGGCTGCTCGTCATCCTCGACGCGCGTTTTGCCCGCTTCGACCGCAACGATCTCGCGCCGGAACATCCCGCAGCGGATCGCGTCCTGCGCGCGCGTGAGCGAGGTGATCGCGTAGCGGTCCTGCGCTTCGCGCGTGTAGCCGTACTGCTGCGCGGTGTCCTCGGCGTACGTGCCCATGAGGCGCCCGGGATCGTAGGCGTCTTCCAGGCCGTCGAGGAACATGTGGTCCTTCACTTCGGCGTGACCCAGGCGCAAACCGCCGCGCGCTTTCGGCAGCAGATACGGCGCATTCGTCATGCTCTCCATGCCGCCGGTCACCATGATGCGGTTCGTGCCGAGGGTGAGCATGTCGGTCGCGAGCATCGCGGCCTTCATGCCGGAGCCGCAGACCTTGTTGATCGTGGTGCAGCCCGTCGCTTCCGGCAGTCCCGCCGCGAGCGCCGCCTGTCGCGCCGGCGCCTGACCCTGACCGGCCGGCAGCACGTTGCCCATGATCACTTCGTCGACGTCGCCCGGCGCAACACCCGCGCGCTCCACCGCCGCGCGAATGGCGGCCGCGCCGAGATCGCGCGCGCTGCACGCTTTCAACGCACCCTGAAAACCGCCCATCGGCGTGCGCGCCGCGGATGCGATGACCACCGGGTCTGAAACGTTCGAGCTCATACGCTCATCCTCCGCATGCGTTCCAGCGTTTCGATCGTCTCGTCGCGCAGCGCCTTCACCAGATCGGCGGCCGGGAGCTTCCGCGCGAGCGGAACCGCCTGACCGGCCCACATCGCGATGAAATCAGCCTTGCCTGCTTTCGCGGACGCGGCACGCAACGGTCCGGTCACCACGTTCTGCGCCGGGAACGCGAGCACCGGCTTGTCCTGCATTTCGCGAACGTAGCGATTGGCGATGCCGCGCGCGGGCTTACCCGAGAATTTTTCGGTGATCAGCGTGTTGTCCTCGTCCGCCGCGAGGATCGCGTCCTTGTGCAGCGCCGCCGCGCCGCTTTCGGCACATGGCAGGAATGCGGTTCCGAGCTGTGCCGCCTGTGCACCGAGCGCGAGAGCCGCCGCGATGCCGGCGCCGTCCATGATGCCGCCTGCCGCGACCACCGGGACCCGCACGGCTTTGACGATCAGGCGCACGAGCGCGAACGTGCCGGTCATCGCGTCGTACGGATCGCGCAGATACGTGCCGCGATGGCCGCCGGCTTCGGCGCCTTGCGCGATGACGAAATCGACGCCGGCCGCTTCGAGCCGCCTCGCTTCAGCGACGCACGTCGCGGCGCCGCCGACCTTGATGCCCTTCGCGCGCATTGACGCGACACGCTTGGCGTCGAGGTCACCGAGATGAAACGTGAAGACGCCCGGGCGGATCTCCTCGATCGCCGAGAGCTGCGAGACGAGGTCCGGCGCGTATGGCGGCTTGACCGGCTGCGGGCGCTCGAGTCCCAGCTCGTCGTAGTACGGGCCAAGCGCTTCGAGCGCCGCCGTCTGCTCGGACGCATCGATCGCGCCCGCGTTGTTGGACACGAACAGGTTGAGGTTGAACGGCCCGGAGGTGAGCGCTCGCACGCCTTCGGCTTCGCGCATCATCGCCTCAGGCTGCGTGTAGGCGAAACCGAACGAGCCGAGCGCGCCGGCGTTGCACACCGCGCTCACGAGCTCGACCGTCGTCGCGCCGCCGGCCATCGGGGCCTGGATGATCGGAAGCTCGATGCCGAGCGTGTCACACAGTGGAGTTCTGAGATTTTTGCTCATCGCGTCACTTCGTCACTTCATCACTGCATCACCACGTCACTGGGTTTGTTCGAACAGCTCACGCCCGATCAACCAGCGGCGTATCTCAGACGTCCCGGCGCCGATTTCGTAGAGTTTCGCGTCGCGCAGCAGGCGGCCGGTGGGGCTTTCGTTGACATATCCCATGCCGCCGAGCGCCTGTATCGCCTCGAGCGCCATCCACGTCGCGCGCTCGGCCGCATAGAGTATGGCACCGGCCGCGTCCTTGCGCGTCACGCGCCCGGAATCGCACGCCCGCGCGACGGCGTAAACGTAGGCGCAGCATGCGCAGTACGTGGTGTACATGTCCGCGAGCTTGCCCTGCATCAACTGGAAGCTCCCGATCGGATGGCCAAACTGCTTGCGCTCGTGCACGTACGGCAGCACGGCGTCGAGGCACGCGCGCATGATGCCCAGCGGCCCCGCCGCGAGCACCGCGCGCTCGTAGTCGAGTCCGCTCATGAGCACTTCGATGCCGCCGCCTTCGGCGCCGAGCACGTTCGCCGCGGGCACTTCGCATTGCGAGAACACGAGCTCGCAGGTGTTCGAGCCGCGCATGCCGAGCTTGTCGAGCTTCTGCGCGGTCGAAAATCCCTTGAAGCCGCGCTCGATCAGAAACGCCGTGATGCCGCGCGCACCGGCATCCGCATCGGTCTTCGCGTACACCACGAGCACGTCGGCGTCGGGCCCGTTGGTGATCCACATCTTGTTGCCGTCCAGCACGTAGACGTCGCCGTGGCGCCGGGCGCGCAGCTTGAGACTCACGACGTCCGAGCCCGAGCCCGGCTCGCTCATCGCGAGCGCACCCACGTGCTCGCCGGAGATCAACTTCGGAAGGTACGCGCGCTTCTGCTCCGGCGTGGCGTGCCGGCGGATCTGGTTCACGCACAGATTAGAGTGCGCGCCGTACGAGAGTCCGACCGAAGCGGACGCGCGCGAAAGCTCCTCCATCGCGACCACATGCGCGAGATAGCCCATCCCGGCGCCGCCCCATTCCTCCTCGACGGTGATGCCGAGCAGCCCGAGCCTGCCGAGCTGCGGCCACAGGTCCCGGGGAAATTCGTTGGTGCGATCGATCTCGGCGGCGCGCGGCGCGATCTCGGCGGCGGCGAAGTTGCGGACGGTCTCGCGCAGGATGTCGGCCGTCTCGCCGAGATCGAAATCGAGGGTCGGGACATCGCTCATGGACATTCCCTTTACGTGCGCGTAAACCTCACGCGGCCTTGATGTCTCGCCCGGAACCCTGCGCCAGCAGCTTCCGGCATTGCGCTGCAAAGAACTCGACCTCGTTCAGCATGACCTCGATGTCCTCGCGCTGCTGCTCCAGGAGCCCTTTGCGCTTCTCGAGCTTGCCGAGGAACGCCTCCAACTGATCGCGCTCGTCCTTGGAGAGGTCGTAGAGATCGAACAACTCCTTGATTTCCTGCAAGCTGAAGCCGAGCCGCTTGCCGCGCAGCGCGAGCTTGAGCCGCACCCGGTCGCGCGTGCTGAAGACGCGATTCACACCCTGCCGGACCGGGCTCAGGAGACCTTCCGCCTCGTAATGACGGATGGTGCGAGTGGTCACTCCGAATTCACGTGCCAGATCGCCGATCGTATACGTCGCCGTCATTGTGCTGTGCAATATTCCCGAGTAGAATCAACGCGTTCTGAATCATAGTCTCGCCTTTACGTAAACGTCAACCAGCGCGCGCATGGCACAGGAGTCCCGCATGGGCAACCAGCAGGAGCAGGACAAACTCAGGTTCGATGCCGCCGAAGTCGCGCAGCTCTACGCCGACATCGCGCGCAAGAGCGGCGAGCTGCTGACGGGCTTCGCCGCGCGCCACCCGAACGGCGCCTTCTCTTCGGTCGTGTCCGACGAGCTCGGCATCAGCAAGGCGTTCTTCGAAGCGTGGTCCCGCATGCTCACCGATCCGATGCGGCTGGCGGAGACGCAGGTCAGGCTGTGGCAGGACTACGTTTCGCTGTGGCAGCAGTCGATGATGCGGCTGATGGGCCAGAAAGCGGAGCCCGTCGCCGAAACGCCCACAGGCGATCGCCGGTTCAAGCACGAAGACTGGCGGGCCAACTTCGTCTACGACTACATCAAGCAGTCGTATCTCATCGCCGCGAAACATCTGCACCAGACGCTCGCAGGCGTCCAAGGTCTCGACGAGCAGACCGCGAAGAAAGTCGATTTCTACACGCGCCAGTACATCGACGCGCTGGCGCCCTCGAATTTCGTCGTGACCAATCCGGAAGTGATGCGCGAGACGCTCGCGACCGGCGGACAGAATCTGCTGCGCGGTTTTTCCAACCTGCTGGACGATCTCGCGCGCGGCAACGGCAGCGGCCTGAAGCTCCGCATGACCGATGAGCGCGCCTTCGCGCTCGGCGAGAACATCGCGGTGACGCCGGGCAAGGTCGTCTTCCAAAGCGATCTCATCCAGCTCATCCAGTACAGCCCGACCACCGAAAAGGTGTACCGGCGGCCGCTCGTCATCGTTCCGCCGTGGATCAACAAGTACTACATCCTCGATCTGCGGCCGGACAATTCGTTCGTGAAGTGGGCGGTCGGCGAGGGACACACCGTCTTCATCGTGTCGTGGGTAAATCCGGACGAACGGTTCGCGGCCAAGACCTTCGAGGATTACCTGAACGAGGGCACGCTCGCGGCGATCGACGCGGTCGAGCGCGCCACCGGCGAGCGCGAGATGAACCTGATCGGTTTCTGCCTTGGGGGCACGCTGCTAGCGTGCACGCTCGGGCTGCTCGCCGCGAAAGGCGATACACGCGTGAGGAGCGCGACGTTCTTCGCGACGCTTACCGATTTCGACGAGGCCGGCGAGCTCGAAGTGTTCGTCGACGAGGAGCAGGTCGAGGCGCTGGAGAAGCGCATGCGGGAGCGGGGCTATCTCGAAGGCGCGGAGATGGCGACGACGTTCAACATGCTGCGCTCGAACGACCTCATCTGGTCGTTCGTCGTCAACAACTACCTGCTCGGGCGCGATCCTTTTGCGTTCGATCTGCTGTACTGGAACGCGGATTCCACGCGCATGCCGGCGGCGATGCACAGCTATTACCTGCGCAACATGTACCTGCGGAATCTCCTCGCGCAGCGCGGCGGCCTCACGCTCAACGGCACGCCGATCGATCTCTCGAAAGTCGACATCCCGCTGTATTTCATCTCGACGATCGAGGACCACATCGCGCCGTGGAAATCGTGCTATCGCGGCGCACGGCTTTTCGGCGGCCCGGTTCGCTTCGTTCTGGGCGGCTCCGGTCACATCGCGGGGATCGTCAATCCGCCGTCGGCGAACAAGTATGGCTACCGGACGCATGATGCGCTGCCGGCCGATCCGGACGACTGGCTTGCCACGGCGGCGCAGCACCCGGGTTCGTGGTGGAACGACTGGACGGCGTGGGCCGCGCAGCACGGCGGCGACCCGGTGGACGCCCGCATCCCCGGGACGGGTGCGCTGCCGGCGCTCGAGGACGCCCCCGGCTCGTACGTGCGCGTGCGCGCCGAGCCGCGGAAAAAATAGCGCCGCATTCGTGCGATCCCGCCTCGTCTGGATGCGGTTGGCCTGATAATCTTCGACGTGGCGCTCACCGACGTGAAATCGGTGACGTGTATCAAGCCCGCGCGCCCAAGACGCGCGGTGTAATGACAAAGTAGGGGATCTCCGTGAAGCTCTGGAAACTGCATACGCTCGTCTTCCGCTGCCCATGCTGCGGAAAGGACGCCGAGTACGCCGCGCAAGTCGTCGAAGGGCCGCACAAGGGCACGTGGCGGGATCCCACTTACTGGTGCGAGAAATGTTCGAGCGCGGTGCGTGCGCGCGACACCTGGCTGTTCGGCGCCGCGTTCGGTCCGCTCATGGCAATGGTCGCGACCTTCGCGGTCGAAGCGTTGCCCCCGGGCCTTGGGCTGTCGCAGTGGATGACGCTCGCGTTCGCGGCGCTGTGCTGCGCGATCGTCGGATGGCCGCTCTCGCGCACGCTGTCGCGTCATCTCGTCTCGTGGGCGCCACGCGATCCGCGCCATCCCGGTGCATTGCGCGAAGCGCATCTTCGCCGCATCAAAGACGAAGAAGAACAGTGACGCAGTGACGCAGTGACGCAGTGACGGCGTGACGCGGTGACGCAGTAAAAACCGCTCGTCACCTCGTCACTGCATCACCTCGTCACCGCATCACCACCGCGTCCCTCGGTCAGGCGCACACCTTGCCTGACGTATCCTGCGGCGCTGCAGCATGCGTCTGTCTAGAGGCGCCGCGTATACTTCTCACGAAACGGTGACAGTCCCGATTCCGCATCTGCAGCGGAAACGTGACAGTCCCGCGCGAAGGTGACTGCCATGGACATGAAGGACATCTCTCCGGACGTCGATCCACAGGAAACACGGGAATGGCTCGACGCGCTCGAGTCGGTGCTGGAGAACGAGGGACCGGAACGCGCGCACTTCCTGCTCGAGCAGCTCGTTGAAAAAGCGCGCCGTTCCGGCGCGAACATTCCGTTTCGCGCGACCACCGCTTACCTGAACACGATTCCGGTTTCACGCGAGGACCGCCTGCCCGGCAATCCCGAGCTCGAGCACAGGCTGCGCTCGCTCGTGCGCTGGAACGCGATGGCGATGGTCGTGCGCGCGAACAAGGAGTCCTCCGAGCTCGGGGGTCACATCGCGAGCTTCGCCTCCGCCGCGACGCTCTACGACGTGGGCTTCAACCATTTTTTCCGCGCCGCGAGCGACAGCTTCGGCGGCGATCTGGTGTACTTCCAAGGGCACTCGGCGCCGGGCATCTACGCTCGCGCGTACCTCGAAGGCCGCATCACCGACGAGCAGATGAGTCATTTCCGCCAGGAAGTCGGTGGCAAGGGGCTCCCGTCGTATCCGCATCCGTGGCTGATGCCGGATTTCTGGCAATTTCCGACGGTGTCGATGGGACTGGGGCCGCTCATGGCGATCTACCAGGCCCGCTTCATGCGGTACATGAAGGACCGCGGCATTCTGGAAGGCCAGGGGCGCAAAGTCTGGGCGTTCATGGGCGATGGCGAGATGGACGAGCCGGAATCGCTCGGCGCGATCTCGCTCGCGGGCCGCGAGCAGCTCGACAACCTCATCTTCGTCATCAACTGCAACCTGCAGCGCCTCGACGGTCCGGTGCGCGGCAACGGCAAGATCATCCAGGAGCTGGAGTCGGATTTTCGCGGCGCCGGCTGGAACGTGATCAAGGTGATCTGGGGCTCGTACTGGGACCCGCTGATCGCGCGCGACACCCGGGGGCTGCTGCTCAAGCGCATGGAAGAGTGCGTCGACGGCGAGTATCAGGCCTTCAAGGCGAACGACGGCGCGTTCGTGCGCAAGCACTTCTTCGGCAAGTACCCCGAGCTCGCCGACATGGTCGCGAACATGACCGACGACGACATCTGGCGGTTGAACCGCGGCGGCCACGATCCGCACAAGGTGTACGCGGCGTATGCGGCGGCGATGCGCCACAAGGGCCAGCCCACCGTGATCCTCGCCAAGACGATCAAGGGCTACGGCATGGGTGAATCGGGAGAAGGCCAGAACATCACCCACCAGCAGAAGAAGATGGGCACGTCCTCGATCAAGGCGTTCCGCGATCGCTTCAAGGTCCCGATCGCCGACGAGAAGCTCGACGAAGTGCCGTTCTACCGTCCGCCCGAAGATTCGCCGGAGATGCAGTACCTGCGAAGCCGCATCGAAGCGATGGGCGGCTCGCTCCCGGCGCGCCGGCGCAAGGCGGCGCCGCTCGAAGTGCCGCCGCTCTCCGCGTTCGAAGCGCAGTTGAAAGGCACCGAAGGGCGCGAGATCTCGACCACGATGGCGTTCGTGCGAATCCTGAACACGATCATTCGCGACAAGAAGATCGGCAAGCTCGTCGTGCCGATCGTGCCGGACGAGTCGCGCACCTTCGGCATGGAAGGCATGTTCCGGCAGCTCGGCATCTACTCGCACGTGGGGCAGCTCTACACCCCCCAGGACGCCGCGCAGCTCATGTACTACAAGGAAGACAAGAACGGGCAGATCCTCGAAGAGGGCATCAACGAGGCCGGCGCGATGTCTTCGTGGATCGCGGCCGCCACCTCGTACAGCACCAACGGCCAGCCGATGATCCCGTTCTACATCTACTACTCGATGTTCGGCTTCCAGCGCGTGGGCGATCTCGCGTGGGCCGCGGGCGACATGCGCGCGCGCGGATTTCTGCTGGGCGGCACCGCGGGCCGCACGACGCTGAACGGCGAAGGCCTGCAGCACGAGGACGGCCACAGCCACGTTCTCGCCTCGACGATTCCCAATTGCATCTCGTACGACCCGACCTACGCGTACGAGCTCGCCGTCATCATCCAGGACGGCATGCGGCGGATGTACCAGGAGCAGGAGGACGTCTACTACTACATCACCGTGATGAACGAGAACTACGCGCATCCGGCGATGCGCGAGGGCGTCGAGAAAGGCATCCTCAAGGGGATGTACCTGCTCTCGGAGGGCAAGGCGAAGAAAGGCGCCCTCAAAGTTCAGCTCGTCGGCAGCGGCACCATCCTGCGCGAGCTCATCGCGGGCGCGGAGCTCCTGGAAAAGGATTTCGGCATCTCGGCCGACATCTGGAGCGCGACCAGTCTCAACCAGCTCCGGCGCGACGGGCTGGAATGCGCGCGCTGGAACCTGCTGCATCCGGAAGCCGAGCGGCGCGTGCCGTACGTCGAGCAGTGCCTGAAAGACCGGCCGGGACCGGTGATCGCGGCCACCGATTACATGAAGCTCTTCTCCGACCAGATCCGCCCGTTCATTCCCACCCACAACTTCGTCGCCCTCGGCACCGACGGCTTCGGACGCTCGGATACGCGCAAGGCGCTGCGCCGCTTCTTCGAGGTGAATCGCTATTACGTGGCGGTCGCCGCGATGAAAGCGCTCGCCGACGAAGAGGCGCTGCCGCGCGCGAAAGTAACCGAAGCCATACGCAAATACGAAATCGACCCGGAAAAGCCGGATCCCACGAAGGTCTAGTGACGCGGTGACGAAGTGACGAGGTAACCACACGCATGACCATGAGCTTTCTATACGGCTTCACAGCGTCACCGCATCACCGCGTCACCGCGTCACCGCGTTAGCTACGAAGATGAGCGAAACCGTAGAAGTCAAAGTGCCCGACATCGGGGACTTCAAGGATGTGCCGGTGATCGAGGTGTTCGTGAAGCCGGGCGATCAGGTGAATGCCGAGGACTCGCTGATCACGGTCGAATCGGACAAAGCGACCATGGAAGTGCCCTCGCCGCTGGCGGGGGTCGTGAAAGAGCTCAGGGTCAAGGTCGGCGACAAGGTCTCCGAAGGCTCGGCGGTCGTGCTGCTGGAGAAGTCCGGCGACGGCGGCGCGCAAGCGAAAGCGCCGCCGGCGAAGGAAGAGCCGGCGCCGCAGAAAGCCGCAGCGCCCCCGCAGCAGCAGCCCGGCACACGGCCGCAGCCGGCCGCGCCGGCGACAGCTGAAGCGCCGGCGGTGCCTGCGCAGCCGCGTACCCCGGCGCCGCAGCCTTCCGCCGCGCCCGCGGTAGACGAAGCGGGCTTCGGACGAGCGCACGCAAGCCCGTCGGTGCGGCGATTCGCGCGCGAGCTCGGCGTCGATCTCTCCAAAGTGCGGGGCAGCGGCCCGAAGTCGCGGATCCTCAAGGAGGACGTGCAGGGCTTCGTGAAGACCGAGCTCGCGCGTCCGCGCGGCGCCGAAGGCGGCGGTCTCGGTTTCAATCTGCCGCCGCTTCAGCCGGTCGATTTCTCGAAGTTCGGGCCGGTCGAGACGCAGCCGCTCTCGCGCATCAGGAAGCTCTCCGGCGCGTTCCTGCATCGCAACTGGGTGAGCATCCCGCACGTCACGCAGCACGACGAGGCGGATATTACCGAGCTCGAGGAATTCCGCAAGTCGCAATCCGAAGAGGCGAAGAAGCAGGGCATACGCTTCACGATCCTCGGCTTTCTCATGAAAGCGTCCGTGGTGGCGCTGCGCCAGTTTCCGGAGTTCAACGCGTCACTCGCGCCGGACGGCGAAAGCCTCGTGCTCAAGCAGTACTTCCATATCGGTGTCGCGGTGGATACGCCCAACGGCCTCGTCGTCCCGGTCATCCGCGACGTCGACAAGAAGGGGCTGCTCGAGCTCGCGCGCGAGCTCGGCGAAGCGAGCGAGCGCATGCGCGGCGGAAAGATCGCGCCCACGGACCTGCAGGGCGGCTGCTTCTCGATTTCGAGCCTGGGCGGCATCGGCGGCACGATCTTCACGCCGATCATCAATGCGCCCGAAGTCGCGATACTGGGCGTGGGCCGCAGCGTCATGCGGCCGGTGTGGAACGGCAGGGACTTCGCGCCCCGTCTCATGCTCCCGCTGTCGCTCTCGTACGATCATCGCGTGATCGACGGCGCGTCCGGTGCGCGCTTCATCACGTTCCTTTCCGGCGTGCTTTCAGACATCCGGCGGCTCGTCCTCTGAACGGTCCCATCGGCATCTTCGGCGGCACATTCGACCCGATCCATTACGGCCATTTGCGGCTCGCCGAGGAGATTGCCGAGGCTGCGAAGCTCGCCGAAGTGCGGTTCGTCCCGAGCGGCACGCCGCCGCACCGCACGCGACCGGGCGCCGACGCGCAGCATCGTGTGGCAATGGCGAAGCTCGCGGTCGCGGGCAATGCGCGCTTCTCGGTCGACCCGCGCGAGACGCAGCGCAGCGGCCCCGGCTACACCGTCGACACGCTGACGCAGCTGAGAGGCGAGATCGGCGCCGACCGCGCGCTCGTGCTCCTCGTCGGCGCCGATGCTTTCCTCGATCTCGCGACGTGGAGCCGCTGGCGCATGCTGTTCGATCTCGCGCACATCGCGGTCGCGTATCGCCCGGGCTTCCCGATCGACACGTGGCAGGCGCGCATGCCGGAGCCGCTGGCGCACGAGTACGCGGCACGCTACATGCAACAACCGCTCGCGGTGCATCTCGCACCGGCGGGCGGCATCGCCGCGGTTTCGATGACGGGACTCGACATCTCAGCCACGTTCGTGCGCAGCGCGATCGGTCGCGGTGCGAGCGCGCGCTATCTGGTCCCCGATTCCGTTCTCGACTATATTGCTTCGCACGGTCTGTACAGATGACGCTCACGAAACTCGTAAAGACGGCGGTCGACGCGCTCGACGACATCAAGGGTCGCGACATCACCGTGCTCGACGTGCGCAAGCTCACGACGCTGTTCGATCGCATGATCATCGTAAGCGCGGACTCGACGCGGCAGGCGAAGGCGCTTGCGAACAACCTGCAGGAGAAGGTGAAGGCGCAGGGCGGCAAGGTCTACGGCGTCGAGGGCGAGCAGGTCGGCGAATGGGTGCTCGTCGATCTGGGCGCGGTGATCGTGCACATCATGCAGCCGGCGATCCGCCAGCACTACAACCTCGAGGAGCTGTGGACGCCGCCGCGGGCGACGCGCCGCCGCGCCAGCGCCTCCGCCGAAGCTGCGCGGGAATGAAGCTTCCCTCCCCCTCGACGGGGAGGGTCAGGGTGGGGGTGTCACTTGAAGCTCCTCGTCGTCGCCGTCGGCCAGCGCATGCCCGCCTGGATCGACGCCGGCTTCGACGAATACGCGAAGCGCATGCCGCGGGAGGCGAGCCTCACGCTGCGCGAAATCCGCGCCGAGCCGCGTGCGGACGGTGCGCCGGTCGAACGTGCCGTGCAGGCCGAGGCGAAGCGCATTCGCGCGGCACTGCCCGCGGACGCTCTCGGCGTCGTGCTCGACGAACGCGGCAAGACCTGCACCACGCGCGAGCTCGCCCGCCGCGTCGAACGCTGGCTCACCGAAGGGCGGGACGTTGCGTTTGTCATAGGCGGCGCCGACGGATTGGCCGACGATATGCGGCGTGATGCGGACTGGCTGTGGTCACTGTCACCGCTCACGCTGCCGCACGGGCTCGTCCGCGTCGTCGTGGCGGAGCAGCTCTACCGGGCGTGGACGATACTGAAGAACCATCCCTACCATCGTGCCTAGCCGGATTTATCTCGCCTCACGCAGCCCGCGCCGCCGGGAGCTCCTGAAACAGATCGGCATCTCGTTCGAGATCGTGCTCCTGCGCGAGGATCCGAGCCGCGGCCGCGACGTCGACGAGACACCGCTCCCTCAGGAGAGTCCTGACGTGTACGCGCTGCGCGTCGCCTGCGCCAAGGCCGAGCTCGGCGCGCGCTACACCGGACGGCGATCGCTCATCGCGCGGCCGGTGCTCGCGGCCGACACCACCGTCGTGTGCGACGGGCGCGTGCTCGGGAAACCCCAGGACCGCGACGACGCCTTGCGCATGCTGAAGCTCCTCTCGGGCCGCCAGCACGAAGTCATCACCGCGGTCGCGGTCGCATCGCTCGACCGGCTCGAGCAGGCGATCTCGACGTCGCGCGTGTGGTTTCGCCAGATTTCGGACCACGACGCCCGTAAATACGTCGCGACCGGCGAGCCGATGGACAAGGCGGGCGCCTACGCGATACAGGGCCGCGCCGCGGTGTTCGCCTCGCACATCGAGGGAAGTTATTCAGGCATCATGGGACTCCCGCTCGCCGAAAGTGCGGAGCTCCTGCGCAGATTCGGCGTGGACACGCCCTGAAGATCCGGCCACCCGTTATGAACATGCACGGAGACAAGGTCCATCCTACGGCTTACGCGCACGCCGATGCCGGAGGACGCTTCGCGATGACGGAGGAGATCCTCATCAACGTGACGCCGCAGGAGACCCGCGTCGCGGTCATCGAGCATGGTGTCACCCACGAGCTGCACATCGAGCGCACCAGCGCGCGCGGCCTCGTCGGCAATATCTATATGGGGCGCGTGATCCGCGTCCTGCCGGGCATGCAGTCGGCCTTCATCGATATCGGCGGCGAGCGCGCGGCTTTCCTGCACGTCGCGGACATCTGGGGGAGCCGCGGCAACGGTTCCGGCAACGGCACCGGCGGCATCCCGGCGATGCCGATCGAGCGCCTGTTGAACGAAGGCCAGAACCTGGTGGTGCAGGTGGTGAAGGATCCGATCGGCACCAAAGGCGCGCGGCTTTCCACGCAGATCAGCATGGCCGGCCGCTTCCTCGTGTACCTCCCGCAGGAGTCGCACATCGGTATTTCCCAGCGCATCGAGGACGAGACCGAGCGGCAGGTCCTGCGCGAGAAGCTCCAGGCGAGCCTGCCGCCGGAAGAAAAAGGCGGCTTCATCATCCGCACGATGGCGGAGACCGCCTCGGATCACGAGCTGCAGTGCGACGTCGCGTACCTGCGCAAGCTCTGGCACGGCATCCAGGAGCGCGCGCGCGACGCCGCATCGCTCACGCTGCTGTACCAGGACCTCAACCTGAGCTTGCGGGTGCTGCGCGATTTCGTGCACGACGACACCGTGCGCATCCTGATCGACTCGCGCGAGACGTTCCAGGCGATGCGCGATTTCGCCGCCGAGTTCACGCCGAACGTCCTGCCGCGCGTCGAGCACTACCAGGGCGAGCGGCCGCTCTTCGACCTCTACGGCGTCGAGGACGAGATCGAGAAAGCGCTCGCGCGGCGCGTGGATCTAAAGTCCGGCGGTTATCTCATCATCGACCAGACCGAGGCGCTCACCACGGTCGACGTGAATACCGGCGGCTACGTCGGCGGGCGCAGCTTCGACGACACGATCTTCAAAACCAACCTCGAGGCGGCGCAGGTCATCGCGCGCCAGCTTCGTATGCGCAACCTCGGCGGCATCATCATCATCGATTTCATCGACATGGACAGCGACGAGCACCGCGGCGCGGTCCTGCATGAATTTCGCAAGGCGCTCTCCCGCGACCGCACGCGCATGACGGTCAACGGCTTCACCCAGCTCGGGCTGGTGGAGATGACGCGCAAGCGCACGCGCGAGTCGCTCGCGCACGTACTGTGCGAGCCGTGCCCGGTGTGCGAAGGCCGCGGCGAGCTGAAGACGGCGCAGACCGTCTGTTACGAAGTGCTGCGCGAGCTCCTGCGCGAGGCGCGGCAGTTCAGCGCGCGCGAGTTCCGCATCCTCGCCGCGCAGCAGGTGATCGACATGTTCCTGGACGAGGAGTCGCAGAGCCTGGCGATGCTCTCCGATTTCATCGGCAAGCCCGTGTCGCTCCAGGTCGAGAGCGCCTACAACCAGGAGCAGTTTGATATCGTGTTGATGTAGGACCACCAACAACGGGGAGGCAACATGAGGTTACGCACGTTAGTCACGCTCGGCGCCGCCGTGTGCACCGGCGGCGCCGCCGTTGCCGCAGCGGCGGCGGAATCGGCGAAGGACTATCCTTCGCGCCCGGTGCGCCAGCTCGTCCCGAACGCACCCGGCAGCGCGGTCGATACGCTCGGCCGTATCGTCGGGCTCAAGCTCCCGGACGTCCTCGGGCAGCAGGTCGTGATCGACAACCGCCCCGGCGCGGCGGGTGTCATCGCGATGGAGATTGCGAAGAACAGCGCGCCCGACGGCTACACGCTGATCACGGCCACGACCGCCGCGACGACCGTTGCGCGGCTGATGGTCAAGAACGCGCCGTACCACCCGCTGAAGGACTACGACTACGTCGTCCAGTTCGCCGAGACGCCCAACGTGCTGGTCGTGCATCCGAAGGTGCCGGCGAAGTCGGTGAAAGAGCTCATCGACTACGCGAAGAGCCACAAGACGGGCTTCAACATGGCCTCCGCCGGCAGCGGCTCTCAGAGCCATCTCTCCGGCGCCTACTTTCAGCAGGCCAGTGGCATCGAGTCGCTGCACGTGCCGTACAAGGGTGGCGGACCTTCGGTCGCGGCGGTCATTGCGGGCGAATCGCAGTGGACGCTCACCCCGGCGCCCGCCGTCATGACCCACGTTAACGCCGGGCGGGTGCGCGCGGTCGGCCACAGCCTGCCGAAGGCCACGCCGCTGCTGCCGAACATCGCGCCGATCGCCGATGCGGTCCCCGGCTTCGATTACAGCGGCTGGATGGGCTTTTACCTGCCGCGGGGCACGCCCAAAGCGATTAACGACAAGCTGCGCACCGCAGTGATCAAGACGATGGAAAACCCGGACGTGAAGAAACAGTTCGCGTTCCAGGCGACCGAGATCATCATTCGCGGCCCCGAGGAGTTCCGCAAAGTGGTTGCGGATTCCATGTCGAAGAACGAGAAGCTCGTGAGATCGCTCGGGCTCACGGCGAACTGAAGCGCCACGCGCGCATCAGGTGAAAAGCGGCGCAGCGGACCTGCGCCGCTTTTTGCTTAACATGCGGGCACGACATTCTTCGCCTACGACTTGAACGCACCCCAGACCACCATCCGCCGGCACGCGGTCACCACGCCGCTGCGCATCCTGGCCGAGCAGGCTTTTTCCCGGGCGGCGGGCGCACCGCTCGTCGGCGGCAACAGCGTGCGGGTGCTCAAGGACGCGGCGGAGAATTTTCCCGCCTGGCTGGCGGCGATTCGCTCGGCGCGCCGCTCGATCCTGTTCGAGCATTACATCGTCGCCCCCGACGACATCGGCCGCGAGTTCGTGGCCGCGCTGGCGGAGCGCGCGCGCGCCGGTGTGCGCGTGCGCGCCATACACGACTGGTTCGGGAGCCTGAGCCTGCGCAACGTCCAGCTCTGGCGCCCGCTCATCGAAGCGGGCGGCGTGGTGCGCACGTTCAATCCGCCGCGGCTCGACAGTCCTTTCGCGTGGCTCACGCGCGATCACCGCAAGCTGATCGCGGTGGACGGCGACATCGCGTTCGTGAGCGGCCTGTGCGTGAGCCGCAAGTGGACGGGCAATGCCGCGCGCGGCATCGAGCCGTGGCGCGATACCGGCCTCGAGCTGCGCGGGCCCGTCGTCGCCGATCTCGAGGAGGCGTTCGCGCAGGTGTGGGCGGCGACGGGCCAGCCGCTCGATCCCGCGGAGCTCACGCCGCGCGCGAGCATCGCGCCCGCAGGCGAAGTGACGCTGCGCGTGCTCGCGAGCGAACCCAACGTGGCTGGGCTTTATCGGCTCGATCAGCTCATCGCCTCGATGGCGACGCGTACGCTGTGGCTCGCGGACGCGTATTTCGTCGCGGTCGCGCCGTACGTGCAGGCGTTGCGCGCCGCGGCGCTCGACGGGGTGGACGTGCGGCTTCTCGTGCCGGGCACGAGCGACGTGCCGTGGGTCGCGCACGTCTCGCGTGCGGGCTACCGGTCGCTGCTGGAAGCCGGCATTCGCGTGTTCGAGTGGAACGGCGCGATGATGCATGCGAAAACGGCGGTGGCGGACCGCCGCTGGGCGCGCGTGGGCTCGTCGAACCTCAACCTCGCGAGCTGGGTCGGCAATTACGAGCTCGACGTCGCGATCGAGGACGAACCGATTGCGCACGCCATGGCGGAGATGTACGAAAACGACCTCACGCACGCGACCGAGGTGGTGCTCGACGCGAGCCGGCGCATGCGCATCGCGCGCGCGCGCCGGCGCTGGCATCGCGCGGGCATGCCGAGAGCCGCGCGTGCGGCGGCCGGCGCGCTGCGCCTCGGACACACGGTCGGCGCGGCGATCACCAACCGGCGGGTGATCGGGCAATCCGAGGCCGGCATGATGGCGGTGGTCGGAACCGTGCTCGTCGCGATAACCGCGATCGGGCTGCTGTGGCCGATGGTGCTGGCCGCGCCGATCGTGCTCTTCGCGGGCTGGATCGGGATCGCCCTCGTTTTCCGCGCGATCAGGTTATCGAAGACAGCGCGATCAGGAGAAGCTGACAGATGATGATCACGACCAGCGGCGAGAGATCGACGTTGGCGACCATCGGGATCACGCGCTGCAGCGGCCGCAGGAAGGGCCGCGTCAGGGTATTCAGGAGCGGCGCGATCGGGCTGTAGGGGTTCACCCACGAGAGCACCGCCTGCAGGATCACGACCGCGATCACGATATAGAGCAGCAGGCGCAGCACGTTCGTGAGCGCGATCAGCGCGACGCCCGCGAGCATCGGCCCGCCGATAGTGCCGCGCAGCGGATCGGCGATGATCGTGAGCACCAGCACGAGCTCGAGGAACTGGGTAAGCCAGGCGAGGAGCAGCGTCGAGAGATCGAGACCCCACAGCCCGGGCACCACGCGCCGCACCGGCCGCACGATGAAGTTCGTGAGCGCGTTGACGAAATCCGCGACTGGATTGCGCGGCGCGCGCGCCCACTGCATGAGGAAGCGCAGCAGCAGCAGCACGGTGAAAAAGCCCGCCGCCGTCTCGATGAGGAAGATGAGGGCTCGCATGAGCATCAGCGGGCGCTCCCCGCGGGTTCGTCGCGGCCCAACGCCTCACCCAGCTCGCGCGAGCGCTCTGCCGCGCCACGTACGGCCGCTGCGATCGCCTCTCTCACCCGACGCTCTTCGAGAACCGCGATGGCTCGCTCGGTCGTGCCGCCCTTCGAAGTGACGCGCGCGCGCAGCATCGCCGCGCTCTCGGGGCTTTCCGCCGCGAGCTTCACCGCGCCGGAGAAGGTCTGCAACGCGAGCTGCCGGGCAGCGTCATCACCGAAGCCCTGCTCGCGCGCGGCGGATTCGAGCGCTTCGAGGAAGTAGAAGACG
>Ga0196978_1000523_pt1 | contig 19088 bp, 11 predicted proteins | sample S3v_2013CmetaG_FD_155491 | JGI IMG/M metagenome (GOLD analysis project Ga0196978, IMG submission 155491) | Soil microbial communities from Anza Borrego desert, Southern California, United States - S3+v_20-13C | ecosystem: Environmental > Terrestrial > Soil > Desert | place: USA: California... | reverse complement strand
TCCCTGAAATCCGCATTCTGTTGAACGGGTAAGAAAAGATGCTTTTCTTTTTATCGCTGCTTCGGATCGCCTTAATTTTATAACATGAAGCTCAACCCTAAGCTGCTGATCCCGGGCTTGCTCGTGCTGTTGATGATGCAGGGCTGCAGGAAAGAACCCGAGCCGGTTACAACGACAACCTGCGATACGGCTTTTCCGAAGCCGTACTTTCCTGCGTATCCCGGCTCGTACTGGAAACATCTCGTCAACGGCGATACGGTTTCTACAATTGCTGGACCTTACACGATCGCGTACGAACGTTTCACGCCCGACAACCATTACGTACGCGTGGGCGTGAACGTGAGCTCGCCGCTGCTGCCGGGCATGCACCTGGGTTATGCGCGCTTTTACAAGATCGCGGCGGGCGGCAGCTTCTGCAATGCCGAGCTGCAGTACTTTTCCGAAACGCCGGGTTATTCGTTCATCACGAATGCGACGGGTTCTTCCACCGGCTGCGAGAACGGCTGCAACAGGACAGGCATGAACATCCAGTATTATCCGCAATTCACCGTGGGGCAAAACACCTTCAGCTCGGTTTGCGTGATCGAATACGCAACGGATACCGGCTGCGAGAACGATTGGGGTGCGCACATCACGCGCAGCTATTTCGCGAAGGATGTAGGATTAATTTATTCGGTCGTGATCGATCCCGTGCAGCAGGACACCACGCGCTACGAGCTGGTCGACTGGCACATCAATCACTAAGGTTTTTTCTCTACTGCCTGACGAAAACGCAGCGGAATACCTGCTCATCCGCCTGCAGCATGAGCGTGTAAACGCCTGCGGCAAGATCGCGCAGATCCAGCTCGATATTTTTTTCACTGCCGGGCCCTGAAACAATCTTCACCTGCTGCCCGAGCGCATTGACCAGGCGCAATTCTTTTTTCGCAGAAGCAATACCGCCGGGCCATTCGATCACGATGCGATCGGAAGCAGGATTCGGAAATGCGTTCAGCGAACTGAAGCGATGAGCTTCTTCCATTCCCGTTTGCGGATCGCGGAGTTTCGCGAGGTAGGTATCGGAGCTCCAGGACGCGGTCGTCAGGTAAGTTGTCCCCCAGCCTACGGTGTACACGAAATCCCCGCCGATAAAATAATCCGAGCTGCTGTTGGAGACGATCTGTGTGCCCCAGGCTCCGCCCGCATTCTCATCCGCTTTGATCGCCCATAAAAAAGTTCCCGACGGGTCATACCGCGCCACGAAAGGCGCATAGCTGTTCGACGCTACGTTGAGCGTAAAATTGCCGAAGCTGCTCGAGCCGTACAGCGAGACGCCTGTGACCACCGGCGCGCCGTAGGCATCGGTGCAAACATCATTGCAAAGATTGCCTGCCGTCGAACCGCCGCCCACCTGCCGCGCCCAGGCGAATTGCCCGTTGCCGTCGTAACGCATGAGGAATCCGTCTTCAAATCCCGTGCTGGTCAATTGCGTCGTGCCCAGCATCACCGAGTCGAGAAAGTAGCCGGTGATGTATGCATTGCCCGCATCATCCACTGCGAGGCCTGTGAGATCCACCTGCCCGCTGAGCCCGCCCGTCGTCTGCACCCATTGGAAATTTCCGGCCATGTCGTACTTGGCAAGAAATAGGTCATCGCTGCCGATGCTGCTCACCGTCGTATTGAAAAACGTCGCTGAGCCGGTGAAGGTGCCGAGCACGTACACGTTCTCGCTGTTGTCCGTCGCGACGCTGAACGCGCTGCAGTACGAGCCCGGCCCGCCCGCAGTGCGCACCCACAGCGCATTGCCGGTGGAATTGTATTTCGCCACGTACATGTCCGCAGTTCCTGCGGGCGTAACGATGATGCTGCCGAACACCGAGGTGCCGCTGAAATAACCGCTCATGCAGATGTCGTTGTTGTCGTCGACGCACACGGCGCTTGCGCCGTCGGACAGGGTGCTGCCGGCCTGCTGCACCCACATCACGCCGCCCGTCGTATCGATCTTCGCCAGGAAAATATCGGTGTAGTTGTTGCCGCCCGCCGAGTAAAGCATTGTCGTGTCGAGCCGCACTGCGCCGACGAAAGTTCCCGCCAGCACGGCATTGCCGAAGTAGTCCGCATCCACGCCGTTGCCTGAGCCGTAGCTGTTCAGCTGCCCGGGAAGCTGTTTCGCCCAAAGAAAATTTCCAGTGCTTCCATGCCGCGCGATGTAGGCATCATAGCTGAACGATGTTGTATCCGTCGTAAGCGTCGTCACACCGCCGAACACGACATTGCTTGCGAAATTTCCCGTGTGGTACAGGCGTGCGCCGTCGCGGCTGATGGCCAGGTCGTCGATGGAAACGGCGCTGGCGTTGGGGCCGCTCACGGCTGTAGCCCCGGCGCGCGCAGCCCATTGCCAGGTTTGGGCGAAAACGGGAGCAGCAAAAGCGCAGAGCAGCAAGAAAGCGTAGAAGTAGCGCATGGGGGAAAGATTTAGGAGAATCAATTTAAAACATTTCCGCAAGCGCGGAGATCAGGAGCACGCCCGCACAAAATTCGCGATCAGCGTTTCGCCGTTCAACCCGGAAACTTCCGGGTGAAACTGCACGCCCCAGAGCGGGAGATGCGGATGCCGCATGCCTTCGATCGTGTACGTTCCCGAAGTGGCAAGATGAATAAAGCCGGGCGGCAGGGTAATGCCCTCGGTATGATCTTCCGCCATCTCCGTGATGCGGCTCAGCCCTTCGAACAGTACATCACGCTTCATGATGCGCAGCGGGACCGTTTCGCGAATATCTCTCCCGCGGAAAATCATCGAGCCGTGCAGCAGGCCCATGAGCTGGTGCCCGAAGCAGATGCCGAGCGTAGGAATGTTCCCGCTTTTCACAAAGCTGTAGCGTGAAATGTAAGGCGCATGATCGACTTCGGTAAAGAACGTGGGCGAGCCGCTGAAGACCATGCCACGCGCTTTTGAAAGCTCTACGCGGCCAGGCTCCAGCCAGGGAACGACCTCGCAGGTCGCGCCGGCTTTGCGCAAATACTCAGCGATGTGCGGAGTTTTCTTGCTGCCGAAATCGATGACGTAGAACATGTCTAAAGATAGGAAACCCTCTAATCTTAGCTTTTACCAATGATTAACTATATTTATGAGGCTAGTAAACCAAAAAAATACATATGATTTGGATCGAATTAAGAACTAATAGTAACACATATAGTTCAGGGTGGAATTTTTCAGAAAGTGTGTGGGCACCTACACGTACAACCGATGGCAAGAATTGGCCATTTTGGAGTCTTATCGATCGCGTAGTAAAAGGAGATTTGATTTTTCATTTACGAGAAATTGATAAGCAAAAAAGATTCGTTGGATTTTCAATCGCAAGTACCGATGGATATATTACAAGCGAATTGCCAACTACGAAACCTCACATGTGGGATTTCTCTAAAACTTTTTTTAAGGTCGAACTCACAAATTTTCAAGAAGTTAAGCCAGCAGTAAAACTTTCGGATTTTTTTAGAAATGGAAACGAAGAGCTAAGAACCTTATTTTTTTCAAAAAAAGCCAAGAAGAGCACTCAGAGACTATTTTATGTAATCCAACGAAATAAGTTGCAGTGCTTAAACGGAGCATACTTTTCCGAATTTGATGGCATTCTAGCTGGATTATTGGAAAAGAGCATTGCTGAAGTAATATCTCAAAGCTCAATTGTCGATAGCAACGTTCATACTAGTGAAAGCCTAGCACTGGTAAAACGCCGAATCGGCCAACAACGCTTCGCAGATAATGTTAAAAGAAATTTTGACTATAAGTGTTGTTTCCCAAACTGTCAGGTGGAAGGAAATGCTTTTTTAATAGCAGGACATATAGCTAGATGGGCAGATAAAAAAGAGCTAAGCGGAAATACCGTTAATGGATTATGCTTTTGTCTGATGCATGATAAGGCATTCGAAAATGGGTTTTTCACGTTAAACAAAAACTTTGAAGTCGCAGTTCTTCAAAAGAAGATCGGAGCACAACAATGGTTGCTCGATATGCTCAAGCAGGGAGAGGGCAAAGTAATTAAGCAAAGACAACTTGATCCATCGGCTAAAGCACTTGAGTTTCATTGGGAGAGAATAGGCTATTCAAATTAAGCAGTTTCTAAAACTGAAATAGTTTTGATTGACTAGTAAATTCATCTGCGTTTCTTCCGCTTCGCATCCTTCAATACTTTTTTCTCGTCGTTCTGAAGCTTGCGCTGCAGTCTTTTTACATCTTCCGCGGCAGGCAGCTCTTCAGGCTTAACACCGCGCTTGATCAGCATATTTCTTACGGCGATGTTATTGTCGACATGCTCTTTGGAAATGGTGCTTCCGCCTTTCAAATCTTTTTCGATGACGTTGTGGCTGGTCAGCTCGGTGGCGAAATCTTTTGCTTTGATGGTCAGCGTGGGAAGGAAATCCGCTAAAGGCCGGTTGTCGGGAATCAGCAGCTTTCGTTTCATCTCATTGGTGGAGAATCCCCCGAACAGCGCTTTATCGCCTTTGCTTCGGATGAGCGCGAATCCTTTTTCGTCTACGCCTCTTTCATAAATAATAGCGGAAAGCTTTTTCTCGGTTTTGGATAATTTCTCTCTCGCCGTCACGCGCGCCACGTCCAGCAAACGCTGCTCGATGAGCTCCTGCTTGCGGGTCTGAACAGCGAAATACGTTTGCGCAAAAGCGATCTCCGGTTTGGAGCCGTCGCCATTCTGCGCGATCAGATAACAGGCATATCTTGTCAAAGCGATATCCTCAATTTCACGCTGCGCGCCTTTTGCCATTCCGATCAATTTGTTGATATCAACAAATTGATCGGTGATCACGTTTCCGCTGTGCTTACAGGCGTCTTTCGCCTTATCGATCACCTTTAAAAAATTGCGCCATTCCGAATAGTTGAAAATGATCCGCAATTCTCTCGCACTCCAGCATTCAATTCCTTTGTACGTGTAGCAGGCCTGTTCAAACTGTTCAAAAAGTTGCTTGATCTGTTCTCGTTTCATAGTCAAATTGTTTTTTCGTTTCTGTCGTTAGCGCAAATAATGTATCCGGCTAATTTGAAAAAGAAATTGTGAACGCACGTACGATCATGCAGACAATCTGCGGCCTAGTATATATTATAAGATAAAATAGAATTTTTCTGAATCTCCCTTGTCCACTGCCGCCGACCATTTCGTTGACGTCAACAAAATGGTCGCAAGCCTTTCCCGGAAAGGGTTTGATCAATTTGTTGACGTCAACAAATTGATCGATAATTTTCCTGCAGCGGCGAACGCAAATGAAAACGGCTCCATTCCCGGAGCCGTTTTCATTTCTAAAAATTTGATCGATCAATCGAGGATCGTCATCTCCACGCGCCTGTTCTTCTGGCGTCCTTCCGGCGTTTTGTTCGAAGCGATCGGTTTGGTCTGGCCGTACCATTCGGCGATGATGTTCGCGTCGGCCACGCCTTTATCGATGAGGTATTTCTTCACGGCCTTGGCGCGTTTCTCCGAAAGCTTCAGGTTCGCAGCAGGCTTGCCCTGGTTGTCGGTGTGACCGGCGAGCTTCAGCTTCCAGGTCGGCTTTTTCTTCAGCAGGCCGGCGAGCTCATCCAACGCAGCGAACGAGCTGGGACGAATCACATCTTTCGCGGTTTCGAATTCCAGGTTGTCGAAAGCTTTCTTCAGGATCTGCTCTTCCTCTTTCGTCAGCACTACCGGCGCAGGCGGCTTGGGTTTCTGCGGGAAGCGGAACAGGCCGTCTTTCGCATCGCGGTAAGCTTTCTTCGCGTTGCCGGCGACGATCACCGTCACTTCGCTGATGTTCTCCGTGTTCTCGCCCACGAGCTGGAACAGGGCCACGCTGTCGGCGGGCAGGGCAGTGAAGAGGAAGAAGTCGCCGTCCTTCGATTTGCGGCTGGAGCTGAGCTGCGTTTTGTTCGTTGCGTTGTCGAGCAGGTGCAGCAGCGTTTCAGGACATCCTTCGTTGTCGATCGGGCCGGGCTTGTCGGGGCAGCGGTCTTTGCTGTCGATCAGCTTGTCGCCGTCGCGGTCGGGGCAGCCTTTGAACTCGGCCAGGCCGGCGTCATCCGGGCAATCGTCTTCCTTATCGATGATCTTGTCGCCGTCGCGGTCGGGGCAGCCGTTGAACTCGGCCAGGCCGGCGTCATCCGGGCAGGCGTCCTGCTTGTCGGTGATGCCGTCGTTGTCGCGGTCGGGGCAGCCGTTGAATTCCTTCTTGCCCGGCTCGTCGGGGCACACGTCCTCGCTGTCCTGCACGTGGTCGCCGTCGCGGTCGGGGCAACCGGCGAATTCCCACACACCGGGCACTTCTTTACACTTGTCTTTCTTGTCGGAAACCTTGTCTTTGTCTTTGTCCCTGATCGGGCCGTACATGATCGGCACTTTCAGCGCGAAGTGAAAATCCGCGCCGTAAATTTCTTTCTTCTTCAGGAGCAGCGAGGCAATGTCGTTCGTGCCCAGAACCAGCGGGCCGAGGCGCAGGCCCGTGCCTACGTTCAGGTGACGCATCTGGTTCCATGAAACCGGGACGAACACGCCGAACCATTTGTGATCCCAGCGCGGCGCCAGCGAGAGCGTAGTGAGCTCATGAACTTTCGTGTCGTTGTTCTTGAACTGGAAGGCCACGTACGGCGTGAAGTTGACGTAGAAATCTTTCCAGATGTTGTAATCCACCTGCAGGCTCGCCGCCAGTGGCAGGTTCATCCGGAAGAAGCGGTCATCGCTCGTGTTGATCACGAAGTTGTTGCGGATGAGCGTGTCCCAGGACTGGATCGGAAGGCTGTCGTTGAGCTCGATGTTCTTGATGTTCCAGGAATTGATGTCGGCCACGAAGTCATGGCTGAGCTCACCCTTCTCATATTTGATGCTGCCCAGGTCATTCAGCGAAGCGCCGACGCGCAGTTTGTACTTGTTCCTGTATTTCATCCACAGGTCGGTCTCCCCGTCCATATCGTATTTGTATTTCATCCAGTCGGGACGCCATTCGTACACTGCGCCGAGATCGAGGCCGATGCCCAGGTTGGACACGCGGCGGTATTCGGCTTTCTTGGAGCCGAATTCGAAATTTGTCGAGTGACCGTAGTTCACGTTCGATTTGAAGAAGGTCAGGATCGAATCGTTGTGCACCATGTACTCGAGGTTGTCGATGAACATGTACATCGCGCCCAGTCCCTGCAATAATTTCACACGCACGCCGGCTTTGAGGAAATGCTCTTTCTCGTCCATCAGCACGCGGCCGTACGTGATGCCGTACTCCGCCCAGCTCATGGCCTGGATGCTGAGCCGCTCGTTGGTGAGCTGCTGCAGGTTGAGCGTGGGATTGATGAGCTCGTCGTAAATAAGAATGGCCAGCGGCTCTTCCAGGCCGTCGACGTGCATGTGCGTGCGCACTTTCCAGTTGAAAGCGAAAGCGTTGTTCTGGTTCAGGCTGAACATGAACGAAGGCAGCTGCACCTGGTTGCTGACGAATACCGATTTCCTCGAGCCGTTGTTGCGCTGCACGAGGTACTTGTCCATGAACAGGCTGTCGTTGAAGTTCGGGTAGTTCAGGTCGTCGGAAGGCGGAAGCAGCGAGCCGGTCCGTCCTTCGAATGCCTCGCGCTTCAGGCCGATGTAATTGTTGCCCGCGCGCGTGCTGAACCCGCCCAGCAGCACGTCCACCTTGTAGCGGCTGTTGACCACACCGGCCGGGTTGAGATCAATGCCGTTCACGCCGGCGTAATTGCTGTTGATGTAAGGAAGAAAATCCTGCGCAACCGTGCTCAGCGGCAGCAGGCAAAGCGCCACAAGGGCTCGCTTCAGAAGGTTCATAGAGTGGTGTTTGGTGAATCGAAAGTAGCAAAAAGTCCGTATTCCGTATCAGCGTGGGAGAGGAAGTGCTGAAAAGGAATGCGCGGCCGATGATGCGAATATACAAATCTGCGTTTACGCTCGGCTGTTGCGGAACGTATTCACCGGCAAAACCTGCGACGCATGAAAAACAAAAGCCGCACCCGTTTTTCAAGGAGTGCGGCTTTTTGCTTTTGCGTGAATCTTATTGCAGGATCAGCTTGCGCGTGATCGTTTCGTCGCCGCTTTCCAGGCGGAGGAAATAAACGCCTTTGGAGAGCGAGGAGAGATCGATCACCTTCCTGTATTCGCCTTTCGCCGGCTCGCTCAGGTCGAGCGCCACGCGCCCGGCAAGATCAAACACCGTCAGGCGCAGCTTGTCCATGTCCGCACCGCTGATGAGCAGGTTGAACACGCCGTCCGAAGGATTCGGGTACACGTTCACGCCGCTGAAGAGAGAAGCCTCTTCAATGCCGACGTTCGACACGACGATCTGCTGCATGAGCGTCGTCGTGCCGCAGGCGGTGGTAATGCTGAGCGTCACAATATACGTACCGTTGGCCGTGTACGTGTGCGCTGCGTTCGTCGTGCTCGCTGTCGGGCTGCCGTCGCCGAAATCCCAGGTGGAGGTGAAGGGAAGCTGCGTGGTCGTGGTATTGGTGAACGTGTAGTTGAACCCGTTGACCGTATTGCTCGAGAATGCCGCCGCGGGCTGCTGCTCGACCGTGATCGTGATCGTATCGTATGCAGCGGACGTGCAGCCGTTCGCGTCCGTCACGCTGAGGAAATACTGCGTGGTGAACCCCGGGTTCACCGTGACGAACTGCGCATTCGAGGTGAACGTGCCGAAGAGCCATTCGTACGAGCTGAAGCCCGGGCCGGCGTTCAGCGTGACGTTCGAGCCGGCGCAGATGGTCGTATCGTTGCCGCCGTTGGCGACGGGCAGCGGGTTGATGGTGACGACGACGCTGTCGCTGCTCGAGCAATTCTGCGGGTTGGTGACGAGCACCGAGTAGGTGCCGGACGTGCTGGCCGTGATGGTTTGCGTGGTCGCGCCGCCTGTCCAGGCATATGTGCCGCCCGGGTTGCCGGCGTTGAGCAGCACGGAGCCGCCGCACTGCGTGATGTTCGGGCCGAGGTTCACAACAGGAATCGCGTTGATGATCACGTCGATCGTGTCGCTGCCGGAACAGCCGTTGACGTCGGTCACCATAACGTTATACGCACCGGAAGCCGAAACGCTGATCGTTTGCGAAGTAGCTGAAGTATTCCACGAGAACGTGCTGCCCGCGTTACCCGCATCCAGCAGCGCCGTGCCCCCGCACTGCGTGATGTCTGCGCCGAGATTCACCGTGGGCAGCGCGTTGAGCGAAACGACGGTCGAGTCGGCGGCCGAGCAGCCGGTAAGCGGATCGGTGACGTTCACGCTGTAAGTGCCGGCGGCATTCACCGTGATCGTTTGCGTGGTCGAGCCTTCGCTCCAGGAGAAATTGAGACCTGTGTTGCCCGCATCGAGCACGGCGGAATCACCGCTGCAGAGCGCGAGCGTGGCACTGAGATTCGATGCAGGGCTCGGGTTGATCGTGACCGTCACGGTGTCGGCGCTGCTGCAGCCGTTGACGTCAGTGACTGTTACACCATAGCTGCCGCTCGTGGTGACGGTCGTCGTTTGCGTTGTGCTCCCGTTCGTCCAGGCGAAGTTCGATCCGGGGTTGCCGGCGTCGAGCACGGTACTGCCGCATTGCGTAAAATCAGCGCCGAGGAATACCAGGGGCGGCGTGTTCACCGTCACGTTGATCGAGTCCGTATCCGTGCAGCCGCCGGGCGCGGTGACGGTCACGCCGTAGATGCCGCTTGTGCCTACGTATTCCACCTGCGTGGTCGAAGACGTGTTCCAGGAGTAAGTCGATCCCGGGTTGCCGGCGTCGAGCGAGAACGGCGGGTTGCTGAAGCAAATAGTCGTGTCGTTGCCCAGATCGACCGCGGGCTGCGGGTTGATCGTGGCGGTGACCATCGTGCGCGGGGAAGTGCAGCCCGTGCTGATCTGCCAGTTGTAGAAATAATAGTAGGCGTTGATGTTCGCCCCGCCGGTGATGAACACCGATCCGCCTGCATTCGGCAGCGAGCCCCAAGAGGTGAACGGGTTCTCGCGGTAAAGCTGCCCTGCGCCGTATGTGCTGACGGTCAGCTCGTAGTCATTGCCCGGCGCGATGGCGAAGTTCAGCGGTACGGTGTTCACCGTGAAGCCGCCCGTTACGCTCACTATCGCCTGGTTGAGCAGCGTGCCGCCGGCATCGTGCAACTGGATCGTGATGTTGCCGTTATTTTGCGGGTAAACGTTGACCGTTTGCAGCGTGATCGGCGTGGTGACGTTGAACTTCAATCCTTCCACCGATGCGCTGTAGCCGGAGTTCTCGATGGATGCCGGCAATCCCGCAACCTGCGTGCCGCTGCCGAGCGTGCTTTCCACGTAGTAGGTCGTGGTATTGCTCAGGCTGGGCGAGTAGGTGGAGCCGGTGAAAACAGGCGTGCCGCCGGTCGGCGTCGTATACCACTGCTGCGTGCCGGTGCCGGTCGCCGTCATCGTGACCATGCCGTTGCCGCAGCGCGAAACGTTGGGCACCGTGGGCGCATTCACCACCGAAGCCTGGATCGTCACCGTGTCGGAGATCAGCGAGCCGCAGACGAGCGCGCGATACATGGTCGTGTCCGCCGGCGTCACCGTGTAGGAAGCGCTTGTATTTCCTGTGCCGCTTTCATTTACCCAGATCATGTTTACCGCGTCATAGCTCTGCCACTGGATCGTTCCGTTGTGGCCGGAAAGCGTAAGCGTGGTAGAGTTGCCTGCACAGATGGAGGTGGAAAGCGCGCTTGCTGCCCCGGCCGTGACATTGACGTTGACTGTGGGGAGGATGTTGTTCGAGGCAGTGCCGTCGCCGGTCAGCGTGGTGGTGCCGTTGAACGTATAGGTTCCTGCAGCGCTCATGTTCAGCGTGCCCATCGGTACGTTCAGCGTGGCGGTGGGCGGCAGCGGAACGCCGCCGTTCAGCGTGTTGTTGTTGATCGTCACCGTAAAGCTTTGCGTGACGGTTCCGGTCACATTCACCACGACGGTGACGGGATTGACGGTGAAGTCGAGCGCAGCGGCGGCGGCGTTCTGGATCTCCGCCGTTACATTTTGCGAAGCGCTGTAGCAGCCTGTCGTTGCCGGCGAGATGAGGTTGGTGAAAGCCACGTCGAGCGCTGCAGGCGTGTAGTCGTCCGCGCCGATGTCATGCGGGGCCATGCGCGCCTGGTTGTCGATGTCGCTGCTCACCCAGGTGATGCCGGTCATGTTCGCCAGGCCGTTCACCGTGACGCCGAGCACGTGCAGGTTGGCGTTCGGGTCGATGAAGTTGGGATTGCCTGCGATCGAGGAAGCGTCGGCGCTGACGGCGGCCTGCCAGTTGGCGAGCGTTGCATAATCCGTCGAGCCGCCGCGGCCGGTGTGGCCGTTCGTCGTGTTGTCGATGTACAGGTCGTTGTAATCCGAGGTCGAGCCGGTGTTGCCGATGCTTCCGGCCGTGGTGCTCGACCAGGCGTAGTGGCGTGCGAGCCCGCTCTGCGCGCCCGTGAAGTTGGCGAAGATGTTGTTCCGCACCTGCATGATCGCGCCGGTCGAAGTGCCGATCTCGAAGCAGGCGTTCGAAGCGCTGGGCGCCGTGCTGTTGTCGATGCTCACCGAGTTGAAATCGATGCTCAGCAGATTGGTGCCGCCGCTGCCGTTCGACTGCGCGAAAATGCCCTTCACCTGGCGCGTGGCGCTGGCTGTTCCCGCGAACGAGGAATGCAGCTGGTACACGAAATTGTTGTACACCCGCAGCTCATACCCGCCCGCCGCAGTCGGCGTGTTCATGCGCAGGCCTACAACTTCTGCGGTGACGGAAGTGGTGCTGTAGTTGTAAAGATGATGCACTTTGTTGCGGTGCACTTCGCACACGCCGTAACCGTTCTCCACGAAAATGCCGTCGACGTCAGTTGTCGTCGTCGTGGCCAGGTTGCGCACTTCGCAGCCGAAGATCTTCACGTCCTGCTGGTTCGTGGCTTTGATGCCGAAGGTGGCCGAGGTGCCGTTGCCGATGTCATCGGGTATATTCGCGCCGATCACCGTCGTGCCTGCGCCGGTCACGCCCACTTCGCAAGCGATATCGCGGAAAGAAGCGTTGCCGTTCAGGTGAATGCCGGCATAAACGTTCGAGACGGAGATGTTGTAGTATTTATTTCCGCCGTTGCTGCCGCCGGCGCTGGTGGGCGCTACGGCTGCGCCATCCTGCAGGACGGCGCGCGAGCCCGTGATGGCCCTGTTCATGCTGATGCTGAAATTGCTGAAGGTGTTGTTCTGCGCGCCGTCGGTGGGTGAAGCGTTCGCCACGAGCAGGCCGCGATCCACTACGCCTGCGCCGATGGTTTGCAGATCAAGATTGCTCACGCTCGCGAAATCCGTTCCGATGAAAGCGATGATCGGCTCTTCCGTATTTCCGAAAGCCGTCGTGGTGGAACTGCCTACGCTGCCGGTGACCACGCCGCGCGAACGGATCGTCGCCGTGCCGGAAGCAGGCTGGATGGTGATGGTGCTCGTCACGGAGCTGCCGGCTACCGGGCCGAAGATGAGCGGGAACAGGTTCGATCCGTTGGCGGCCGAGCTGTCGTACATGGCGTCCGACAAGGTAAGCGTGACGCTGCCGCTGATGCCGCGGTGATTGAGGTCGGCGGCTGCGTCGGAGATGTTGTTGTAGGTCTGTCCGACACCCACCGTATACGTTCCTCCTGCAAGCGCAGTGGGCGCGCCCGGCGTGAAACGGTAGTTGCGCAGGTTCGGCCATTTGCGCGTGTTCATCATGCTGTTGCTCACGAAGCTCGAGCCTGTCAGCGCGTCGATATAGTTTCCCGATCCGCCCGCCTGGGACTCGATGCCGATCGAGGCCGCCTCCGAAGTGTTCACCGAAGTGCCGACCAGGCTGCCGTAGTGGAACTCGATCACGTTCGTGGTTTCGAACAGCACCAGCTGGAAGTTGATGATCGCCGGCTGGCCGCTCGTGGTCGATCCGAACGAGGAGACGTCTGTCCACTGCACGGTGAAGGTCTGCGATCCCGGCGTGCCCTGCGTTTGATAAAGAATGCTGCCGGCGGGATTCGTGCCGACCGCAGCCGTGCTCAGGTCGTCCCAATAAGGCGCGAGCGTAGCATTGGGCGTGCCTGTGCCGAACAGGTTCGTGTTGGTGGCGGATGTGCCCGTCGCGGTGAACGAGGCCCAGCCTTCGGTGCAAATGGTCAGGGTGGTGTAAGCCGTGCCATTGTAAGTAAAGGAGAAGCCGATCGGAACGGCCGTTTGCACCGCGCCGCTGCCGGCGGCAGTCGACAAAGTGGCGCCGGTACCGGTGGCGATGGGTGTGTACGCGCCGGTGAACGTGGTGCGCGTGTAGTTCATTTGTGCGGAACTGCGGGTGCCGATAAGGGTCAGGGCGGTGGCGCACAGTAATTTAAGCAAAGCGTAGCTCTTCTTCATGTGATGAATGTTGATGAATAAATACGGTGGGAGACCGTAAAGATACTAAAAATGGCAGGAGCCCGCCCTAGTTAGAAGATTTGAAAGCCGCCAGGTACTTTTCCACATACTCATCCATTCGCTTCAGGCGGTACTGGATCACGAAGCGCGGATGCTCGAGCGGAATGATGCGACCGAAAAATTTGTGGTCCTTGTTGAGCGCCTGCACGAACTTGAAATTCTTTCCCGTGCCGAGGCAATACGCCGTCTCCGTTTCAAGGCCGAAGCGCAATTGTTTTTTCATGCAATCGAGAATGAAAGGCAGCACGGCCTTCTGCAGATCGGGGCGATCATAGTAATTGTAGTTCACTTCGCCTTTTTTCCCGGGCGCGGTGAAGCCCAGCGGACAGATGGCATTGATGTAAAAATCTTTGTAGAATTTTTCCGGCCCGCCGTACGCGTCGATCATACGATATACAAACACGGAAGACGGCTCGTGCGTCTGCACGCCTTTCAGCTCGATGCCGCATTTTTCTTTCAGGCGCTTCGGATCGGTGAACGGCACGCCCGTCACGCCCGCGCCGAAACGTCCCGGGTTGATGCCGATGATGAAGCGGCGTTTTTTATTGTCGCTGTAAAATTTGCGGTAGAATTTTTCCGAGACGCTCAGCGCTTCCGGGTTTTCCCGGAAGGGATTCATGATGCGGATGCCGGCGGGAAGCTTGCCGGTGAAATTCAGGTTGCGGTTGAAATTGATGATCTGCGAAGCGAACGTGGACATGAACGTGCTGGTGACGGAAGCGAAATACGAATCACGAAGATACGAACGACAAACGCTGCCGCTCACTTCTCATGCGCCAATTCGAACAGTCGAAGATTCGTAGGTCGCGCCAATCCCGGGTAGAAACCTATTTCACCGGGTACGCATACAGGTAGCTCCCTTTCCCCCCGCAGATCATCACGTAATTCCCGTCGTTATTCAAATCGCCGATGCTGAACGGCGTATCCCCGAAGAGCGGGAAGCCGGGCAGGGCCACGCCGGATGAGTTGATGAGATGGATTTCGCTCGCTTTTCGGCAGACGATGCCGATGTGCATTTCATTGTTGCGCAAACGGAAGACGAGCGGTTTGCCGTCGGCGCATTTTTCGAGAATATGGTTGAACAGCGGCTTGCGGTCTTGCGTATAGACGGAGAGACGCGCGGTATCGAGCAAGATGAATTCACGCACGCCGTCGCCGTCCAGGTCCTGGTACTCGAAGCCGGGCGTGGTGCGCAGCTCGGTGAGGTGGATGTTCTCGGGCGTATCGTCGAAGCTGACGCGCAGCACGTTGCCGCTGGAGTCGGCGCAAACGGCACGGGTCTTCGAAAGATCCTTGCCGGGTTCGAGCGTGAACTGGTAGAGCGGCGTGCACAGGCGCTGCTTCAGCTGCAGTCGCGCGCGGCCCTGGCGGTCGACGGCGTAGAGGCGGCCGCTCTTGTCGGCGATTACGATGTAATCTTTCCCGGCCACCGCGCAATGCTGGATGGGCGCGAGGGCGATCTCCTGCATCGCTTCGAATTTCCAGCCTTCCACCTTTTGCCCCCTGATCGTGTAATTGTACACCATTTTGTCGCTGCAGGCGGTGAGAAAACGATAATCGCGGTTATTATCGTAATCGAATACGCGCAGCCCGTTGGTGGAAGGCGCGGGCAGCTTCAGCGGGAAGGGTGCGAGGTCTTTCCCGTTGCGGTCGATGACGTAGATGGAGGAGCCGGCGCAGAACGCGATCTGCAGCTTGCCGTTCTTCAGCGCGTCCACCTGCTGCACGTCCCCGATGATCTTTTCCGGCAGCCTGCGTTTCCAGGCCAGCTTGCCCGTGTTGCTGATGAGGTAGATCGTATTCGCATCGTCCTGCACGAAAATGTCCAGCGCTTTCGTGTTGTGGTTGAGCAGCAGCTGCGGCCTCCCGCTGAAGACCGTGTCCAGCGCGGTTTCCCAGAGCGAGCTGATCTCTTGCTTTTCTTCCGTGTTGCTGTGCCGTACGAAGGCGTTCGTGTAGAACAAGCCGTTGTTCGCGCTGTACTGTATGCCCACCGCTTCGATCTTGCTCAGCAGCTCGCCCTGGTTTTCAAGATGCCCGGCCAGGCCCGTGCTCGCGTATTCCCTGTACAATTCCTTCGAGCGCCCGACGGCTGAATAGATGTAGACATTCGACGCATCGGAAAGGTTCGAGGCGAAATCGGCGTAGAAGCGATCGTTCGCCAGGGTCTTCCCGTTTTCGTACGAGATGATGAAGCTGCGCAGCGCCGCGTCGCTGTTGGCGAAAACGACGTAGCGTCCCACGATGGTGTAATACGTATTGTCGAGCCGGTCGAAGGGGCTGCCGAAGAGGATGGGCAGCAGGTGCAGGATGCCGAGGCGGCGGATGGCGTAGCCGTTGAAGAAGGAAGTGTCGGGAACCATTTCCGAATGCGAGGCGGCCTGCCGGTCGATGAAATCGGTGACGTATTTCAGCTTGCTCAATTGCTCGCGCGCCAGCGCGATGTTGTTTGATCCGAGCACCGCGTACGAACGCTCCTCGACGCTGCCGGGGCCCGCGGTCGTCACCATCGCCATCTCGTTGCCGATCCAGCTCGTCATCAGCTCGACTATATCTACCCGGTACTGCGTGCTGATGCCCATGATGCTGCTGCTGCGCTCCGCGCCCATGCCGTGCTTTTCGAGATAGGTTTCGTGGCTTTGGTAGTACGTGGGAAAATCGCCGACGCCGTAAAAGATCATCGTGGCCGTGCTCGCCGGCAGCACGGAAACCATGTCCATGCGCTGCGGCTTCTGCTTGCGGAAGAGCGAGAGGAAGTCGCGCGCGCTGTCGGAGGCGGTGCTGAAGCCGTTGAACATCGCGGCGTTCGGCTTGAGCGAGAGATCGACTTCCGTCCAGCCCGCGAAATGCCGCATGCGCTCCACGTGCGTGTGGAAATTCTCGTTCGTGATGCGCTTCACGAAAACCGGGAGCTGTTCGTAGTTCAGGTAAATATTCCCGTCCGCTTTCGGGCCCGCCGTACCGAGCACCGCCGCGAAGCCTTTGTCCTTCATCAGCGAATGGCCTTTCGCCAATTGATCCAGCGAAGCTTTCACCAGCGCGTTGTTGTCCGACAGGATGAGCGTGCCCTGGCGCAGCGCGTAGGAAAATTTATCGCCGCGCATGATGCTCGCTTCGGTGTGCGCTTCTTCCTGGAATTTTTTCCCGGAGGCTTTCGCGATGAAGCTCGCCGCTTCGTCCTCATCGCTGAGGCGCGGCAGGCTGAGCGCGAAGACCCAGTCGAGCTCGTCGTTGCCGGTGCAGTGCAGCGAGAGCCAGGCGGGATTGTTCTCGAGCAGCGCGGCGGCTTCGGGAGAAGCGGCCAGCAGCGAGTCGAGCAGGCGGGCGGTGCGGCTGATGTCGGCGGCGGTTTGCGTGGCGCCGAGATCTTCCCAGAGCAGGTTGCCCTGCGCTAATTTTTTCCAGGTGGCGCGCGCCTGCTGCGATTCGATCACGCAGAACGCGTTGACGGGGATGGCGTTCACGGCGGGACTGACCGGCGCCTTCGAGCGGGAGAACCAGATGAAAAGCCACGCGCAGCCGCCCAGGAGCAGAACGACGCCGAGGATGATGAGCAGTTTATTTTTGAGCAGGCCCACTTTACCGGTTATGAAAGTAGCGGGTGAGCAGGCGCGGCGAAAAGCGCGCAAGGCCGAATTATCAAGAGCAGATTGTGAATAGCGGGATGCGCAGCTTCATTCGTATCTTCGTGTAAACACATATCCATGATGAAATACATACTCGCTTTTGGACTGCTCACGCTTAGTTTGGCAACGGCTGCGCAGCGCACGAACAATTGGTATTTCGGCGACGACTGCGGCCTGGATTTTACGAGCGGCTCACCGGTCTCGCTCTCGAACAGCGCGATGTACGCCTTCGAAGGCACGGGCTCGGTGAGCGATGCGCAGGGCAATTTGCTGTTCTACACGAACGGCGGCCCGCACAACAACAACCCCACCGGCGTCTGGAACCGCAATGACGTGCTGATGCCGAACGGCGATTTCTCGCAGACCAGCGGCTGCCTCAGCTCCATCCAGGCCGCGCTGCCGGTGCCTGATCCGAATTCTGCAGACCGCTATTATTTGTTCACGGTGGATTGCATCGAGCACGGGCTGGCGGGCGGACTGCGCTACAGCATCATCGACATGAGCCTGGACGGCGGGCTGGGCGATGTGACGGTCAAAGATTCGCTGGTGGAAGACAGCGTGCTCGAAGGCCTGACCGGCGTCGTCGACGCGGCGGGCACGGGCTACTGGATCATGACGCACAAGCAAGGCGGCAATCGTTTCGCGGCCTTTCACCTGACGGCGTCGGGCATCTCGGGGCCGGTGTACAGCTACGTTTCGCCTGCTGCGCCGCTGAACAATTCCGGCACGATCCGCATCAGCTGCAACGGCACGCGCCTGGCTTTTTCCTCGCTGACGGAAACGTGGCTCTACGATTTCGACGACAATACCGGGCAGGTGAGCAATGCGCAGAACCTCGGCATTCCCAGCTTCACGGCTTGTTTTTCACCCAGCGGACGATTTCTCTACGTGACCGAAAGCGGCGGCAGCGCGATCGTTCACCAGTTCGATCTGCAGGCGACGAACATTCCTGCTTCGCTGGTGAATATTTATTCCGGCGGGTTTTACCAGTTCGGCTTCATCCAGCTGGGCCCCGACGGAAAAATTTACCTGCCGAAATTTTCGAACACGCTCGGCGTGATCAACGATCCCGATCTGCCCGGGCTCGCCTGCAACTACAGCAACAACGGCCCGGTCCTCAGCGGGCAGGCGAATTTCAGCCTGCCGAATTTTTTGGAGAACTGGCTCGGCGATTGCGCCATCGTCAATCCTAAAAACGTGCAGGAGCTTTCCGCGCAGGAAATGATCGCGCTGTACCCGAACCCGGCGCAGTCGGAAGTGTGGGTGGAATTAGCTGCGGAGGCCTGGGTGCGGCTGCTCGACGTGCGGGGCCGGGTAGCGCTCGATCGCACACGCCTGCCGCAAGGCCGGAGCAGGATCGACGTTTCAGCGCTGGCGCGCGGGATGTATTTCGTGCAGGTGGAAAATGAAAACGGGAAGCGCAGCGTGCAGAAGCTGATCGTGGAATAATAGCTGCATCACACCGGGTACACCCGCAAGCCTTCTTTCTTTGCAAGACTCATGTATTGAGCTACCGACATGTTCTTTCTTTTTTTCTTGCCTCCCGATTCCCTTTTGGCATTGATCCTGTTGAAATGCTTCTGGATGACGCTGTCTGCGATTTGATGGATCTCCTTTAATGAATAGTCTTGGTTGAGTATGACCAGAAGCGCGTAATCAAAAGGCACGATAAAATCTTTATCGAGCAAAGCTCCGCACATTAAGCCTTTGCTTTTTTTGTCTTTGTAGCGGCGTGTTTTTATTTGAACCCTTTTATTTTCATGATCGAGTGCGTCGAAGCCTGCGTTGATGTCGTTAACCACCAACTTGAAATTTTTGCTTGCAAAGATTTCCCCCACAATGCTTGTAATATTCAGCTGTTTGCCGGTCAAAGCTTCAAATTCCAGGGAGACCCGGATCGCCTCGTTGATCTTTTCGAGGATTTCGGCGGTTACCGGTATCGTTTTTATTTCAAGCCCGGTCATTATCCACTTCCTGTTTTTCGGCGACGATTTCCTCGATGCTTGTATAAACTTTCTTCCCCTGTGAGATAAGCAAATCTCTTTCCTT
>Ga0196978_1000522_pt1 | contig 19096 bp, 18 predicted proteins | sample S3v_2013CmetaG_FD_155491 | JGI IMG/M metagenome (GOLD analysis project Ga0196978, IMG submission 155491) | Soil microbial communities from Anza Borrego desert, Southern California, United States - S3+v_20-13C | ecosystem: Environmental > Terrestrial > Soil > Desert | place: USA: California... | reverse complement strand
ACGAGCCGCACGCGACGACGCCAAGAAGAAGGCCAAGGCGGAGCGCGAAGCGGCCGAGCCGAAGAAGGAAGGCCGGAAGGAAGGCCGCAAGGACGCCGACAAGGCGAAAGAAACCAAGTAGCACATCACGGCTTCAATCAGGAGATCAGCCATGAAACGTTTCATCGTGATAACCCTGGCGGCAGGTGCGCTCGCGACGTTGAACGCGTGCGACAGCATCCCGCTCTCGAAACAAACGCAAGGGGCGGCGCTCGGCGCGGTCGCCGGCGGCGTGGCAGGCAGCGCACTCAGCGGCGGCAGCACGCTCGGAACGGTGGGCGGCGCGGTTGCGGGCGGTGTGGTCGGTTCGGAGGTCGGCAGGCGCCAGCGCTGAACCGGCTCCGCGCACGCACAAGAACGGCCCTGCGGGGCCGTTTTTTTTGAACGCGTCAAGCCATCGTTTGCGCCGAGAGGCACGATCCTGTAGGCGCGTCGCAGGTTTTATTTTCCGGGAACCGCGATGCGCGCCTTGCTCATGAGCACGCCGCCCGCGACGAGCAGCGCGCTGTTCGAGACGAACACCGGCACGTAACCGAAAGCCGTGCCGAGGCTTCCGAAGAGCACCGGTATCAAGAGGTGCATCAGGTTGTTCACCGTCACGCGCAGCCCCGCGCATTCTGCCGCGCGCCCGGGCGGCGCGAGCGCATAGATGAGCGACATCGACATGGGCTGCCCGCAGCCGACGCCGAGCCCCAGCAGGAAGGCGATGGCCGCCAGGACGTAGCCGTTCGCGAAGAACGGGAACAGCACGAACGCGAATGCGGCTACGAAAATACCCGCGGTGAGGATCTGCGGCTCCGAGAAGCGTCTCGCGATCGGCGGCAGGAAAAACCGGATGACGAACGTGGCGAGCGCGAATACGCCCAGCACGGCGCCGATCGCTGACGCCGAGAGCCCGACGTGATGGCCGTACACGGGGAAGTAGAACTGGAACAGATCCCACGCCGACGAGATGATGCCGCTCGCGATGAAGGTCCTGCGCAGTCCGCCGACGCGCCAGAGCTCGAATGCGCTGCGCTGTGGCTGCGCGCCGGACAGCTTGCGCGCCTTGGGCAGAAAGCCCGGCATGAAAACGAGCATGAGCACCGGCACCAGCGGAAAGGCGGACAGCACGAGAAAGGCGGCGAGGTGGCCGAGGTGATCGATCGCGAGACCGGCGAGAAACGGACCGATGAAGCCCGCGGCGGAAAAGCCCATTCCGACCAGCGCGAAGTTGCGCGCGCGGTGCTCCGACCCGCCGATCCCGCCGGCGATCCCCTGCACCGTGATGAAAAAGAAGTGGAACGTCGAGCCGAGCACGAGCGCCGAGACATAGAGCACCGCAATGCCCGGGAAAAGCGGCGGAAGCAGCAGCCCGATCGTGACGCCCACCGTGCCGATCAGCATCGGCATGCGCGGACCGACGCGGTCGGCGAGCTTTCCCACCTGCACCGCGAGCAGCAGCGGAACGATCGAGTACACCGCCATCAGGAGGCCGATCGTGAGCTGGCTCGCACCCTGGTGCAGCGCGTACAGGGACACGGCGACGCGACTGCCGCCGAACCCCGAATGGGAGAGCGCGCACATGAGCACGATCAGGTGTATGACCATGCCGGGCGCTACGACGCAGCGACCGCAGCGATCACGCCGCGGCGGTCAGGTAATGGATCGAGAACAGGTCTTGCGCGTCGCTCCAGTAATGCGCAGGTGCGAAACCGGCCTCGCGCGCGAGCGACTGGAACTCCTCGACGGAGTACTTGTAGGAGCTTTCGGTATGGATCGTCTCACCCGGCGCGAAAGCGAAGCGGCGCCCGGCGATCGTGACCTGCTGCGCGCGCGCGCTCTCGAGGTGCATCTCGATGCGGCCGTGCGCCGGGTCGTAAAACGCGCGGTGCGCGAAAGCGTCGAGGTCGAAGTTTCCTCCGAGCTCGCTGTTGATCCGCCGCAGCACGTTCAGATTGAACGCGGCCGTGACGCCCTGCGCATCGTTGTAGGCGGCGTGCAGCATGCGGGGGTCCTTCTTCAGATCCACACCGATCAACATTGCACCGCCCGCGCCCGCCACCGACCGCGCGTTGCGCAGGAAATCGCGGGCTTCATCGACCGTGAAGTTGCCGATCGTCGAGCCGGGGAAATACAAGGTGCGCCGGCTCCCGCCGAGCGCTTCCAGGAGCGGCGCATGCGCCGTTTTCGTGTAATCCGCGCATACCGCCGCGAGCCGCACGTCGGGGAATTGCGACGCCAGAGTCCCGACTGCCTCACGCAACTGCTCGGCGGAGATGTCGATCGCCACGAACGTGTGCGGCCGCGTGGCGCCGATCACCAGCGCAGTCTTGCGGCCCGAGCCGATCCCGTACTCGATCAGCGTCGTGCCGGAGCCGACGCGCGCCGCAATCTCGCCTGCGCGGGCCTCCACCAAGGCGATCTCGGTGCGGGTGAGGTAGTACTCCGGCAGCGCGCAGATCTCCTCGAACAATCGCGAGCCGCGGGCATCGTAGAAATATTTCGGCGGCAGCGCCTTGCACGGCGCCGACAGTCCTGCGATCACGTCGTCGAGGAAGGATGCCGCGGCGGGCTTGAGGTCGTGATACTCGTAGCGGCCGCTCGATGGCATCGCGAAAAGACGTTGCTTTCAAACGCGCTTCGCCGGATGTGCGAAGCGCGGCCTGCGGGGACGATCAGCCCGGCGTGTGCTGCGCGAGCGCGCTCTCCATCCAGCGCTTGATGCGGTTCGCGTCGCCGATGCGCGTGTATTTGCCCCATGAATCGAGCAGCACGATGATGACTGGCTTCGCGGCGATCCGCGCCTGCATGACGAGGCAGCGCCCCGCCTCCTGGATGTAGCCGGTCTTCGACACGTCGATGTGCCACGTGCTGTCTTTCACGAGACCGTTGGAGTTACGGAACGCGAGCGGCCGGCCTTCGTTCGTGCGCACGACGTGTTCGGTCAGCGTCGTGTATTCCTGGATGATCGGGTAACGATAGGCCGACGTCACCATGCGCGCGAGATCCTGCGCCGTCGAGACATTGTCGCTCGAAAGTCCGCTGGAATCGACGAAGCGGGTGCGGACCATGCCGATGTCGGCGGCTTTCCGGTTCATCGCTGCCACGAACGCCGCAAGACCGCCCGGGAAGCTCCGACCGAGAGCCGAAGCCGCGCGGTTTTCGGACGCCATGAGCGCGAGCCGCAGCAGCTCGTCGCGGGTGAGCACGGTGCCGATCTTCAACCGCGAGCGGGTGTGCTTCAGGTGATCGATGTCGTCCTCGGTGATCGCGATCGGCTCGTTCAGGTCGAGCCGCGCGTCCAGCACGACCATCGCCGTCATGAGCTTGGTGATCGAGGCGATCGGCTGCACCGATTCGATGTTCTTCGCGTACAGGGTGCGACCGTCGGTGTCGAGCACCAGCGCCGCCGAGGACTTCACCTCGAGATGGGTCGGATCTTCATCGATCGCCGCAGGCGCCACTCTGGAAACACGGGTCGCGCGCAGGCGCTGCGGCGCGACCTTCGCGGCCCGCGCGCGTGGGCGAGGCGTCACTTTGGCCGTGCGGTTGGCCTTGGTCGCGGCCGGCTTCGCCGAGCGCTTGGTCGTCGCCGCCTCCGCGGGCGGCACGAGCAGCGCGGATATGAGCAACGCGAGAATGGCGACGGTCATTTTATTCAACGCTTCTCCACCGGAGGCAATGGCCAAATTACGCCGAAAAATACAGGGTTAGCACCGCTTTTTCAAGCGGATTTTGATGATGGCCGTGACGTGTCACTCAAAAAAAACCCCGCTCGGGGCAGTGTGGGGTGCCCCGGCGGGATTGAAAGAGGCCATACAAGAACCCGCTCAGCACAGGTGCTTGTAACTGCCAGGCCTCCGAGGAGGAAAGTCGTTACGACTGCTTGCGAGCTTCGTTTCGATCACTCGCGGGATGAAGCGACGGTAGCAATGCAGCCTTACATGAAACTTACACTCGGGATCGTTGCGAGCGCGCGCTACACTCGTTCGCGTATGCGCGTTCTCATCGTCGAAGACGACCCAGTGCTCGCCGACGGTCTCACGCGTTCGTTGCGGCACTCCGACTACGCCGTGGACTGCGTGGGCAGCGGCACCGAGGCCGATCACGTGCTCGCGATGCAGGCCTACGACGTCGTGATCCTCGACCTGGGCCTGCCCGGAATCGACGGTTTCGAGGTGCTCCGGCGGCTGCGCAGACGCGGGGCCGCGGTGCCAGTGCTCGTCCTGACCGCGCGCGATGCCCTGCCGGACCGCGTGAAGGGCCTCGATCTCGGCGCCGACGACTACATGACGAAACCGTTCGATCTGCCCGAGCTCGAAGCGCGCGTACGCGCGCTCATCCGGCGCGGCCAGTCGGGCGGCGCGTCCGTGCTCTCGCACGGCGCGCTCGTGCTCGACACCGCCGGACGCCGCGCGACGCTGGCGGGCGAGCCGCTCGATCTCTCCGCGCGCGAGCTGGGCGTGCTCGAAGTGCTGATGATGAGAAGCGGGCGCGTGGTCAACAAGGAGCAGCTCGCGGAACAGCTCTACGGGTGGGACGAGGAAGTCGGCGCTAACGCGATCGAGGTCTACGTGCACCGGCTGCGCCGCAAGCTCGAGCCCGCTGGCGTGCGCATACGCACGATCCGCGGCCTGGGCTATCTGCTCGAAAGAGAGCCCGGTGCCTGAAGCGCGCGTCGCTTCGTCCGTCGCAGCAGAATCCGCAGCGCCGCCGCAGCCGTCATCGTCCGCGGCGGCGCAAGCGCAACGCACCTGGCCGTCACGCCAGAAGACGCTGCGGCGGCAGGTCCTCGGGTGGCTTTTCTGGCCGCTCGTCGTGCTCTGGTCGATCAGCAGCATCTTCGACTACGACATTGCAAATCGCTTCGTGAATCTCGCGTACGATCGCCTGCTCCTGGAATCGGCGCTCGACATCGGCCGCCAGGTGAAGGTGCTGAACAACCGCATCTATGTCGACCTGCCCGAGATCGCGGTCCAGATGTTGCAGTCGCGCGAATCCGGCCGCCTGTACTACCTGGTGACGGGACCGAACCGCGAGTTCATCACCGGGGAGCCCGATCTGCCACCGCCTTCCGACCCGCTCTCGGAGCGCGTCAACTACTACGATGACGAGTACCGCGGCCGCCCCGTGCGTATCGTCACGCTGCGCCTGCCGCTCAAAATCTCCGAAGCGGCCGAGAGCCTCGTCACCGTGCAGGTGGCGGAGAACCGCGCAGCGCGCAACGAATTCGCCCGCCAGATCCTCGTTCGCATGGTGCTGCCGCAACTGCTCCTGATCCTGTGTGCGGCGGTCCTGCTGTGGTACGCGGTCGGCCGCGGTCTGGCGCCGTTGCAGGCGCTGCGGCGCGAGATCGAAAACCGCTCGCATCGCGACCTGTCGGCTCTGCCGGTAGAGCAAACGCCGCAGGAGCTGCAACCGCTCATCGGCGCAATGAACGAGCTCCTCGAGCGGCTGTCGCTCGCGCTCGCGGCGCAGCAGCGTTTCATCGCCGACGCGGCGCATCAGCTTCGCACGCCCATCGCGGGGATCAAGACCCAGACGGAGCTCGCGCTGAGGCAGACGCCGCCGGGAGAAGCGCGGCAGACGCTCGAGCAGCTGCGCACCGCTACGGAACGCACGACGCGCCTCGTCAATCAGCTGCTCTCGCTCGCCCGCGCCGAGCCGCCGGTGGGACGCGTCGTGTCCGTCGAACGCATCGATCTGGAGGCGCTCGCCCGCAGCGTCACGACCGAGTGGGTGCCGCTCGCGCTCGAACGCGACGTCGATCTCGGCTTCGATGCCGATTCGCAGCAGGCGCACATCGAAGGCGACGCCTTCCTGCTGCGTGAGATGCTGGGGAACCTGCTCGACAACGCGATCCGGTATACGCAGCGCGGCGGCCAGGTTACCGTGCGCGTGCAGCGGGATGCGCGCCACGCGCTGCTGTCGGTCGAAGACAACGGGCGGGGCATCGCCGACACCGAGCGCGCCCGCGTGTTCGAGCCGTTCTACCGCGTGCTCGGCACCGGCGCCGAAGGATGCGGCCTGGGCCTCTCGATCGTGCGGGAAATCGCGCAGAGCCACGGCGGCTACGTCGAGCTTCTCCCGGCATCGACCGGCGCCGGGACGCTGGCGCGCGTGAGCATCCCCCTCACCCGCAGCTAACTAAGCGATTTTCTGCGGCGAGTGACGCCAGTCGAGCGTCGCGTCGTGCGTTGCTTCCGCGTCACGCTGCTGTTGCAGCGCCCACATCTGGGCGTAGGCGCCACGCCGGGCGAGCAGCTCGGGGTGCGTGCCGCGCTCCACGATGCGGCCGCGATCGAGAACGAGGATCTGGTCTGCTTCCATCACGGTCGAAAGCCGATGCGCGATCACCAGCGTCGTATGACCGCGGGCGATGCGGTCGAGCTCTGCCTGGATCGCGATCTCGGATTTCGAGTCGAGCGCCGAGGTCGCCTCGTCGAAAATAAGGATGCGCGGGTCCTTCAGGATCGCGCGCGCGATCGCGACGCGCTGCTTTTCGCCGCCCGAAAGCTTGAGCCCGCGCTCGCCGACACGCGTCTCGTAGCCGTCGGGGAGGCTCGCGATGAAATCATGGATGTGCGCGGCCTGCGCGGCAGCGACGACCTCCTCGCGCGTTGCGTCCGGACGGCCGTACTGGATGTTGTAGTAGATCGTGTCGTTGAAGAGCACCGTGTCCTGCGGCACGATCGCGATCGCCGCACGCAGGCTCGATTGAGTGAGCTCGCGCACGTCGCAGCCGTTCACCCGCACCGCCCCGGCGCTCACGTCGTAGAAGCGGTAGAGGAGCCGCGCAAGGGTCGACTTGCCCGAGCCGCTCGGCCCCACGACCGCGACCTTGCGCCCTGCCGGCACCTCGAAATCGACGTCGTACAGGATCTGGCGCTTGGGGTCGTAGCTGAAATCGACGTGCTCGAAGCGGATCGACGCGGGGGCCGCCGGGAGATCGATCGCATTCGCACTGTCTGCGATTTCTCTATGCTCTTCCAGCAGGTGGAACATGCGATCCATGTCGACGAGCGACTGCTTGATCTCGCGGTACACCATGCCGAGGAAATTGAGCGGGATGTAGAGCTGGATGAGCAGCCCGTTGATGAGCACGAGATCGCCGAGCGTGAGCGTGCCGTTCACCACGCCCTCCGCCGCCAGGATCATGAGCAGCGTGAGCGCGATGGCGATGATGGTCGCCTGGCCGATGTTGAGGATGCCGAGCGAGGCTTCCTGCTTCACGGCGGCGGCCTCGTATTGCCGCAGGTTCTCGTCGTAACGACGCGCTTCGTACTCCTCGTTGTTGAAGTACTTGACCGTCTCGTAATTGAGCAGGCTGTCTATCGCGCGCGTGTTCGCGCGCGAATCGAGCTCGTTCGCCTGTCTGCGGATGTTGATGCGCCATTCGCTCACCCAGAAGGTGAACGCGATGTAGAGCGCAACCGCACCGAACGTCACCGCCACGAAGCGCCAGTCGAACTTTGCGAACAGCACGGCCGCCACCAGCGCAAACTCGAGCACCACCGGGATGATCGAGAACAACATGTACGACAACACCGTGGAGACGCCGCGGCTGCCGCGCTCGATATCGCGTGAGACGCCGCCGGTCTGCCGCTCGAGATGGAAGCGCAGCGAGAGCGCGTGGAGGTGCCGGAAAACGCCGAGCGCGATGCGGCGGATCGCCCGCTGTGTTACGCGGATGAACACGAGATCGCGCAGCTCCGCGAAGAGGGTCGTCGACAGCCTGAGCGCACCGTAGGCGACGAGCAGCGCGAGCGGCAGCGCGAGCACCGCCTGCGTCGGCGTCAGGCCGTCTACGACCTCTTTCAGCACCAGCGGGACCGCGACGTTCGCGAGCTTGGCCGTGACCAGGAAAACGAGCGCGACGACGACGCGCCATTTGTACTCCCAGAGATAGGGGAGCAGCATCGGAACGACGCGCCATTCGCGCGTGCGCCGCGGTCCTGCCTTATCGGTGGCGGCGTTCATGGGCGCGCCGATTCTAGCGTTGCAGCACAAAAAAAACGGGCGCGGTATGAGCGCGCCCGAAGACGTACCAAAGGAGGAGGATGAAAACGGAAGAGCATGATGCCCCGCCGCTTTCACTCTCTAAGTAGCAATTGCGGTGCCGGGCAGACGCTGATCGCACATCCCGGGAACCGCCGACGCTCACGCAAACTCGCCCGCCTGCCCGTACGCCGAGACGCCGGTGAGAAAACGCGCAAAACCGTAACAGGCCCAGTGCGCTAGCCGTGTCGGCAAGGGCCGGCGACGCCAGCTTTCGGCGCGGACCTCCCGCGCCCCGCCGTCGATCGCGAGCTCGAGGCTTCCCCGTAACTGACCGGCAAATTCGACGTCATCGACCACGATGTTCGCCTCGCGCGCGAGCAGCAGGCTGAACGGGTCGATGTTGGAGGAGCCGATCGTGCACCACGTGCGGTCGATCACCGCCACTTTGGCGTGCAGGAAGCTGCGGTGGTATTCCAGAATGCGCACGCCCGCCTCCAGCAGCGAGCCGTAGAGCGCGCGGCTCGCGTGATGCAGCAGCCGGTATTCGACCCGCCCCTGCAGGAGCAGGATCACTTTGACGCCGCGCGCGGCGGCATCCGCCAGCGCGTGCCGAAAGCCGACGCCGGGGAAGAAATACGAGCTTGCGATCAGGATCTCCGAGCGCGCGCGGCCGATCGCCTCCAGGTACGCTTCTTCGATGTCATTGCGGTGCCACAGGTTGTCGCGTATCAGAAAGCTTGCGCGCTGTCGCCCGCATACCGCGGCCGTGGGACGCGGCCCGTCGGCGTCAGGCCAGCCGCCGCCGAACTGCGTGAGCAGCACGATGGTCCACAGCCGCTTGGCAGCCGCGTGAATGTGCTCGAGCAGCGGCCCTTCGATGCGCACCGCGTAGTCGAAGCGCGGCGGCGTGTGCCCCGGCGTGTGCATGTCGTCGATCACGTTGATGCCGCCGACGAAGGCAACGCGCGCATCGATTACGGCGAGCTTGCGGTGCATGCGGCGCAGGCGCTGGCGCGGCGAGCGCCAGCCCGCGATCTCGGGCCGGTACACGAGGACCTTCACCCCGCCGGCCTCGAGTGCAGCGACGAACCCGCGGTCGAGCCGCTTCGAACCGAAACCGTCGAGCAAAAGGTGCACCGCGACGCCGCGTCGCGCCGCACGCCACAGCGCCTCACCGATGCGCTGGCCGGCGGCGTCGTCCTCATAGATGTAAGTCTCGACGTGGATCTCGCGTTCGGCTGCGTCGCAGGCCTGCTCCAGCGCCGGAAAATACGCGCGGCCGCTCTCGAGTAACGAGAGGCGGTTACCGTCCACGAGCTCGGTCATAGCCGCTCGAGCGTGGTCGCGAGCGCGGCGTGGTCCGAGATACGGCCCCAGACGGGCCCATGATGCACGTGCGCGCGGCTTACGCGGAAGCCGCGCACGTAGATGCGGTCGAGCCGGAATACCGGCAGCATCGCCGGAAAGCTGCGCGCGGGATGCCCGCGGATCAGCTCGAACACTTCCTGCATGTTGAGCGGATGCGCGAGCTCGTGCGTGGCTTTGTGACGCCAATGCCAGTCGTTGAAGTCGCCGGCGACGATGAGCGGCGCGTCCCGCGGCACCAGCCGCTCGATGCGCTGGCGCAGTCGTTCGATCTGGCGGCTCCGACCGCGCGCGGTGAGGGCGAGATGCACGCACACGCAGTGCAGCGGCACGTCCCAGCCCGGTACCGCGACCTGGCAGTGAAGCAGCCCGCGCTTCTCGAAGCGGTGCGCAGAGACGTCCTGGTTGTCCCATTGCGCGATCGGAAACCGCGAGAGGATGGCATTGCCGTGGTGACCATGGTCGTAGACGGCGTTGCGGCCGTACGCGAAATCGGCCCAGACGGTGTCGGCCAGGAATTCGTACTGCGGCTCGACCGGCCAGTCGCCGTGGCGCGCCGCCTTGCGCTCGCAGGTGCCCTGGACTTCCTGCAGGAAGACGATATCCGCGCCGACCTGACGAAGGCGGTCACGCAGCTCGTGTATCACGAGCCGGCGATTGAAAAGCGACAGCCCCTTGTGGATGTTGTAGGTGAGGACGTGCAGGCTGCGATTCACGATGGCCTCGCGCGGCCTCGCACGTCACGCACGTCGGGGACTCGGACTGGAGCCCCTTAAGACACCGCGAGCATGCGATCGAGCGCGACGCGCGCGAGCTCTGCTTCGTGCGCGGGCACCGTGATCTGGTTCACGACCTTGCCCGCGACGAGATTCTCGAGACTCCACGCGAGATGCTGCGGGTCGATGCGCGCCATGGTGGAGCACATGCACACCGTGGGCGCCATGAACTGCACGACCTTGCCCTGCGGCTTGAACTCCTCGGCGATCCGGTTCACGAGGTTCAACTCGGTGCCGACCAGCCAGCGCGTGCCGGGAGCGCTCGAGGCGATCGTCTTGATGATGAAGTCGGTCGAGCCGACGTAGTCGGACAGCTTGCACACCTCGAAATTGCACTCGGGGTGGCTGATCACCATTCCACTCGGGTTCTGCTGGCGCCAGCGCAGCACGTGTTGCGCCTGGAACATCTGGTGGACCGAGCAATGCCCTTTCCAGAGCAGGATCTTCGCCATCTTGATCTGCTGCGGCGTGAGGCCGCCCATCGGTTCGTCGGGATCCCACACGAGCATCTGCGAGAGCGGGATGTCCATGAGATAGCCGGTCCAGCGCCCGAGATGCTGGTCCGGGAAGAACAGCACTTTCTCGCGTCGCGCGAGCGCCCATTTCAGGATCTCGCGCGCATTCGTCGACGTGCAGACGATGCCGCCGTGCTCGCCGCAAAATGCTTTGAGGTCCGCGGCGGAGTTGATGTAGGTAACCGGAGTGACTTTCTCGTCCGGATCCAGCACTTCACCGATCTCCCGCCACGCGCGCTCGACTTTCGCGAGATTCGCCATGTCGGCCATCGAACAGCCGGCCGAGAGGTCGGGCAGGATCACCTTCTGGTGCGGCTTGGAGAGTACGTCCGCCACTTCGGCCATGAAATGGACGCCGCAGAAGACGATGTATTCCGAGTCGGTCTGCGAGGCGAGCTTGGCAAGCCGCAACGAGTCTCCGGTGAGATCGGCGTGCTTGTACACGTCGGCGCGCTGGTAATGGTGCCCGAGTATTACCGCGCGGTTCCCGAGCGCGCGCTTCGCATCGACGATGCGCTTTTCGCACGCGTCGTCGGCGAGGGGTCTGAAACGGTCGAATGTGATCGTGCTCACTTCCATCGGGGTTCCGTCGGGATGTGCGCCGGCAGAGGCGTTCAGAGCCTTAGACCATACCATAAAGATGTAAAAAATCCACTTCAGTTCGAGCCATAAACGTGCCAGGTCCGATGCGACCGCGCACCGCGGCGCTAAGTTCCCCGCAGCGCGCGCCGCGCGATCTCCAGGCGCGACGGTAGCTCTCGTATCGCTTCCGCGTTCGTCCACGAGAATGCCTTGTCGGCGGCTTCACGCCACGGCAGCCACGCATACGCCACGTGCTCGCGCGGCGCGAGCGTGATCTCGACCGCCCCGGGCACCTGCAGCGCGAACACGTGTTCCGTGTTGTGTGTCACGCCCGGTGCGTATCGATAGCGCCAGTGCGGATAGATCTCGAAGAGATTCTGTTTGCGCCAGTCGACGAGTCCGTACCGCGCGGCATCGAGCCCCGTCTCTTCCTTGAGCTCGCGCTCGGCCGTCTGAGTGAGCGTCTCGCCTTCATGCTGGCTGCCGGTAACCGACTGCCAGAAACCCGGCCGATCGGCGCGCTCGAGCAACAAGACCTCCAGCGCGGGCGTGTGCACGAGCACGAGCACCGATATCGGCAGCTTGTACGTTTTCGCGCTCACGTCCACTGCGGAAGCTCCGGCGCGTCCTCGACGAGCGCAACGAACGTCTTGCCGCGGCTTTTCCAGTACATGGCGCTTTCGGAGACAATTTCAAGGAACGTGCGCCACTCCTCACCCAGCGCCTGCCGCGCGAACGCCGCATGCGCAACGTGCAGCACGTACGCGTCGGCCGGGCACCACGAAAGGTCCTGCAGCACGTCGGCGAGCGCGTCCCAGTTATCGCCGAACGTGCCGGGAAACCGGGTCGCACGTCCGAGCGTCTGCAACAGGATCAGTTTGTCCTGAACGCGAGCCAGGTCCGCGTCGAGCCAGACCGCCGCGGATAGCGCAGCCTGCGTTCGGTCCACGGCGCCGGCGGCGACTGCGTAGACGCCGCTGCGCTCCGGCGTGAGTGCTGTAGGGACGCTCACTCGAGGATCCGCCTGAACGTGCGGTAATGATCGGCGGTGTAGTACAGCTCGCCGCCGCGGCCCGCCACGATGCGTCTGGCGCCGCGGTGCTTCAGTCCCGGCGTCGCCACGGTGTACTCGCGATAGTACCCGCGCTCCGCCGGCGGCAGCCGACGCTCGAAATTGCCGAACATGATGCCGTCCCGTTCGTACGGAAACGGGCCGCCCGCGCGGATCAACGCAAGCGTCGTACGGGCTTCGGCCGGGAGCTGCGCGACCGGCACCGCCGCAGTCGCCGGTTCCGGTGTGCCGCGCGCGAGCACGGACGGCGCCGCCGCGAGCAGCACGGCCAGGATCAACCCGCCAATGATCGCGGGGAGAAAGCGGATGCTGGCTCGCGCCAGCATGGCGACACCCCCGCTAGGGCTTTTTCGTCTCCGGCAGCCGCAGCCGGATGTGGAGCTCGCGGAGCTGCTGCTCGTCGACGGTGTTAGGCGCGTGCGTGAGCAGGTCCTGCACGCGCTGTGTCTTCGGGAATGCGATCACGTCGCGGATCGACTCGGCGCCTGCCATCAGGGCGGCGATGCGGTCGAGCCCGAACGCGATGCCGCCGTGCGGCGGCGCGCCGTAGCTGAGCGCGTCGAGCAGAAAGCCGAACTTCGCCTGCGCTTCGTCGGCGCCGATATCGAGCGCCCGAAATACTTTCGACTGGACGTCGGCGCGATGAATACGCACCGAGCCGCCGCCGATCTCCCAACCGTTCAACACGATGTCATGCGCCTTGGCACGCGCGCGCGCGGGATCGGACTCGAGCAGGTCTTCATGACCTTCCGCAGGTGAAGTGAACGGGTGGTGCATCGCGGACCAGCGGTTACCCTCCTCGTCCCACTCGAACATCGGAAAATCGAGTACCCACAGCGGCCGCCAGCCGGGTTGCGCATGCCCCTTCTCGTGGCCGATCTTGAGCCGCAGCGCGCCCAGCGCGTCGTTCACGACTTTCGCCTTGTCGGCGCCGAAGAACACGAGATCGCCGTCCGCGGCGCCGGCGAGGTCGAGAATGCGCTCGGTGATTTCCGGCTTCAGGAACTTCAGTATCGGCGACTGCAGCCCCTCGGCGCCTTTCGAGCGCTGGTTCACCTTGATGTACGCGAGCCCTTTCGCGCCGTACACCTTCACGAACTCGGTGTAGCCGTCGATCTCGCTGCGGGGCATCGCGCCGCCACCCGGCACGCGCAGCGCGGCGACGCGTCCGCCTTTCGACTGAGCGGCGTCGCGGAAAACCTTGAACTCGACGTCACGCACGAGCTCGGTCAACTCGGTGAGCTCGAGCGGCACGCGCAGGTCGGGCTTGTCGGAGCCGTAGCGCGCCATCGCCTCGTCGAAGCCCATGCGAGGGAAGGGGTTCGGCAGCTCGACGGCGAGCACCTCGCGGAACAGATCGCGCACGAGCTCTTCGATGAGCGCGATGATCTCGTTCTGCTCCATGAACGAGGTCTCGATATCGATCTGCGTGAACTCAGGCTGCCGATCGGCGCGCAGGTCCTCGTCACGGAAGCATTTGACGATCTGGTAATAGCGGTCGAACCCGGAGATCATCAGCAGCTGCTTGAAGAGCTGCGGCGACTGCGGCAGGGCGAAGAAGTGGCCGGGATGCACGCGCGAGGGAACGAGATAATCGCGCGCGCCTTCCGGGGTGGAGCGCGTGAGCATCGGCGTCTCGATGTCGATGAAGCCTTCGCGGTCCAGAAACTTTCGCACGGCCATCGCCGCGCGGTAGCGCAGCTTCAGGTTCTTCTGCATCTCGGGCCGGCGCAGATCCAGGAATCGGTGCTCCAGTCGCACCGTCTCCGACAGGTGCTCGTCGTCCATCTGGAACGGCGGCGGCGCCGACGGATTCAGGATCTCGATCTCTTTCGCGAGCACTTCGATCTCGCCGCTGACGAGGTTCGGGTTGACGGTACCGGGGGGGCGTTCACGCACCCTGCCGTTTACCTTGAGCACGAACTCGCTGCGCAGCCGGTCGGCGCGCGCGAAGGTCTCCGGGGTGTCCGGATCGCACACGATCTGAACGAGCCCTTCGCGATCGCGCAGGTCGATGAAAATGACGCCGCCATGATCGCGTCGCCGATGGACCCAGCCGCACAGCGTTACGGTCTGACCAAGATAGGAGCGGCTTACGCGGCCGCAGTATTCACTACGCATTCTTTTTGGAAAGCTAACGATTGACGACTTGCGCCGGCGCTTCCGTCGTAGGCGAAGGCGACGGGGGAACGCCGAGCTTGGGCGCGGGACCGCGGGGCCGGCGGCCGCGGCCCGGCGCCACCACACCCATCGAGATAATGTACTTGAGCGCGTCGTCGATCGTCATGTCGAGCTCGATCACCGCGGACTTGGGCACCATCATGAAATAGCCGCTCGTCGGATTGGGCGTGGTCGGCACGTAAATGCTCACGTAGTCTCCGTCGAGATGGTTCGCCACGTCACCGCCCGGTGTCCCGGTGAGAAACGCGATCGTCCACATCCCGGGGCTCGGCCATTGCACGAGCAGCGCCTTGCGGAAAGCCTGTCCGCCCGGCGAGAACAAGGTGTCGCTCACCTGTTTCACGCCGTTGTAGATCGAGTTCACCACCGGAATGCGCGCCATCGCGCGCTCCCAATAGCGCACGAGCCGCTGGCCGATGATGTTCGCGGCGAAGACGCCGGTCAGAAAGATCACCAGCAGGGTGAGCAGCGCGCCCACGCCGGGAATATGCACCCCGAGCCATGTCTCCGGCCGGAACGCGGACGGCAGCAGCAGCAGCGTCTGGTCCATGGTGCCGACGAGGAATGACAGCACCCACACCGTGATGACGATGGGCACCCAGACCAGGAGGCCTGTGATGAAGTAGCGCCGGATGGGATTCTTGGGGGGCATGGAAAGGGGGCTGGTAAAAGCGTCCCGGCATTTTTCAGGCCGGAAATTTACGCGGCCGCGTGAGCCCGGCGAAACAAGCGCGGCAGCGTCTGATGCCGACTACCGCGCGTCAGGTGCAGGACGGGCAGGCGCCGGTGCCGCAGGCTTCGGCGGCCTTGTCTTCCTTCTTGGTTTCTGCAGGCTTGTCCGCGGCACCGTCTTTTTTTGAATCGGAGGGCTTGGCTTTGCCTTTATCGCGGAAATCCGTGACGTACCAACCATTGCCTTTAAGCTGGAAACCAGCGGCGCTCACGAGCTTTTCGAAGGTCGAGCTGCCGCAGTCAGGGCAGTCGGTCAGCCGCGGGTCGCTTACTTTCTGGAGGTATTCGTTTTCGAACCCGCATGATGCACAGCGATACTCGTAGATCGGCATGTCGCGTCCCCAAACCCTAAAAAACCATTATACCTGAATCGCTTAGCAGCGACGTACGGCCCATGTTGGGGCGCAACCAGCTATTTCAAGGGCGCGGCGGCTGCCGCGCTAAGCGATTTTTTGCGGCGACCAACACCGGGTGGGGAGCCGCGTCGTAGGTTTACGGCAGCGTCTGGGCCAGCACGATTGCGGCGGTGGCAACGATGTCATCGACCGTTGCGCCGCGGGAGAGATCGGAGAGCGGTCTCGCGAATCCCTGGAGGACGGGACCGACCGCGCGGGCGTGCCCGAGATACTGCGTGAGCTTGTAGGCGATGTTCCCGGCGTCGAGGTCAGGGAAGACGAGCACGTTGGCGCGGCCCGCGACTGTGCCGGGGTCTTTCAGCTTTTTTTCCGCGACCGCCGGGACGAGCGCCGCATCGGCCTGCAACTCGCCATCGACGGCGAGCCCCGGCGCGCGCGCCCGCGCAAGCTCGACCGCGCGCGCGACCTTGTCGACGCGCGGATGCTTCGCACTGCCCTTGGTGGAAAACGAGAGCAGGGCGACCCGCGGCTCTTCCTTCAGCAGCCGCCTGCAGCTCTCCGCAGACGCAAGCGCGATGTCCGCCAGCTGCTCCGGCGTGGGATCGGCGTTCACGGCACAGTCGGCGTAGACGAGCACGCGCTCACCGCACAGCATCAGAAAAAAGCTGGAGGGCGTCGCGATGCCCGGGGCGAGGCCCACCGTCAGCATGCCGGCTTCGATCACGCGCGCGCTCGGCACGCTCACCCCGGCGACCAACGCTTCGGCATCACCTGCGCGCACCATGAGACCGGCGTGGAACAGCGGCTTGCCTGCGAGCCGTCGCGCGAGCGCCTCGTTCGTGTCCGGGCGCGCGCTGCGATAGAGCTCGGCATACGCGCGAACGCGCTCCGCCGGCGGCGGCGCATCGAGCAGCACCGGCTCTGCGAGGCCGTTCGCGCGCAGGCGATCGGCCGCCGCGCGTATGCGAGCGTCGTCACCTTCCGGCAGCACCACGCGCAGGCCGCGGCCGCGGATCTCCTCGAAGCAGCGCTCGAGCGCGTTCATGGCGCCGGGCGAGCCGCAGTCACGGCATGAGCGGGAAGAAGACCGGCAGCACGATCGTGATCGCGAGCCACATGACGAGCGTCAGAGGCACGCCGACGCGCACGTAGTCCATGAAACGGTAGCCGCCCGGATGAAGGATGAGCAGGTTGCAATTGTCGGCCATCGGCGTGCAGAAGGCGAGGTTCACCCCGAACAGCACCGCGAGAACGAACGGCTCCGGCGCCGCGCCGAGCAGATTCGCGATCGAAACGGCGATCGGCGTGCCGATCACCGCGGCGGAGGTGTTCGAGATGATGTTGGCGAACGCGGCCATCATCAGGACGAGCCCGCTCATGATCCAGATCGGCGCAAGTCCGCTGCTCGCGGCGACGAAGACTTCCGCGATGTACTGCGCCCCGCCGGTGCGCATGAGCGCAAGGCTCAGCGCGAGGCTCGCGACGGTCAGAAAAATCATGCCCGCGTCGAGCGCGCGCAGCGCGTCACGCAGCGCCATGCACCCGCTGACCAGCATCAGCACGACGCCCGCGACGGCTGCGACCGCGATCGGCAGCACCTTGGCTGCGGCGAGCGCCACGATGAGCAGCATGATGCCGAACGCGAGCGGCGCCTTGCGCGTGTGCGGGACGTCCATCGTCGCGTCGAGGACCAGCAGCTCTCCGCTGTCCTTCAGGCGCCGGATCTCCTCCTCCTTGCCCTGCACGAGCACGACGTCGCCCGCGCACAGCACCTGATCGACGATCGGCACATCGGTCCGCTGCACTTGCCGCCGGCTGCTGTGCAGCGCGAGCGGCAGCAGATCGTAGCGATAGGTGAAACCCGACTGGTTGAGCGTGCGGCGCACGAGCGGCGAATTGTCGGTGATCACGATCTGCGCGAGCTGCTGCTTCGGCGGCGCGAGCGGGTGATCTTCCGTGACCGGCTCGGTGTCCTCGCCGTCGTACAGCGTCGATTCGAGCACGGTCTCGTATTCCTTGAGATTCTCCGGCTTGTCCGAGACGTAGATGCGGTCACCCGCGCGCAGCACCGAGACCGGCAGCTTGGCGAGCGTCAGGTTCTCTCCGCGCTCGATGCGCGTGATCTTCATGCGGCCTTCGGTCTGCTTCATCACGTCGGCGATCGTCTTGCCGTCCGCGAAGCTGCCCTCCTTCACGTGCAGTACCGCGCTGAACACGCGCGGGGTCGTGTCCGAGAAGTCCGACGGACGCTCGGGCAGGAGCCGCGGCGCGACAAGCCACAGGTAGAGCACGCCGGCGCCGGCGATCAGCGCCCCGGGCACGAAGAAATCGAACATGTGAAACCGCGGCACGCCGAGGTCCGCGGCCGTGCTGATGACGAGCAGGTTCAGGCTCGTCCCGATCGGCGTCAGCACGCCACCGAGCTGCGCCGAGAAGCTCATCGGCATGAGCGTCTTGGAAGCCGACGTGCCGGTGCGCATCGCCACGCTCACCAGAATCGGAATCATCATGACGACTTGCGGCGTGTTGTTCATGAACGCGCTGATGACGGCGGTGCTCAAGAGCATTCCCAGCATCGCGCCGTTGGGACTGACATTCCACAGCGCCGCGGTCCAGCGGCCCACCGGCAGCAGCGCGCCGGTGCGCACCAGCCCGTAGCTCGCCATCATGAGCGCGCTGATCGCAACCAGCGCGTCGTTGCCGAAGCCGAGAAAGAAATCCTCGGGATCGAGCCGCGCGCCGTCGGCTTCGAATGGATGCAACGCGAAACCCACCGCGAGTGCGGCGAGCACGAGAATGCTCGTGACCTCGATCGGCACGCGATCGCGCGTGAACAGAAAAAGCGCGGCCACCGTCAGCAGCATGACGGCGAGCGCGTGCCAGTTCGGTAGCTCCGGCAGGTCCAAGCGTCTCCCCTGTTTGCGCTTGCGTGCGTGAATTAATGCAGCCGCGTGCTGCTAAAGCAAGCCCGGTGCCACGGAGTTCGGTGCGGCGTAGGGTGCGCTGATAGCGCACCAGCCTACACGCTAGGGAGAAGGCGTCGTCTCAGGCGAAGGAAGGGGGGGTACGGAGGGAAACCATCACCGATTCTCCTCCGCTCCTTTAACGTGCGAGGCAGTGGAGCGAGCGGCAGCGAGCCGAAGGAAGGGAGGTTACGGAGCGGAACCTAGGTTCCCCTCTGTTCGTAATGAGGTTTCTTTAGTGTCCGCGATAGCCGGCACTAGAAAGGAATGTCGTCGTCCATCTCGTCGAACGCACCGCCGCCTTTGCGTTGCGCGGGTTTCGCGCTACCGGCGCTGGCTGCCGCCGGCTCGCGCGTCATCGGTTCGGCGCCGCCGCTCTGTCGCCCGCCGAGAAGCTGCATGCGATCCGCGACGATCTCGGTCGAATAGCGCTCCTGCCCTTCCTTGTCCTGCCACTTACGCGTGCGGATGCGGCCTTCGACGTATACCGGCGAGCCTTTCTTGAGGTACTCGCCCGCGATCTCCGCAGCAT
>Ga0196978_1000512_pt1 | contig 19366 bp, 16 predicted proteins | sample S3v_2013CmetaG_FD_155491 | JGI IMG/M metagenome (GOLD analysis project Ga0196978, IMG submission 155491) | Soil microbial communities from Anza Borrego desert, Southern California, United States - S3+v_20-13C | ecosystem: Environmental > Terrestrial > Soil > Desert | place: USA: California... | reverse complement strand
TCGGCAAAGACGTTCGCAATCTGCGCAGAGGCGATCGCGTGGTGATCCCTTCGACCATCGCCTGCGGCACGTGTTCGTATTGCCGTGCCGGCTATTACTCGCAGTGCGACAACGCCAATCCAAACGGCCCGGCCGCGGGCACCGCGTTCTACGGCGGACCGAAAGACAGCGGGCCTTTCGACGGCATGCAGGCCGAATACGTCCGCGTGCCGTACGCGCACGTGAACCTCGTGAAACTCGCCGACAGCGTCACCGACGATCAGGCCATTCTCATGTCGGACATCTTCCCCACCGGCTACATGGGCGCGGACATCGCCGAGATCGTGGAAGGCGATACCGTGGCCGTCTTCGGGTGCGGACCGGTCGGGCAATTCGCCATCGCCAGTGCGATGCTCCTCGGCGCCGGCCGCGTGCTCGCGGTCGATCGGCATCCGTCGCGCCTGGAGATGGCGCGTGCGCAGGGCGCGGAGGTGATCAATTTCGAGGAAGAAGATCCCGTCGCGACGATCCAGCGGCTAACCGGAAAGATCGGCGTCGACCGCGCCATCGATGCGGTCGGCGTCGATGCGGAGCATCCGCATCACGGTCCGGCCGCAAAGAAGGCGAAGAAGGAGGCGGCCGAGTTCGAAAAGGAGAAGAACGAGGTCGCGCCGGAACAGAATCCGAGCGGCGCGCTGTGGCAGCCCGGCGACGCACCATCGCAGGTGCTGAACTGGGCCGTCGAAGCGCTGGCGAAAGCGGGAACTCTCTCGATCGTCGGCGTGTATCCGGAACAGTCGAAGACGTTCCCGATCGGCATGGCCATGAACAAGAACCTGACCATTCAGATGGGAAACTGCCATCACCGCAAGTACATCCCCATGCTGCTGCCGCTCGTGCAGAGCGGGACGTTCGATCCCTCGACGATTCTCACGCAGGCCGAGCCGCTCGCGTCCGTGATCGAGGCCTACGAACGTTTCGATCAGCGCGAACAGGGCTGGATCAAGGTGATGCTCGATCCGCGCGCGGCGTAGCCTGCGCGCGGTCGTATGGCCCATCTTATGCTGTAGCGCCCGCCATGCGCGGGCCGACCATCGCCGAGTCGCTGCAGGAGTACGGCCGCGGTCTCGCGGGCGGGTTGATGTTCAGCCTTCCGCTGCTGTACACGATGGAGATGTGGTGGGCCGGGTTCATCGCCGCGCCGCTCCGGCTGGCCGGACTGCTCGCGTTCACCTACGTACTGCTCCTCGGCTACAACCGCTTCGCCGGCATGCACCGCGATGCGACCTGGCCGGAAGTGGTCATCGATTCCGTCGAAGAGCTCGGCCTCGGCCTGCTCACTTCCGCGGGAGTCCTTTATCTCCTGCAACGCATCGGACCGGGGATTCCGGCCAGCGAGGCGCTGGGGAAGATCGTGGTGGAGGCTTCCGTCGTCGCGATCGGATTCTCGGTCGGAACCGCACAACTGCACGCGGGAGGAGAAGAAGAGAAGAAGAATGAAGACGAAGGCTCCGGCTTCGCCGCGGAGCTCGTGATCGCGTTCTGCGGCGCGGTGCTGTTCGCTGCGAACGTCGCGCCGACCGAGGAGATCCTGATGATCGCGGTCGAAGCAGGTGCCTTCCGGCTGCTCGGGCTCTGCGTTGCGTCGCTGGTCATCGGGGGCATCGTTCTCTACTTCAGCAACTTTCGCCGCAGCCGCCGCGTCGAGGGGTGGCTGGACGTGATTCGCGGCACGACGGCGACGTACGCGGTCGCACTGATTGCGTCGGCGATCATCCTCTGGTTCTTCGGCCGCTTCACCGGCGTCGCACCGGAGATCGCGATCCGTCAGGTCGTCGTGCTCGCGTTCCCTGCAACGATCGGCGCATCCGCGGGAAGGCTGCTGCTTTCGACATGAGAGCGCAGAAGAATGTCCTCGAATGGGCCGTCTTCGCCGTCAGCGCGATTCTGCTGGCGGGTGTGGCGGCGACTCTCGTGATCGCCGGAACGCGCTCCGGCGACGCGGGACCTTCTCTCATCGTCGAGACCGGCGAATCCGAAGCGAGCGGTGGCACTTTCCGGATCCCCATCCGGGTACGCAACGTCGGCGACGCGACGGCCGAGCAGGCGCGCGTCGACGTCGAGTTGCTCCGCGACGGCCAGGTCATCGAGCATGCCGAGCTCACGATCCTGTTCGTGCCGAAACAGTCGGTGAGAGAAGGCAGGGTCGCCTTTCGCAACGACCCGCGCTGCTGCACGCTTCACGCGCGAGCTGCGTTCAACGAGCCCTGAACGATCGCCTGCAACACTTCCCCGCACTTTGCTTCGATCTTCACACTCGCCAGGTCGTCCGCTCGCGTCGGGCCGATGTTCACGATCGCCAGCGGGATCCCGCGCTCCGCGGCGCGTTTGGCGAAACGGTATCCCGACCACACCGTGAGCGATGAGCCGACGACGAGCATTGCGTCCGCTTCATCGACGCGGCTCATCGCGTACGTGACTTTGTCGCGCGGCACGGATTCGCCGAAAAACACGACGGCGGGTTTGAGCACGCCGCCGCAGCGATGGCATTCCGGGACGCGAAAGCCGCCGATCACATCCTTTGCGACATCGGCATCGCCATCGGGCGCGAAGTCCGCCTCGTCCGCATGCAACGCATCCCAGCGCGCGGCCGCGAGCCACTGCGCGTTCAGTTCCGCGAGCCGCTCCTGCATGTCCGCGCGCGGAAACTCGCCGCCGCAATCGAGACAGACCACGATGCGATTGCGCCCGTGCAGTTGCACGACCGCGCGGCTGCCCGCTTCCTGATGGAGATCGTCGACGTTCTGCGTGATGAGTTGATGCACGCGATTCTGCGCCTCGAGTTCCGCAAGCGCCCGATGCGCTGCGTTCGGCCGCGCGTTGTCGAACCGCGGCCATCCTCGATACGACCGCGCCCAGTAAAACCTCCGCACTTCGGCGCTGCGTACGAACGCGCTGAAATAGATCGGCTTGTGCCGCGTCCACGCGCCGCCCGGGCTGCGATAGTCGGGGATGCCGGACTCCGTGCTGCATCCGGCGCCGGTCAGGACGATGAGGCGTTTCGAGCGCGCGATGAAGTCCGTGAGCATCGTTGGGAGCGGCGGCTCCGCCACCGCTTCTGAAAGCGGCAGCCAGCGCTGCCGCACTCCATAGTTTATGGCGCGAACGCGTTCTCGATCTTCGGTCCCGTGGCGATGTCCACCAGCGCGTGAATGAGCACGCGCGCGCCGCGTTGCAGGTCGTCGACCGAGATCTTCTCGTCCGTGTCGTGGCCGGGATAGGGCTTGCCCGGAAACCACATGCCGAAGGCGATCGCGTTCGGCAGTCTCTTGGCGTATGTACCGCCGCCGGAGATGGCCGGCTTCGCGCCTTTGCCGGTCGCGCGCGCGTAGACGTCCATGAGCCGCTTCACGATCTTCGCGTTCACGTCGAAGCCGAGCGGCTCGTCGAGAAAGTACGAGAGTTCCGGCGCCACCGCCAGCGCGGCGCCGGTGTTCTGGTTGAACAACGCCACCTCGGCTTCGAGATGCGCTTTCGACTGCGCGCCCGTGCGCGGCGGAATGCGCCGCAGGCTGATGAAGAGCACGAACTTCTGCGGGTCGTCCTGCATCGGTTTCACGGTGGCGATGTTGATCGCGTAGCGGCCCCAGATCGGATCGTTGTCTTTGATGCCGAGGCCGGTGCCGTGCAGATCTTTTCCGGCGAGACGGACGAAGCGGAAGAGATCATCGGCACCACTCGCGGGCAGTTTCCCTTCCATCGCACGCGCGAGCGCCACCAGCGCGTTCCTGCCGCCGGTGAGATTCACGCCCGCGTGTGCGGACTTGCCGTACGCGACGATGCGCATCGCGTCGGCCTCGGCGGCCGTGACGAGACGCGTGCCTTCCGGCATCTTCACCGCCTTCAGCTCCGCCTCGAGCTTCGACCAGTCCGCCGTCGATCCTTCCTTCCAGCGCAACTTCACCTCGGCGCGATCGGGCACGATGCTCGGAGTGAGACCCGCATCGATCGACTCGACAACAAATGGCGCGGCGGCGCGCGATGCGAGCGTCGTCACGACCGCGAGTCCGTCCCACGCCTTCTCACCGACGACGACCGGGAACTCGGAATCGAGCACGAGCGAGTAGTCGGGCGGCTGATGCGTCTTGAGGTACTCCTCCATCTCCCCCGCCGCGGATTCTTCTTCGCTGCCGACCAGCAGGCGGATCGTGTGCGTGCGCGGCAGATCGCTCTCCGCGAGCGCCTTCATCGCCAGCAGCGCCTGAATCAACGGACCTTTGTCATCCGCGGCGCCGCGGCCGAGGACATAGCCGTTGTCAACGCGGCCTTCGAATGGATGAAACGACCACGCTTCCACGTCCGCCGGCTGCACGTCGCCATGGATGACCAGGCCGAGCACCGGCGCGCCCTCGGGGCCGGGAAGCTCGATCTCCGTGATCTTCCCCGCATCGCGCGCGACGAACTTCAGATCGGCCGCGGCCTTCATCAGCCACGTTTTCTGATTCGCATGCGCCTCCGCATCGAATTGATGCGTCGGAAAGCGCAGCACTTCCACGAGCATCGGCACGAGATGCTTGGCCTCGTGCTTTTCATAATGCGCGAGCACCGGCTCGACAGCCGCGGCCAGGACGAGTGACGCGAGCAACACTAGAACAGTCTCCTTCCCTCGTGCGCGAGGAGCCATTGTTTGCGATCGATGCCGCCGCCGTAGCCTGTGAGCGTGCCGTTCGAGCCGATGACGCGATGACACGGCACGATGAGCGGGATCGGATTCGCGCCGTTCGCCGCGCCGACCGCGCGCACGGCGTTCGGTTTGCCGATGCGTTGCGCGAGCTCTGCGTACGTGATGGTCTCGCCGTAGCCGATCTTCATCAGCTCGTTCCAGACTGCCAGTTGAAACGGCGTTCCGCGCGGCGCCAGGTCGAGCTCGAACGTCTTCCGCTTACCGGCGAAGTACTCCTGGAGCTGCGCAATGACGTGCGCGCAGTCGCCATTCGACGACGTCTCAGACGCGCCGAAATGAATCGATTGCAGGCGCCTTGTTTCGTCGACGGAAATGCTCAGCGGACCCACCGGAGTGTCGATCGTCATTTTGCGTATCGTAGAATACGCGGCACAGCAAATCGTCCGAGGGAATCAATATGAAAACTGTGCTCCGGGTCGTGGGGATTCTTGTGCTCACCGTCGTCGCGTTGGCCGCAATCGGCGTGTCGTGGCTCGCGCTGCGCAAACCGGCGCAGCGTGCGGCCAGCACCGGGAGAGTCGAGGTCACCCCGCAGCGGCTCGCGCGCGGGAAGTATCTCGTGCACCACGTCAGCATGTGCTTCGATTGCCATTCCGAGCGCACGATGCAGTACGGCTTGCCGTTCAAGCCGGGACGCGAAGGCGTGGGCGGCTTCATCTGGGATCAGAAGATCGGCTTTCCCGGCACGCTCGCCGCCGCGAATCTCACGCCGGATCCCGATACCGGGCTCGGCAAATGGACCGACGGCGAGATCATCCGCGCCATGCGCGAAGGCGTTGATCGCGAGGGCAACGCGCTCTTCCCGATCATGCCGTACGGCCACCTGAAGAGCATGAGCGATGAAGATGCGCAGTCGATCGTCGCGTATCTGCGCACGCTCAAGCCGCTACGCTACGAAGAGCCGAAGAAGGCGCTGAACGTGCCGCTGAACTTCATCGAGAAGTTCATCCCGCAGCCGCTTGCCGCGCCGGTGACCGCGCCTGATCCGAAAGATCATCTCGCGTATGGCAAGTACATGACCACGATCGCGATGTGCAGCGAGTGCCACACGCCGAAAGACGACAAAGGCAACAGCATCCCCGGCCGCGAGTTCTCCGGCGGCTGGGAAATGCATACGCCGACGTTTCGGGTCGTGACGGCGAACATCACGCCGCATCCGTCCACCTACATCGGCCGCGCGACGAAAGAGGAGTTCATCGCGCGCTTCCGTGCGTTCGCGAACATGACCGCCGAGAACGCGCCGGCCGCGCCGAAAGGCAAGAACACGCTCATGCCCTGGATCGCCTTCTCGGGCATGACCGACGAAGACCTCGGCGCGATTTACGACTATCTGAAGACCCTGCCGCCGATCGAAAACAACGTGAACCCGTTCCCTGACGCGGGGTAACTCCCCTCATCCGCGCTTCGCGCACCTTCTCCCCTCGCGGAGGGGAGAAGGCTACTCGCCACGCGCGCGTTGGTAGCCCTCGCCCCGCACAGCGGGGAGAGGGTGGCCGAAGGCCGGGTGAGGGGCAGCGCGCTCCGAAACCTCATTCACCGAGTTACCGTATCAGGCGACATGTCACTTGCACTCCATATCAGCGGCCTCTCCAAGACCTACTCGAACGGCGTCCAGGCGCTCAACGACGTCTCATTGACCGTCCCTACCGGGATGTTCGGACTGCTCGGGCCGAACGGCGCGGGCAAGTCGACGCTGATGCGCACCATTGCCACGCTGCAGGAAGCCGACGCGGGCTCCATCACCCTCGGCGACCTCGACGTCCTTCGTCAGAAAGACCAGGTCCGCCGCGTCCTCGGATACCTGCCGCAGGAGTTCGGCGTCTATCCGCGCGTGTCGGCCGAGGCGTTGCTGGATCATTTCGCGGTGCTGAAGGGGATTCACAACCGCGGTGAGCGCAAAGACATCGTCGCGGCGCTGCTGCGGCGCACCAATCTCCACGACGTCCGCAAACAAAACCTCGGGACGTTCTCGGGCGGCATGCGCCAGCGCTTCGGCATCGCGCAGGCGCTGCTCGGCAACCCGAAGCTGATCATCGTCGACGAGCCGACCGCGGGACTCGATCCCGGCGAGCGCGTGCGATTCCACAACCTCCTCGCCGAGATCGGCGAGAACGTGATCGTCATCCTTTCCACGCACATCGTCGAGGACGTGAGCGATCTGTGCAGCCGCATGGCCATCATCTCGCACGGCCGGGTGCTGCTCGAGGGCGAGCCCGCGCAGGCCATCGAATCGATCGGCGGGAAGATCTGGCGGAAGACGATCGGCAAGAACGACCTTGCCGCGGTCGAGAGCGAACACGCCGTGATCTCCACGCGCCTCGTCGCCGGTCGCACGGTCGTGCACGTATTGAGCGACGAAGAGCCGGCCGGATTCGAGCCGGTGCAGGCCGGACTGGCGGACGTGTACTTCTCCACGCTGCATACGGCCGCTGGCGCGCGGGCGGAGGCGGCCTGATGGTCGGTGCGATCGCGCGATTCGAGATCCGTTACCACCTCCGACAACCGCTCTTCTACATCCTGACGTTTCTCTTCGCGCTGCTGGCGTTCGCGCTGGTGACGAGCGAAGGCGTGACGACCGGTGGCGGCGTCGGCAACGTCAACCGCAACGCGCCATACGTCACGATGCAGTTCATGCTCGTGCTCAGCATCTTCGGCGTGCTGACCACGACCGCGTTCGTCGCGAACTCCGTGCACCGCGACTTCGACATCGGCATCGATCCGCTTTTCTTCAGCTCGCCGATCAGGAAGACGCAGTACCTGGCCGGACGCTTTCTCGGCTCGTACTTCATCGCGATCTTCATGTTCTTCTGGGTGGCGCTGACGATCTACATCGGCAGTTTCATGCCGTGGCTCGATCCGGAGCGCCTCGGCCCGCACGACTTGTGGCCGAATCTGTTCTCGCTGCTGGTCCTGGTGGCGCCGAACCTCTTCCTGGTCGGCGCCATTTTCTTCGCCGTCGCGGCGCTGACGCGCAGCCTGATGTGGACGTATGCGAGCAACATCGCGCTACTGGTCGGCTGGGTCGTCGCGAACCGCCAGCTCGAGGATCTCGAGAACGAGACCGTGGCCGTGCTGCTCGATCCGTTCGGCGGCGCCGCGTTCGAGCTCGCGACGCGCTACTGGACCGTGTTCGAGAAGAACACGCGTCTCCTCCCGATCGATGGTCCGTTCCTCATGAACCGCATCCTCTGGATTGCGATCGCCATCGCGATCCTCGGCATCGCGTTCTGGCGGTTCAACTTCGCCGCGGCGGCGCGGAAAGGAAAGAAGAAGAAAGTCGAAGAGGGCGCGCCAGTGGCGGCGCCGGCGCTACAGGTGCCGCGCGTGGAGCAGAAGTTCGGCGGCACCGCGTCGTTCCTGCAGTTCCTGGCCACGGTGCGGCTGGAGTGCAAGACCGTCGTCAAGAGCATTCCCTTCCTCATCATCGTGCTCCTCGGCGTGATGAACACGTGGGGCGTCGCGCTCTCCCAGCAGCGGCGATTCGGCACGTCGACCTACCCGGTGACACACCTCATGGTCTCGACGATCGCCGGCGGGTTCGCGATCTTCGCGGCGATCATCGGCGCGTTCTTCGCGGGCGAGCTCGTGTTCCGCGAGCGCACGCTCAAGCTCAACGAAGTCCACGACGCGACGCCGACGCCGACGTGGGTGATGTGGACCTCGAAGTTCATCGCGCTGCTGCTGGTGTGCTCGATCGCGCTGCTGGCCAGCATCGCCACGACGGTGATCATCCAGACCGCGAACGGCTACTACGATTACGAGTTTTCGGTGTACGGCATGGGCGCGCTGATGGAGTACGGCGCGATCGTTTTCTTCGTGGCCGCGCTGTCGTTTCTGCTGCAGAACCTGACGAACCACAAGTACGTCGGCTTCGCCGGCATCCTGATCTATCTCGTGCTCGACGCCACGCTTCCCGCGCTCGACTTCGAGCACAACCTCTATCGCTACGCGAACTATCCGCCCGGCAGTTACTCCGACATGAACGGCTGGGGACATTTCTTCGCGCCGCGGATGTGGCTGAATCTCTACTGGACGCTGTTCATCCTCTTCTTCCTCGTCATCGGCCACCTCTTGTGGGTGCGTGGCACCGACTCCGGATTCCGCCAGCGCCTGCGCGAAGCCCGCCGCCGCTTCACCGCGCCGGCCGCAACGGCGCTCGTGTTGTTCCTGGTCGCGTTCGTGTCGACCGGCTGCTACATCTACTACAACATGAACGTCCTCAACGAATACCGGACGTCCGAGGAAGGCGAGCAGACCCAGGCGGAGTTCGAGAAAAAGTACAAGCGCTACGAGTCGCTGCCGCAGCCGCGCATCACCGACGTGCAGGCCGACGTCGACATTCATCCCGAGCGGCGCGCCGTCGACATCCGCGGCAGGTACACGCTGGTCAACAAGACCGGCGCAGCGATTCCGGAGCTGCACCTCTTCGCCGACCCCGAGCTCGATATCGTCGAGGTGAACGTCCCCGGCGCGAAGCTGAAGAGCGACGACAAGAAGCTCGGCTATCGCATCTACACGCTTTCGCCGCCGATGGCACCGGGCGCGCTGCTGCCGGTGACGTTTCACACCGCGTGGGCCGCGCGCGGATTCGTCAACGGCGCGTCGAACGTGCGCATCGTGGAGAACGGCACGTTCTTCAACAATGGCGAGATGTTCCCGCACATCGGCTACGTCGACAGCTTCGAGATGCAGGACCGCAACAAACGGCGCAAGTACGGGCTCAAGCCGATCGAGCGAGCGAAGCCGGCCACCGACATGCGCGCGCGCATGAACAACGCCATCTCGTCCGAGAGCGACTGGATCAATCTCGATACGACCGTCAGCACGTCCGCCGATCAGATCGCGATCGCGCCGGGCTACCTGCAGCGCGAGTGGAACGCGAACGGACGCCGCCACTTCCACTACAAAACCACTACTCCCATCCTCGGTTTCTGGTCCTACCTCTCCGCGCGCTACACGGTGAAACGCGATGCGTGGAAGTCGCCGGAAGGCGTGGCCATCCCGATCGAGATCTACTACGACGCGAAGCATCCGTACAACGTCGACCGGATGATCGATTCGATCAAGAAATCGCTGGACTACTTCACGAAAAACTTCTCGCCGTACCAGCACAAGCAGGTGCGCATCCTGGAGTTCCCGGGCTACCGCACGTTCGCGCAGTCGTTCCCGAATACGATTCCGTTCTCCGAGTCGATCGGCTTCATCGCCGATCTGCGCGACAAGGAAGAGAGCATCGACTACGTCTTCTACGTCACTGCGCACGAGATCGCACATCAGTGGTGGGCGCACCAGGTCATCGGCGGCGGCGTGCAGGGCTCGACGATGATCGTGGAGACCATGGCGCAGTACTCCGCGCTGATGGTGATGGAGAAGGAGTACGGCCGGGACAAGATGCAGAAGTTCCTGCGCTACGAGCTCGATCGCTACCTCGCCGACCGCGGCAGCGAGCTGGTCGCCGAGATGCCGCTGGTGAACGTCGAGAACCAGGGCTACATCCACTACCGCAAAGGCTCACTCGTGATGTACGCGCTGCGCGACTACATCGGCGAGGACCGCGTGAACCGCGCGCTCGCGAAGTTCCTCCGCGATCACGCGTACGAGAGCGCGCCGTACACGACCGCGCCTGAGCTGGTGAAGTACTTCCGCGCCGAGGCGCCGCCGGAGCATCAGGAGACGATCACGGACCTCTTCGAGCGCATCACGCTCTACGACAACAAGACCACGGAAGCGACCGCCACCAAACGCGCCGACGGCAAGTACGTGGTGAAGCTGAACGTGAGCTCCGCGAAACTGCGCAGCGATGCGAAAGGCGAAGAGAAGCCGGTGCCGATCAACGACCTGATCGACATCGTGGTGTTCGCCGAGAAGGATCGCGTGCTGTTCTCGGAAAAACGCCGCATCACCAGACCGGCGGAAACGTTCGAGATCGTGGTCGGAGAGAAGCCGGCGAAGGCAGGCATCGACGCGTTCAACAAGCTGATCGATCGCAATCCCAAGGACAATGTGAAGAGCCTGTGAGGCAGTACCTCGGAGTACCTCGGGTACCTCGGAGTTCCTCGGAGGGGATGAGGCGGAGGACGTTCTTATCCCCCCGAGGTACTCCGAGGTACCGCCTCTAATGCATCTGCTCTAACGCAAACACCACCGCTCCCGCGGTGAGCAGCCCTGCGATCGTGGAGATGATCAGCGCGAAGCGCGGGCGTTCGTGGACGTGCGGGAGGAGATCGCTGGCGCCGAGATAGAGGAGGAAGCCGGCGAAGAAGGCCAGCTGGAACGCGAGCACGCTCGGATCGATGCGCAACACCTGCGCGAGCAGCGCGCCCGCGACCGGCGCGAGCGCGTCGACGACGAGCAGCGCGATGGTGCGCCAGCGGCTGTTGCGCGTCGCGAGCATGAACGTGACCGTGTTCAACCCATCCGCGAAATCGTGCGCCAGCACGGCGAGCAGCACGACGAATCCGACTTCGTTCCCCGCCTGAAAACCGACGCCGATCGCGAGGCCGTCGAGGAAGCTGTGAAACGACAGGCCGATCGCGCCTGCCAGTCCGACGTTGTGATGATGGCCGGGCGCGTCATGTCCCTTCTCGCCATGGATGATGGTCAGCTTCTCGAGCAGGAAGATGGCCATGAAGCCGCCGATGAGCGTGACCATCAACGTCCGCGGCGGAATCGCCGCCTCGGGCGCGATCTCGATGATCTCGGGGATCAGATCGAGGAACACGACACCGATCAGCAGCCCCGCCGAAAAGGCCATGATCGCGTGGAGATAACGCTGATAGCGGAACGCAAACGCGCCCCCGGCGAGGGTCATCGCGAACGCCAACAGAGCCCACGCCGCACTCATCAGGCGCGGATTGTAGCCGCTCGGCGAAGCACGTGATTCGCGTCACATCCGTGGCCTGCCGTTTGCTATTCCTCAGTTTGCGGTTAATGCAAAATGAGGAGGAGGGCTTTTGCAATACACAATCGAAGCCCGCGAGCTCAGCAAACCACACTCCAACCGCCCGCATAACGCTGAATCGCTCCGGACGGTCGTAGTGGCCAATGACGCGGATGAGGCAATCCACCAATACGTGCGCGACCGCGACGCCGAACTGGTGAGCTTCACGCAACCAGCACGCGGTCTCGAATCGATCGGCACCGTGAAGAAGGAAGACACGGTCTTCCTCGTCCGAGTCTACGCAGCCTGAAGCCAGTACCTCGGAGTTCCTCGGGTACCTCGGAGTTCCTCGGAGGGGATCAAAGTCACTCCGAGGCACTCCGAGGTACTGTTTTCCGTCACCTTTCGCGCAGATAGTTGTGAATCAACTGCACTGCCATCGCTCCCTCGCCTACTGCTGATCCCACCCGCTTCACCGATCCGTGCCGCACGTCGCCCGCGACGAACACGCCCTGCATGCTGCTCTCGAGCGGCGCGGGCCAGCGATCTTCGTCCCATCCTTCGAGATGCGAGCGCCGCAGGTCGCGGCCCGCGACGACGAAGCCCTGCTTGTCGCGCACGACCGATCCCGCCAGCCAACCCGTGTGGGGCGTCGCTCCGATCCACACGAACAGCGCATCCGTCTGCAACTCGTGCCGCTTCTTCGTGTCGACGTCTTCGGTCACGAGCGATTCGACACGCTCCTCGCCCTTCACCTCGACAACGCTCGTCTTCGTCATCAGCTTCACGTTCGGCAGCGCGCCGATCCGCTCGACGAGGTACTGCGACATCGTCGTCTCCAGGCTCTCGTCGATGGTGATGATCGTCAGTCGGCGCACGTAACGCGCGAGCAGCAAGGCTGCCTGCGCGGCGGAGTTGCCGCTGCCGAGGAGACAGACGTCGCAGCCGCGGAAGCGTGCGGCCTCGGCGGCTGCGGCGCCGTAATAGACGCCCGACCCGGTGAGCCGCTCCGCCCCTTTCGCTTCGAGCTTTCGATACGCGACGCCCATCGACAACAACACCGTGTGACTGACGACCTCCGTGCCGTCGTCGAGCGTCGTCACGCGATAGCCGTGATCGTCGCGCAACTCCTTCGCCGATCGCGTGAGCAGAATCTCCGTGCCGAATTTCTGCGCCTGCGTCACGGCACGCGACGCCAGCTCCGCGCCCGATACTCCTTCCGGAAATCCAAGGTAGTTCTCGATGAGCGCGCTCGAACCCGCCTGCCCGCCCGGCACCTCGCGCTCGATGACCACCGTGCGCAGTCCTTCCGAGCTCGCGTAAACCGCGGCCGCGAGTCCGGCCGGACCGCCACCGACGATCACGAGGTCGTAGAACGACTCGTCCGGCGAGGTGCTGAAGCCGAGCTTCTGCGCGATCTCTTCGTCCGTCGGATCGACGAGCTTCGAGCCGTCGGGAAAGACGACACACGTCGCCTCCGCATGCGGCAAATCCTCCTCGTCGTCCTCTTCGGCCGTGTCCACCCAGCGGTACGGCACGCGGTGCCGCGCCAGGAGATCTTTCACGTTGTGGCATCGCGGCAACCACTGATCGCCGACGACATGGATGACGTTTTCTCTGCGCTCGGACCGCTGACCCATCTCGCCCGGACCAGTGCGAACGCGGTGCCGCTGGGACGGTTCCTCGGGTTCCTCGGAGTTCCTCGGAGTGGCTGAGGATCGTCGCTGTCCCCCGAGGAACCCGAGGGACTCCGAGGAACCCGAGGAACCAACCCACGGCAGGAAATTTGCTTGCCGTTGTCAGCGAATGCGTCCGCCCTCTCGTGTGCTGGTGGTTGATGACGAGCCTGCCATCCGTGCGCTCGTTGCCAAGATCATCGAGCGCGCCGGCCATTCTGTCGATACCGCCCGCGACGGCGTCGAGGCCATCGAGAAGCTCGACTCCAACGACTACGCGGTCATCGTGCTCGACCTGATGATGCCGAACATCGACGGCTTCGCCTTTCTCGACCATCTCAAGCAGCGCCGCGGACGGAACAAACCAGCCGTGATCGTGGTCAGCGCCGGCGACTCCGGCATGCTTCGTCACCTCGACGGCGCGATGGTGCACTCCATCCTGCGCAAGCCCTTCGACATCGACGTCCTCGGCGATCTCGTCGCGGCCGCCGCGAAGGCGGTCGACGATCAGCAGGAGCAGCGCGATAAGGACGTCCTCCCGTTCCGCCGCAACGAAAACGCCTGCTGACGCGAAACCGTCACGCGCGCCGCTTGCGCAACGTACGCATCGAAATCGAGTAGCGCAATTCCTTGATCGGCGGAATCGAATGCTGCCATTGCGTGCGCGCTTCGCCGCCGAGGAGGTAGAGCGAGCGCGGCTCGAGGACGTGCTTTGCTTGTTCGTATCCATCACCCACTTTGCGCCGGAACTTCATCGTGCACGGCGAGCCGAGGGAGATGCCGATGACGGGAGTGCCGAACATCGGCGCATCGCGATGCCAGCCGATCGTCGCGCCCGGCGGATAACGCGCCACGAGGAACTGCTCCAGTGATTCCGGAGCGATGTCCGCAATGGCCGCGCAACGATCGGCAAGCTCGCGCAATCGCGGCGATGGCGGAGTGGCCGGCGTGATTTTCCATCCTTCATAGTCGTAATCCCATCCGAAGTGGATCACGGTGCGGCGCGCGGCCTGTCCGCGCATGACCACTTCGTGAAACGGATACGTCTCGATCTCGCCGAGGAGCTCGCGCTCGTTTTGCGCGGAGAGAAAATCAGGCGTGTATGCGAAGCCGGGCGGCGACATGCACGAGTGATGCTGCGCATCGAACGTGCAACGACGCGGCGTCCTATGACCCGCGCGGTCCTCATCATCGACGACGACCCTCCGCTACGCGCGCTGTTGCAGAAGCTGCTCGCGCACGCCGGTGAGCACGACGTCGTGACGGCGTCCGATGGCGATGAGGCGATCGTCCTTCTCGGAACACGCACGTTCGACGTGATCCTGCTCGATCTCAAGATGCCGCGCCGCGACGGTTATGCCGTGATCGATTACCTCAAGACGCACCGCCCTGAGCAGTTGCGCGTCGTGCTGGTGATGACCGCCACCGACGAATACGAGGGCCGGCTCGATCCGCACGTCGTCCACGGCGTGATCTCGAAACCATTCGATAACGACACCGTCGTTGCGTTGATCCGCGAGATTTTCGACGCCGCCGCGTAGCCTTCTGCACTTTGCGTCTGGCGCAAATTCTGCTCAAGGACCGGTTGGGACCGAACATCAATATGCGCAACGAAGATCTGCCGCCGCACCTTCGCGACCGCATCCGGATCGAGCAACCGGCGGTGCAACCGCTCGAGGCTCCGGTCGCGCCCGCCGAGCCACCGCCCCTACGAAACGAGGCCAACACTCCGCCTCCACCCGCCGAACCTTATCTACGAAAAAACTCATGACCGGAATGGGACACGCAGCCATCCGCGTCCTGGAGCGCCTCGCGCTCATGGGACCGAACCTCTACGCACACACTCCCTGCATCAAATGGAAGATCGACCTCGGCGTGCTGGAGCAGAAGCCGTCGAACGAGCTTCCCGGCCTCGTCGCAGCGCTCCAGGCAACGATGCCCAGCCTCGTCACGCACCGATGTTCGGAAGGCATGGCGGGAGGGTTCTTCTCGCGGCTCGAAGAAGGAACGTGGCTGGGACACGTGATGGAGCACATCGCGCTCGAGCTGCAGTCACTCGCTGGCATCGACGTCGGCTTCGGCCGCACGCGCTCCGCCGGTCCCGACGGCGTGTACACCGTCGTTTACGAATGCGAGGAACGCGACAGTGGCATCCGCGCCGGCGAGATGGCGCTGGACATGATCGACGCGCTCATCGCAGGCATTCCGTATCCGCTCGCCGATCGCCTGCATGATCTCCGCAGGATCTACGAACACTCGGCACTCGGCCCGTCGACGCGCTCGATCGTCGATGCCGCCGCGCGCCGCGGGATTCCGCACATCCGCATCGACGAGTGGAACCTGGTGCAGCTCGGCTACGGTGCGAACGCGCAGCGCATCCAGGCCACGATCTGCTCGCGCACTCCCCACCTCGGCGTCGAGATCGCCGGCGACAAAAACAAGACCAAGGCCATCCTCGGCTTTCACGGCGTACCGGTGCCGCGCGGCGACCGGTGCCGCAGCGTCGAGCGCGCATTGGAGATCGCCAACGACCTCGGCTTCCCCATCGCGGTGAAGCCGCTCGACGCGTCGCAGGGCCGCGGCATCATGACCAACATCACGAACGAGCACGAGCTCCGCGCAGCGTTCGCGGATGCGAAACAGCATCGCGAGACCGTGCTCGTCGAGAAGCACATCGCCGGCGATGACTATCGCCTGCTGGTCATCAACCATCGCTTCGTCGCTGCCGCGCGGCGCGTGCCCGCGGCCGTCACCGGCGACGGCATGAACACGATCGAAGAGCTCGTGGAGATCGTGAACGCCGATCCGCGGCGCGGTGAATCGCACGAGAACGTGCTGACGAAGATCCGCATCGATGCCCGTTCCGAGCGACTGCTGGCGCTTCGCGGATACTCGCGCACGTCGGTCCCCGACCCTGGAGAAGTCATCTTTCTGAAGACGACTGCGAATCTCTCGACGGGCGGCACCGCGATCGACGTCACCGAGAGCGTGCATCCCGCGAACATCGAGCTGGCGGAGCGGATCTCCTGTCTCGTCGATCTCGACATCGCCGGCATCGACGTCGTCGCGCCCGCGATCGACACGCCGCTCCTCGAAAACGGCGGCGCGATCATCGAAGTGAATGCCGCGCCCGGATTCCGTATGCACCTCGCGCCGACGGAAGGGAAACCGCGCCCGGTTGGCGAAGCGGTGGTGAACATGCTCTTTCCGCCCGGCACCAACGGCCGCATTCCGATCATCACCGTCACCGGCACGAACGGCAAGACCACGACCGCGCGGTTGTGCGCGCACATCGCGCGGCAGGCCGGCCGCAGAGTGGGCCTCACCACGAGCGACGGCATCTACATCGGCAATCAGCTCGTGCAGAAAGGCGACACGACGGGACCGCAATCGGCAGCGGTCGTACTGCGCGATCCCGCGGTCGATTTCGCCGTGCTCGAGACCGCCCGCGGCGGCATCCTGCGCGCCGGCGTCGCGTACGACTGGTCGAACGCCGGCATCGTCACCAACATCGCCGCCGATCATCTCGGCCAGCGCGACATTCACAATCTCGAAGATCTCGCGCGCGTCAAAGGCGTGACCCTCGGCCGCGTCATGTCCGATGGCTACGCGATCCTGAACGCCGAAGACGGAATGCTGCCGGTGCTCGAAGAAGACGTCGACTGCAAGCTCGCGCTGTTCTCGCTCGATCCGGCAAACGAGGTATTTCGCAAGCATGTCGACGCGCGCGGACTCGGCGCGACCATCGAGGATCGCTGCATCGTGGTCTACGACAGAGGCTTGCGTTTTCAACTGTGCGACATCGCGCATGTCCCTGTGACGCTCGGCGGCAAAGCGCGCTTCAACATCGCGAATGCACTCGCGGCGGTGCTGGCGACATACGGAACGAAGATCGCGGTGAGCGACATCGCCGCGGGGCTCCAGTCCTTCTTCCCTTCCGCGTTCACCACTCCCGGCCGGCTCAACATCATCGACTTCGCGGAGTTCCGTCTCATGATCGATTACGCGCACAACCCGCACGGCATCGCCGCACTGTGTGAGCTCGTCGAAGAGCTCCGCGGCAGCGGAGACCTGGTCGCCGTCATCGGCGTCGCCGGCGATCGGCGCGATGAAGACATCCGTGAATGCGCGCGCATCGTGGCGCAGACGTTCGATCGCGTCATCCTGCGCGAGGACGAGGATCCGCGCGGGCGCAAGCCGGGCGAGGTGGCGGCGCTGCTGCGCGGTGCGCTCATCGCGAACGGCATGCGCGGTCACGACGTCGTCACCGAGCTGGATGAAGGCCAGGCGTTGCGGCTGGCGATCGACCACGCGAGCTCCGGCGATCTGATCGTGCTGTTCGCCGACCGGCCTGAGTCGTCGGCGGCGATTGCCGAGGAGCTGCGGCTGGAACGCTTCGCGACGATTCAATGAGAATGCGGATGACCGACTCTCCGCAACGCTCCCTCGGACGGCTGTTCGCGATCGGAGGCGCGGAGGATCCGGATGAGAAGGACATGAAGATCCTGCCGCACTTCGTGAAGTTGTGCGGCGGGAAGCGCGCGCGCATCGTCGTGTGCGGGTCGCCTTCCGAGGAGGTGGGGAGGAAGGAGCGGACGTACAAGCGGCTGTTCGAGAAGATCGGCACCGCGTCCGTGTTCGAAGCGAGGATCAAGGAACGTGAGGATGCAGCGGACGGAGAACTGCTCGACGCATTGCAACGCGCGACGGGCCTCTTCTTCACCGGCGGCGATCAGCTCCGCCTCACTTCCATTGTCTCCGGAACCGCGTTTGGCGACCTGGCGCGCGACAGGCTCTGGAGCGACGGTCTCATGATCGGCGGCACGAGCGCGGGCGCCGCGGCGATGTCGAGCACGATGGTCATCAGCGGACGCGATGAAGGCACCGTGCGCCGCGCCGACATCCGCCTCGCCCCCGGCCTCGGCTACTTTCGCGACGTCATCATCGACACGCACTTCGCGCAGCGGGGCAGGATCAGCCGCTTGCTGGCGGTGATCGCGCAGAATCCGGAGATGATCGCGATCGGAGTCGACGAGAACACCGCGATCGAAGTCGATGCGGACGGCTGCTTCACCGTGGTCGGCGATGGCGCGGTGTTCGTCTGCGACGGCGCGGTCACGCACAGCAACGCGCCGGAAGCGGGCGAGGACGACGTGCTCGCGTTGACCGACTCGCTGCTGCACATCCTTCCCGCGGGCTACAGCTTCGACCTGCAGACGAAACGGCCGCGCACGTCGAAGGGCGAGACGATCGCACAACGCGCCTGAGCGCCCTTTGGGTGCGGCGGCAAAGCCGCCGCTTTCTGATGCGGAAGCGCCAGCTTCCGCACGCGACCGCGGCAACTGGCGTTGCCGCTTGTGAAAGCGGTAGCTGTCGTTACCGCACTCCATAGAGGTACCGTCCTATTGTGCTTGTTGAGATTCCTCCGACCCGTCGCGGCGATTGTCCGAAAACAAAACGTCCGGCCACCGCGGATCGACGTTCCGGGCGGCCGGACCAGGGGAAAACACCGGCGCGATGGCGTGATGACCTGGTGGTTTCTGTGGCTCGCCGGCGATTCTCGTGTGCTGCAAATACCATGCGCACGTTTACCGTTACGTGCAATACGACCGCGGCAGCCGGCGCAGTTGGCATTACGGTTGAGTGCGACTCCGAGCGGAAGGAGAACCATGCTTATGAAGTCCTGCAGTCTGTTCCTCGCCTTGTCGCTCGTCGCGTTCGCGCCCGGCTGCAAGAGCGAGATCGATGAGAAGCCGGCGGCCGAAGTTTCCGAGACGGTCGCCGCGACGACGGCGGCCGATACGGCATCGACGCAGCCCGCGGCCGGCGGAAACACGGCGAACGTGATCAAGGAGAAGAGCAAGATCGAGTTCGTCGGCGCGAAGGTCACGCGCGATCACACCGGCCAGTTCAAGAACTTCGACGGCTCCATCGAATACGCCGGCACGCAGCCCTCGCGCATCTCGTTCGACATCGACCTCAACTCCGTCGAGACGGACACGGAACGCCTCACCGGACATTTGAAGAGTCCCGATTTCTTCGACGTCGCGAAGTATCCGAAGGCGTCCTTCGTCTCCACCGGACTCA
>Ga0196978_1000510_pt1 | contig 19440 bp, 17 predicted proteins | sample S3v_2013CmetaG_FD_155491 | JGI IMG/M metagenome (GOLD analysis project Ga0196978, IMG submission 155491) | Soil microbial communities from Anza Borrego desert, Southern California, United States - S3+v_20-13C | ecosystem: Environmental > Terrestrial > Soil > Desert | place: USA: California... | reverse complement strand
ACATCTCGACGCGAACCGGCCCGCAGACGCTGGCAGCGATGATCTGCGCATGGGAGGCGGGAACGACCGTGTCGGCATCGCCGTGCATGACCAGCAGGGGCATCGTGATCCTGGAGAACGCCGACGGTGCATCGATGCGCAGCACGTCGTCGAGGAAGCTGGGCTTGAGGAACGACGAGCCGATGCGATGGCGGCCTCGGCGGCGCCAGTCGGCGATCGCCTTCTCGGTCAGCGTCTCGGTGAACAGGCGCGTATCGGCCACGGCGGCGATGGTGGCCACGCGGCTGACCGCGTGCGCAGCCTGCGAGGCCGCCAGAAGAGCCACCAGTCCTCCCAGGCTCGAGCCGACCAGCGTGCAATCGGTGGCGCCGAACTCACCCATGAAGTCGAGAGCACCCAGGGCGTCGCCGACTTCGCCGCTGACGGTCAGATCCTCGTAGTCGCCTTCGGAGTCGCCGACGTAGGAGAAGTCGAAACGCAGGACGTTGAAGCCGAGCGGAACCATGCGCTCGACGATGGCCAGCTGCTTGGTGCCGCCGCGCGTCGACTCCATGCCGTGACACAGGACCAGCCAGCGACCGGCGCCCGAGCCGACGCGATGAAGATCGCCCACCAGACGGTTTCCGCGCCGCGACGGGAACTCGACGCTCTCGCCGGCGATGCGCGATGTGGGCACTTCGTGTTGTGCGCTCACGATGCCGGTTGATACCATGGGCACCGTGACGTCCGAAGCAGACCAGACAAGCCCTGAGCCGGCGCCAGAGGCCACTCCCCAGACGCCGGTGCAGCGCAGGCCCGGCAATTGGCCGCTGCTGGACGCCTTCGACCGTGCCCTTCGCAGCGAGGCCGGGCTTTCGGCCAATACGCGGCGCGCCTACCGAACCGACTTGCGACAGTTCCTGGAGTTCCTGGCCGAGCGCGGCGAGGTCAGCGACGAGTCCCCGGATGCGGCCCACGTGGTGGCGGCGGGCGTCGCGGCGATCCGATCCTTCCTCGCCGCCAGGATGCGCAACTTCTCGCGCGCGACGTCGGCTCGCAAGCTGGCTGCGCTGCGTGCATTCTTCGCGTGGGTGGCGCGCGACGGAAAGCTCGCCAATCCCTCCGAAGCCGTCTCGGCGCCCAAGGTTCCGCGCATGCTCCCCGTGCATCTGTCCGTCGACGACCTCGGCCGGCTGCTGGGCGCGCCCGATGCGGCCACGGTGTTGGGACGCCGCGACCGCGCCCTGCTCGAGGTGCTGTACTCGTGCGGCCTTCGCGCTGCCGAAGCGGTGGGCCTGAGCTGGAGCGCCATCCACGAAGGCATCGGCGTGGCGCGCGTGCGCGGCAAGGGCAACAAGGAACGCGTCGTGCCCATCGGTGCCGACGCCCTGCACGCGCTGCGTGCGTACCGCGACGCATGGCCGGGGCCGCGACGCGACGAGCAGGCCGTGTTCCTCAACGCCAAGGGCGGACGCCTGACCACGCGCAGCGTCGGACGCATCGTCGAACGTCATCTGCGTGCGGCCGGCATCGTCACGCATGCCACGCCGCATTCGCTGCGACATTCCTTCGCCACACATCTGCTCGAGAGCGGTGCCGACCTGCGCGCGATCCAGGAGATGCTCGGCCACGCCTCGATCGCGACCACACAGCGCTATACGCATCTGGAGCTGGCACGGCTGTCGGCCGTGTACGACAAGGCTCATCCCCGGTCCTGACAGCGCGCCGTGCGGCGTCGCGCCGAGCGAGCGACGGCGGTAGCGCAAGCGTGCGCGAAGATGCCACGCCGCACATGGTCGGTCGGCCGCACGCTGACTGGCAATCGGTCACCAAATCGGCAAAGGTCGATGCGTGACGACCGAGGCCATTCACGGGACGACCATTCTTGCGGTGCGCCGGCAGCAGCGCGTCGTCATGGCCGGAGACGGTCAGGTCAGCGCCGGCAACACCATCCTCAAAGGCTCGGCGCGCAAGGTGCGGCGGCTGCACGGCGGCAAGGTGCTGGGCGGTTTCGCCGGCGCCACGGCCGATGCGCTGACGCTGTTCGAACGTTTCGAGGGCAAGCTCGACAAGTACAGCGGCAACCTGTCGCGCGCCGCGGTGGAGCTGGCCAAGGACTGGCGCAGCGACCGCATGCTCAGGCGCCTCGATGCCATGCTCGTCGTCGCCGACGTCACCGCAACGCTGCTGATCACGGGCGCCGGCGACGTCATCGAGCCCGACGACGGCATCGTGGCCATCGGGTCGGGGGGCAACTTCGCACTGGCCGCCGCCCGCGCCCTGGTCACGCACACCGAGCTCGAGCCGCGCGCCATTGCCGAAGAGTCCATGCGCGTCGCGGCGGCGATCTGCGTCTTTACCAACGGACAGCTGACCATCGAGGAGCTGCCGTGATGACCGATGCCTATCCCATGACGCCTCGCGAGATCGTCTCCGAGCTCGACCGCTACATCGTCGGCCAGGCCGCGGCCAAGCGCTCGGTGGCCATCGCGCTGCGCAACCGCTGGCGACGCCTCAACGTTCCCGAGGAGCTGCGCGAGGAGATCGCGCCCAAGAACATCATCATGATCGGGCCGACCGGCGTCGGGAAGACCGAGATCTCGCGCAGGCTGGCGAGGCTGGCGCAGGCGCCGTTCGTCAAGGTCGAAGCGTCGCGATTCACCGAAGTCGGCTACGTGGGCCGCGACGTCGAGTCGATCATTCGCGACCTCGTCGAGATCGCCATCGAGCTGGTGCGCGAGGAAGAGACCGACAAGGTGCGCGCCAAGGCTCGCGAGCGCGCCGAAGATCGGATCATCGGCGAGCTGCTGCCAGGAACGCCGTCGATGACCGGGCCTGGCGGCCCGGCCAGCAATCCGGAGACGCAGGCTACGCGCGAGAAGATGCGGCGATTGCTGCGCGACGGAAAGCTCGACGACCAGATGGTCGAGATCGTCCCGCCGGCGCCGCAGTTCCCGGGCGGCGCGTTCTTCGAGGTCATCACGCCGCAGAACATGGAAGATGCGGGCCAGAGCCTGAAGGACACGCTGTCGAACCTGTTCGGCGGCTCGCAGGGCTCGGCTTTCGGCGGCGGCACGCCCGGACGCGACACTCCGCGGCGCAAGATTCCGGTCAGGGAAGCGCTCGAGCTGCTTACCAAGCAGGAGGCCCAGGGGCTGATCGATCAGGAGAAGGTCGCGCAGGAGGCGGTGCGCCGCGTCGAGCAGAACGGCATCGTCTTCCTCGACGAAATCGACAAGATCTGCTCGCGACAGGGCGCATACGGCGGCCCCGACGTCTCTCGCGAAGGCGTGCAGCGTGATCTGCTGCCGATCGTCGAAGGGTCGCAGGTCAAGACGCGCCACGGCATGGTGCGTACCGACCACATCCTCTTCATCGCTTCGGGTGCGTTCAACCTGGCCAAGCCATCGGACCTGATTCCCGAATTCCAGGGACGCTTTCCGGTGCGCGTCGAGCTGGATCCGCTGGGGCGCGAGGATTTCGTGCGCATCCTGACCGAGCCGCAGAACTCGCTGGTGCGCCAGTACAAGGCCCTGCTGGCAACCGAAGGCGTCACGCTGGACTTCGACGAGTCCGGCATCGGCGAGATCGCGGCCATTGCGGCCGAGGTCAATTCGCGCACCGAGAATGTCGGCGCGCGCCGCCTCCATACGATCATGGAGAGGCTTCTCGACGAGATCAGCTACCATGCGCCCGAGCGCGGCGGCAGCCAGGTCGTGATCGACTCGACGTACGTGCGCGAGAAGCTCGGCCCGGTGCTCGAAGACGAGGACCTGTCCCGCTACATCCTGTAGCCAAAGGGTCAGGCGCCTTTTCGGAAAGGTGCCTGCCCCCTTTTCCCATGTAACCCCTATCTATTGGATGTAGCCGAGCGAGCGCAGCTGCTCGAGCCTTTCCTGTTCGGCCGGTGTCTCGTCGGGCGGCAGCTCGCGTCTTCGATGCCATCCCTTGGGCGTGTGCGATTCGACCATCCGCACCGGGTGCTTTGCGAAGAAGGCTGGATCGAACAGCTCGGTCATGACCTTGCCGCGCATGTCGCGGCCCACGGGCAGGTCCAGCAGCGCCAGGACGGTGGGAGCGACGTCGAAGATGGAACCCAGATCGGCGATGTCGCGCATGCGAAGATCGGCGGGCGCGGGCGCCGAGTCGTCCGCGCGGACCGACGGACCGGCCACCACGAACAGCGCCTCGCTGCGGCCATGAGATCCCGAGCGGCTCTTCATTCCCTTGGCGTCAGGGTCGAAAGGCGACCTGCGATTGGCCGCTCCCATCCCGTGGTCGCTGACCACGATGATGGTCGCGTCGGACGGCGCCGCCTCGACGATGCGGCCGATGACGCCATCGGTGTGGCGATAGTAGTCCGACATCACCGAGCCGTATGCCTCCAGGCTCTGCTTGGAGGGCGGAAAGCGGAAGTCCTGCGGGTAGGCCCATCGCCAGAAGCGGTGGCCGAGGACGTCGGTGCCGCCGAAGTACACCATGAACAGGTCGGCGTCCGGCTCCACTTCCAGCGCTTCGATGGCGATGCGCTCGTATGTCGCGTCGGCTCGCACCGACCACATGCTCTGCTTCCAGAGCTTCTCGACGTCCGGATGCGGCTCGGCTGGCGCAGCGAAAATCGCGTCGGCGATCTCGGGCAGATTCCGGTCGACCTCGGCGGCCACTCCGAGCATGCGCGGAGCGAGCTCGGGAGGATGCACCTGATGCTTGCGGTCCTGCACCAGGCCGCCCTTGTAGATGGCATCGGGACTGCGGCCGGCGCCCACCGAGGTGTTCACCTGCGCGACCATGATCCCGTCGACGGGCTCGACCGGAAACGTCATCCACCATCCGATCACCACGGAGCGACGGCCATGGTCGCCGGCCACGTTCCAGACCGCCTTGGCGCGGCGGTCACGGTTGGTGAAGAGCTTGCCGCCGGCCTTGACGAAGCTCCGGATGCCGTGCTCGGAAGGCGTCACACCCGTGGCCACGGTGGTCCAGATGACCGGCGACAGGCTCGGATGCATGGTCCCGACGGTTCCGAAGCGGCCGCGCTCGAGCAGCCTGGCAAGGTTCGGCATCCGATCCTGACGCATCAGATCGAGCACGAGCCGCCACTCCAGGCCGTCCACTCCGATGACGAAGACCGGATGCCTTTCCGTGTCGGCGCCCGAGCTGCACGAGATGCTGGTGGCCAAGGCGGCGGCAACCGCCATGATCGACGCGGCCGCAGCCACCGACGCAGCGAGCTTTTGGAACGATCGTCTCATTGTCGGAGCGTTACGGGGCTTGTATAGACTGTCGGGACGGCGCTCGAAACCGCACCTCTGCGAAACACCGCCCCATGAACGACGTGCCGACGCTGCGACGCTCCGACCTCGCCTACCTGCTGATCTTCGCGGTCGCGGCCTTCATCGCGTGCTGGCGGATGAATCCGCGGCAGATGCCGATGATCGTGGACACGCAGGTCTACTTCTACATCGCAGAGCGCGCCGCATCCGGCATCGCCCCGCACGTTTCGGAATTCGACCCCAAGAACGCGCTCAGCATGCTGCTGACGGGCGCCGCCATGTGGCTCGGCAGACATTTCGGCGGCGACGACGTCATGGCGGCGCGGACGGTATCGATCGCCGTGACCTGCGCCGTCATGCCGATGCTGTGGCTCTGCGCCTGGCGGATGTTCGCGAGCCGGCTGGCAGCCTGCGCCGCGCCCGCGGTGATGCTGTATTTTTCCGACTACCTCACCCTGGCCGCGACCGGCTCGCGCCCGAAGATCTTCCTGGTCTTCTTCCTGGCGGCGTGGCTATTGGCGACGACGGCCCGCCGCCCGCTCCTGATCGGCGCGCTTGCCGGCGCGTGCTTCCTGGTCTGGCAGCCTGCTCTGCTGACGCTGCCGGTTTCCATGGTCGCGATCGCAGTCACCAGCGTGCAACCCGTTCGTGCAGCGATGCTCGTGCTGGCTGGCGCCGCCATTTCGATCCTGTCCTACGAGCTCTACTTCCTGGCGCACGGCGCCATCGGCGACCAGCTCTACCAGACCCTGCTCTTCCCGGTGCAGTACCCCAAGCGGATTCCGGACCCGCTCATGAATCTGTACCGCATTTTCTCGATGGACGAGCCGGGCGGGCCGCGCAACGTCGTGATGTCGGTGTACCTGGCGGCCATCGCCGCCTGGTGGACGCTCGGCCTGCTGGTCCCGAGGCTGCGCCGCTCATGGGCCGGCAACCGTCCCGATCGCATTGCGCTCGTCCTGCTCGCGCCCGCGGCTCTGGCCTTCCTGATGATGGACTACCAGGGCTTCCCCGATCGTTTCTTCCTGCTGCCGATGGTCGCCCTGGCCAATGCCTGGGCGGTCTCGGTACTGGTGCACGCAGCAGCACGCGCGATCCCGTGGCGGCCGGCAAGCGTGCTGCCGGCCTCTGTGACGGCGATCATCGCCATTGCCATCGTGGCCACTGCCGCCATCACGTGGACGATGTCGCGTCCCTACCAGCGCTATCGCGACCTGGGCCTGGACGACCAACGCCGCGCCGCCGCCTACGTGGGCAAGCTGCTCGAGCGCGGCAGGAGCGTCTACGTCGTCAGCGCATTGCATCTGCTGGCACTCAACCGCACGAGCAACCATACGCGATACGGCTTCTTTCCCGTGCGCATCCGCAACATGATGACGAAGCGGGTGCGCGAAGAGGGAAGGTTCCTGCCGCTCAAGGACGGCCTCCTTCCCGACATGATCCTGGTCTCGCGAATGCATCCGACCGGCATGCCCACGTTGCTGCGCAAGTATCGCAAGCTGGACAGGCCGCTGCTGGCGCGCCAAGGGGTATCGACCTACCGCCGGCGCGAGGACGTCGGGCCGACGGTCGACCCGCCAAAGCAGCGTGGGACCACGCCGATCGGGCGCAAAGGCAGGTAACGACGGCCGGCTCCTATCGCGGCAGCTCCGGCGCCAGCCCGAGCTGTCGAAGGATGGTGGCGGCGTCGTAGTAGACGCGCTCACACACGATCAGCTCACCCTCGAATTCGAAGACCGCGATCATGCGGCAGCGAAACTCCTTTCCGGTAGGCGGGATCCCGCGCAGCTCGCCCTTGTGCGTACCGAGCAGGTCGAACTCGACGATGATGGCGTCGTCGGCGTGATGGAAGGCGAGAACCTCGTTGCGCTGATCCGGAAAGGCACTCCGGCTGGCCTTGTAGTAGGCCGCGACCTGCTCCTGGCCGTCGAAGACGTCGCCGGTGGCCACCAGCTCGTAGCGCGGCTGCTTGAAGGTTTTCAGCGTGCGGTCGAACTCGTGGCGGTTCTCGGTCTCCATGTGCTCGCGGATGACGGCTTCGCGCCGTTTGCGCAGATCGCTGCTGGTCGACGACATCGCAAGATCCTCCTCGGTAGCCGCAACTTCGGAACGCGTCGGATGGTGCGTGCGGCAGGGCATGGTCGGTGCCTGTAACACGGTGCCCGAGCAGCGGCGATCCCTCTTCGGCGCGTCCGAAACTCGTGGCCGCGGCGCTGGCAGCCCTGCACCTGCCACGCTATAACCTCGCGCTTCGCGCGCGGCCGGCCCGCCTCCGTACGAAGGCAAGGATGCCGCCGCCGCTGCTCGCGCGAAACGGATGGGCGCCATGGATGAGCTGATCGCCAAAGCCGACGTACTGCTGGAAACGCTGCCCTACCTGCGTCGCTTTGCCGGCCGTACCATCGTCATCAAGTACGGCGGCCATGCCATGCTCGACGAGCAGCTTCAGTCCGGCTTTGCCGAGGACGTGGTCCTGCTGCGCTCCATCGGCCTGCGTCCGGTCGTCGTCCACGGCGGCGGACCGCAGATCGAGCAGGCGCTCTCCAAGCACGGCATCCAGTCTCGATTCGTGCGCGGCATGCGCGTCACCGACGAGGACACCATGGAAATCGTCGAGATGGTGCTCGGCGGACAGATCAACAAGACCATCGTCGGCATGATCCACCGCCACGGCGGCAAGGCCATCGGCCTTACCGGCAAGGACGGCCGCCTGCTGCACGCCAGCAAGCTGATGGTGACGGTCCAGGAAAAGGGCAGGAAGCCCGAAACCGTCGACGTGGGCCTGGTCGGCAAGATCGAGCACGTCGACGGCGAGATCATCGAGCGCATCGCGGGAACCGATTTCATCCCCGTGATCGCACCCATCGCCACCGACGAGAACGGCGGCACCTACAACGTCAACGCCGACGTGGCGGCGGGCGAGATCGCGGCCGCGCTCAAGGCGGACAAGCTGATCCTGCTGACCGACGTCGCCGGCATCAAGGACGCCAAGGGAACGGTGCAGCCGTACCTGACCGCGCAGGACGCGCACAAGCAGATCCGCGCCGGCTCCATCGCCTCGGGCATGGTGCCCAAGGTCGAATGCGCCATCCACGCGCTCGAGAACGGCGTGGGCCAGGTGCACATCATCGACGGCCGCGTGAAACACGCCGTGCTGCTCGAGATCTTCACCTCCGGCGGCGTCGGCACCGAGGTGCTGCTGAAACGTGCGGCCGCCGGCGCACAGCCGCGAGAGCCTGCGTCTGTCGCGACGACCGCCAGGCACGCCGCCGCCAGCGCGCGAGAGAAGCGAAGCGCCGAAAGCGATCGGCCTGCCACGAAGAGCGCGGCCGTGGCCGCCTCGCGAGCGAAGAAATGAGCGCCGGCTCCATCCTCACGCGAAGCGACCGCTACCTGGTAGGCAACTACGCGCGCTTCCCCATCGCGTTCGTGTCGGGCAACGGCTGCCGTCTCAGAAGCGACGAAGATCGCGAGTATCTGGACCTGTTCTCGGGACTGGGCGTCTCTTCGCTCGGCTGCGCGCATCCGGCAGTGGCGGCGGCGGTTCGCGAGCAGAGCCAGAAGCTCATCCACACCTCCAACCTCTACTACCACGAGCCCGGTGCCGACCTTGCCGAGCGGCTGGTGGAGCTGACCTTCGGCGACCGCGTGTTCTTCTGCAACAGCGGCGCCGAGGCCAACGAGGCCGCCATCAAGATGGCGCGCCGGTATTCGAAGGGCCGCTACAAGATCGTCTCGGTGCACCGCTCCTTTCACGGCCGTACCTACGGCGCGCTGTCCGCCACCGGACAGGACAGCCTCAAGGAAGGGTTCGGCCCGATGCTCGAAGGCTTCGTGCACGTCGAGCCGTGCAACATCGATGCCATCGCAGCGGCCGTCGACGCCGACACGGCGGCGGTGCTGGTCGAGCCCATCATCGGCGAGGGCGGCATCCTGGTGCCGCCGCCGGGCTATCTGAAAGCGCTGCGCCGCATCTGCGACGAGAGCGGCGCGCTGCTGGTCCTGGACGAAGTGCAGACCGGCAACGGCCGCACCGGCAAGCTGTTCGCGTACGAGCACGAAGGCGTCGCGCCCGACATCCTGGCCACGGCCAAGGGCCTTGCCGCCGGATTGCCGATCGGCGCCGTCATCGCGCGAGAGGAAGTCGCGGCCGCCTTGGTGCCGGGCTCGCACGGCACCACGTTCGGGGCCAATCCGGTCTGCTGCGCCGCCGCCCTGGCCGTGATGCGCGAGCTCGTCGAGGGAGGCGTGACCGAGAACGCGGCACGGGTCGGAGACTATCTGATGCGCCGCCTGCGCGAGCTGCTCTCCGGTTTCGATTCCGTCGTCGACATCCGCGGCAAGGGCCTGATGATCGGCGTCGAGCTGAAGACCCAGGCTCGGCCCGTCGTGCTGCGACTTCTCGAACTCGGCGTCATCGCCAACGCCACCGCCGGCTGCGTGCTGCGCCTGTTGCCGCCGCTGGTGCTGACGCAGGAAGAAGCCGAGGAAGGCGCGCTGGCCATCGCCGAGGCAATTCGACCATGAAGAGAGACCTGGTCACACTGCGCGATCTGACGCGCGAAGAGATTCTGCACCTGGTGGCGCTGGCGCGTCGCATGAAGGACGACGTGCGCTCGCGCCGCCCGCATCGGTGGCTGACCGGTCGCACGCTGGCGATGATCTTCGAGAAGCCGAGCCTGCGCACGCGCGTCACCTTCGAGACGGGCATGTATCAGCTGGGCGGCGACGCGATCTATCTCGCGCCCGGCGACATCCAGCTCGGCACGCGCGAGCCGGTCTCCGACATCGCCGCCAATCTCTCGCGCTGGGTCGACGTGATCGTGGCGCGCACCTTCGCGCATACCTCGGTCGTCGACCTGGCGCAGAACTCGACGGTGCCCGTCATCAACGGCCTCTCCGACCTCTACCACCCCTGCCAGGTGCTGGCCGACGTGCTGACCCTGATCGAGCTGCGCGAGAATACCGAAGGGCTCAAGGTGGCGTTCGTCGGCGACGGCAACAACATGGTGCACTCCTGGCTGCTCGCCGCGGTCAAGCTCGGCCTGGACTTTCGCCTGGCGTGCCCTCCCGGCTACGAGCCCGATGCCGACATCGTGGCCGAAGCCGAAGCCGCCGCGCCAGGGCGCGTGCTGATCACGCATGACGTTGCGGCGGCCGTCAAAGGCGCCGACGTCCTGTACACCGACGTGTGGACGAGTATGGGACAGGAGGTGGAGGCCGAGCGGCGGCGCAAGGCTTTCCGCCGCTACCAGATCAACGACGCGGTGGTGGCCAAGGCGGCCGACGATGCCGTGGTCATGCACTGCCTGCCCGCGCATCGCGGCGAGGAGATCACCGCCAGCGTCATCGACGGCCCGCGCGCCGTCGTCCTCGAGCAGGCCGAGAACCGCCTGCACATCCAGAAGGCGATCCTGGCCTGGCTCGTCGGAGCCGACGAAGCCCGCTGACGCTTAAGGGGACAGTCCCCTTATGACTTCGCCGCTGCCCCGCTCGCAGCGAGTGTGTTGCCAGGAAAGTCTTGCGGCCTGCCTTTAAGGGGACAGTCCCCTTAAACAGGGCACTTGGGCAGCGACGGGAGGCCTACGGCTTTGCGCAGCACGGCGAGCGCGTCGCTGGCAGTGATGTTGCCGTCACCCGTGTAGTCGCAGATCGCCAGCAGGCACACGAACTGTCCGACCGCCGAGCGCAGGACACGTAGCGCGTCGGTGGCGGTGATGAGTCCGTCGCCACTGGCATCGCCGCACACGACAGTCTCGACGAGCGTGGTAGTGGTCGTCTCCGCCATCGTCGTCGTCGTCGACTGCATGGTCGTCGTCGTTGCGCAGACCGGGTTGGGGGCGCCCACGCACTGGCCGGCCACGCACTGATCGCCGATCGTGCATTCATCGCCGTCGTTGCACGCGCTCAGGTTCGGATCCGTGGCGGTGCAGTCGTTGGCGGTCTCGTTGCACGACTGCGCGCACGTCGCATCACCGTTGGGACCTGGGCAGGGATCGCCGGTGCCCGTGCACGACCCTCCCGAGCACGCATCGGTGGCGGTGCAGAAGAGCTCGTCGTTGCATGGCGAGCCGTTCTGGTCGGGCGCCGTGCAGGCGTTGGCCGTCTCGTCGCAGGACTCGCTGCAATCGACGTCGCCGTCTGCGTTGGGACAAGGATTGCCGGCGCCCGTGCAAGTCCCCTTGATGCAGGTATCGACGGCGGTGCAGAAGAAGCCGTCGTCGCAAGGCGCCGCGTTGTCGGTGTGAACGCAGGTGCCGGCAGCGTCGCAGTGGTCGTCGGTGCAGACGTCGCCGTCGCTGGCGCATGCGGTCACTGCGGATTCGAACTGACACGTGGGCGAGCAGCAATCGTTGGCGGCGACGTTGCCATCGTCGCAGGCCTCCGTCACCTCGGTGAGCCGTTGCCGCAGACCACGGCGTTGGTCTCGTATCCGATCAGATCCAGAGCGCGCACGTCGGCGTCGGTGATCTCGTGGATCTCGCCCTGATCCAGGTTGGGGTCCATCAAGCCGATGAGCACGCCGGTGATGTGGTCGTCCTTCCAGTGGCTGGCCTGCCGGCCGTCGCCCGTCCTGGCACCGGAGGACATCCGGTACTCGGCCTCGACGTCGTCGGTGACGTCGTCGGAGTTGGGCGTCTGCGTGCGCGGAAACGTCGCAAAATCGGCGACCACGGCAGGGTTGTTCGCCATGTCACGGCGGAAACGGAAGAGGTCGAGCGTCGCGATCTGCGTCGGCTGCGGCGGTGCCCCTGCGAAAACGAGCTGATCGACCGTATCGACGTTCGAGAAGAAGCCGAGCAGGTGCGCGATCTCGTGCGCCGCCACCGTTTCGAAGTCCACCGTGTCTTCGGTGATGCCGTCGGAGCTGTCGAAGTCGAACGCGAACTGCGTGTTGAACACGATGGTGCCGTCGCTGGCTCCGAACGTCTCGTCCAGCCCCGACGCGCCAGCCGCCTTCAGGCTCGCCTTGGTCGCCTTGGTCGCATTGGCCGAGTAGTTGTTGACGGCGAAATAGTTGAAGTTCGCTTCGGTCGGGATCGAAGCGACGATGGTGTCGTCGGGCTCGTTGAGGGAATCGGCTACCAGGAAGCTTCGCACGGTTGCGAAGGGGCCGTTCAGCACCACCGGCAGGGTCGAGCCAATGGTCACGGCGTTGCCGAAGTCGAAGAGGTCGGCCTGGATGGTGACGGTGATCGGATCGGTGAAGCGGTCTTCCCAGCTCTGCGCCGCACGCTCGAACGCCGCTAGCGCCGGGGCGTTGGCCGCCAGCGTCACACCGGCTTCGAGCACGATGTCGAAATCCCCGGCGCCGCGGGGCACTGTTCTGCGCGCAGCGCGCAAGGTCGCCGTGCTGACGGGGAGGGGCAGCGGCTCGGGGGATTGGGCGGAAGCGCAGGGGATCGGCGCTTCCTGCGCACTTGCGCGCTCTGCGGAGGAAGAAAGTGCAAGCAGGCACATGGTGGCCGCAAGGCAGCGTCCCACCCAGAAGAATCGCGGATCCATTTCGGCCCCCCTCAGCACCGGCGCCGGATCGCGCAGCTTAAACCTGCCGGCAACGTTGCCGCAATGCCTTATCCGTTCATCCGAAGCCGGTGTGGCCATCTGGTAGAGGCGAGCATTGGCCGTCGGGCTGATGTCGTCCTGGGAGCTGTTAGTCCCGGCACGCGGTAGGGGGAGCAGCGCCGGGAATCGCAGCGAAGTCGAGACCGCGCCGGTCAAGGAAGGGAGCGCACGATCTTTCCCGGCGCGATCACCGGGCCGCTTCGGTGCCGATGACCGCGCCGTTCTCGTACATGACCGAATTGGCCCGCAGCTGCTTGGTGCTGCCGGAAATCACGACGAACTCGCACCACAGATCGGTAGCGCTGAAAGCTACCAGCCCGCGCGACAACGGCGGAATGTTCTGCGCTGGCAGCTGCGTGACCACGCCGCCGAATGCGTTGCGGACCCTGATGTCGACGATGACGGGCTTGGTCTCGGAGACGTTGATGACCGTGCACTCCACCATCTCGGTCAATCCGCTGGAGCCAGTGGTGACGCGCTTGCCTGCATGCGCCGCGGCGGCGCCGGAGAGAATGAGTGTGGCCATGACGATCATTGCAAAGGTCCGTTTCATGAGTGTCCTCCTTTTGGGCCCTTCCTGTATGGACGCGAGCTTCGGCTGCCAACAACCGCCTTACGGCCGCAGCCCCCAGGTTTCGATTTCTTCTTCTGATGACCTGGAGACATTTGGTCGCGCCGGTTGTCCTTTCAGGCACCGGCTGCGCCGACCCGTCTCGCGCGCCAGCTAGGATGCTGCGCCGAGCACCACCAGATAGCGCGCGCGCAGTTCCTGCAGCCTACGCGCCACCTCGTCCCTGGCGCGCTCGCTTCGCCACGCCTGCAGGACCGTCGCGCGGATGTCGGCAAGCGGCGCCGATTCGTGCGTCGAGCGCTCCTCTACCCGCAGCACGTGCCAGCCATAGGCACTCTGGACCGGGGCCGACCACTGCCGCAGCGGCTCGCGCATGACGGCAAGAGCAGCCTGCGGGCCGAGCACGGCATCGATGTCGCGCGGCGAAACCGATGTGAACCGGTGCCCTGGCCGAAAGACATCGCCGAGATCAGCCGCCGCGCCGGCGCCGAGACCCTCACGCTGCAGCCGCGTCGCGATCGACGCCGCGATCTGCTCGCCGGAGGGCCCGCGGTCGCGACGCACGAACACGTGCGAAAACGTGGCGCGTGACGGCCTGGCAAAACGCCCCCGATGCTCGTCGAAGTAGTGTTCGAGCTCGTCCCCCGCCGGCTCGCGCTGCATTGCCGCTGCGTACAGTAGCAAGCGCATCCGGCCCGCAACCTGCGCCCGGATCACGGGGTCATTGCTGGCAAGCCCGAGGCGCGAAACTTCGGCCAGTACTTTCTCGTCGTCGTGACCGTCGTCGTGACCGTCACCGGCAGCGCCGACGAAGCGGCCGACATGCAGCATCCTGGCGATGGCCGAAGGGTTCCATGCCATGCCGCGCCGCAGCCCCTCGCGATACAGGACCTCCTCGTCGATCCATGCCTGCACGGCCGGATCGTCGGCTCCGAGACCAGCGCGCGCCAGCACGTAGGATGGGACCTGGATCGTATAGGAGGGCTGGCGCAGAGGCGGCTCTGTCAGCGAATCGATCGCCAGCAAGGAGGCGCCCAGAAGCATGAAGTGCAGCGCGGGGGCCCGCGCTGCGGCAGCCAGGGCCGCGTTCACGACATCGATGCCTTCACGACGCCGTCTAGGAAGCCGGCCGGTACCAGATCGGCGAGGTCCAGGCGCGCTCTTGCGTCGTGGGCGACAGGAATGGATCGTTGGCCTGGTTCAGGCAGCAGTTCTCGATGCCCAGCGCCGAGGCCGAGCTCAGGCACGTCGGCGAGAACGGATCGGCGCCGAGCTGCTTGCATGCCAGCGTGCTCCACCGGCAGCTAGGGTTCTCGAGCACGCGCGCGTAGTAGAACGCGTGCAGCGCCGGATCGAAGTCCGGATCTTCCCAGACCGTGCAGAGGTCGGCGAAGCCCTGCCCGGTCGGTGCGCAGGAAGCCGGATCCACGCCGGCACCGAGGGCTGCACTGCCGGCCACGTCGAACACCTGTTCATGGGTGACGCCGGCGGCATCCACCCATCCCTTGACGATCTGGATGCGCTGCAGGTCGGTGCCGGGCCGCTCGATGGTCCCGGCGTCTTTCATGGCGCTGACGTAGAAACGCGGTGAGCGGTCTCCCTTTCGCTCGGGAAGATAGGATCCCATCGGCACCCCCTTGCGATAGCCGCGTTTCACCTGTCGCTTCTTGCCGCAGAGCTTGTCCTTGTATTTCCACCCGCCGAAGAAGCGCACGACCGGGCGCGTGCCGCTGGTCGCGTAGGCCTCGCGGCGCTGCATCGCCGTGAACAACGAATCGCGGCTGTTCTCTTCGGCCCACAGCACGGCCAGTGCGCCCGGCGTGTCGTAGATCAGATCGCCGCGCACGCGCTTCACCAGCGTATCGTCGTTGAGGCCGTGATTGCCGTACGGCTCGTCCTCTTCGGCGGCTCCGGGCGTGCCGTTGTGCGTATCGGTGCTGCCGATGAAGCCGAAGCGGAAGGGATTGACGCCGATGGCCCGGTCCAGAGCGAGGCCTCCCTTCAGCGCGTTGCGCAGCATGTTGCTCAGCGGGTACTCGTCGATGTCGACGACATAGGGAACTCCGGGAACCGGGCTCTGCATCTGTGGCAGGCGGTTTTCCCATGCGCACAGCTCGTCCTCGGTGCCTGCACCCATTCCTACCTGCCGGTCGAAGCGGCACTCCGAGGATCCCTTGATCTGGGCGATCTCCGCCAGCGGCTCGAACACCGCACGCGTGGCCGCCTCCTCGATCGTTGCCGGTGCGGTGAACATCGTGCCACCCGAGATGTTGGAGTTGTGCGGGATCGCCAGCACCTGGCAGCCGGGAGTTCCTTCGATGCAGGTCTGCTGCAGCGCCTGCCACAGCGCCGGCGCATTGGTGCCGTCCGTCTCGAAGGACGAAGTCGGGAACGCCGGCACGTTGTGGTTGCGGAAGATCACGTTGCGGTGGCCGTTGTTGCCGCCCGTGCTGCCCGTGTACTCGTAGGCGACGAAGCTGGTGAACGTGCAGGCCTCGGTTCGGTCGTAGGCAGCCTCGGCCGCGTTCTGCGTCTCCTGCCAGACGGTGACTGCCGCTGCATCGCAGACGCCGGGCGAATCGCAGGCGGAGATGTCTTCCAGGAACGGTAGCGTCAGCTGCAGGCCCCAGTGCTGAAACGCGGTCAGGCCCACCGGCGGATCCGCCTCGCCGCGAAACGTCTTGCAATGGAAGGAGTCGTAGCCGGGCGCGCCCTTCGTCTGACAGATGCGCGTCTGACCGAAATACTCGGAGTGGTCGGTGACGGCAGCGAAATCGAGCGCACGCCGCAGCTGGATCTGTTGCGGCACGCCGGCCACCGGCACCGGCCGCGGGTTGCCGCGAGCGAAGGCGTAGGCATCGGCGGGAGCGTTGAGCGAATTGCCGAAGATGTGCGCGTCCCACGAGAAGGACGTGTGCACGTGCAGGTCTCCGAAGAAGGGCCGGCGCAGCTCGTCGTAGGCCGCGCAGGGCTCTCGCTCCTCGGTACGAACGAAAGGCGGCTCCTTCGCCGCCAGCGCAGGCGTCAGCGGTACCGACAGCGTGAGCAGTACCAGCGGTACCTGCAGCGTCGCCGCCATCGATGCGGCCACGAGCCGAGCGGAAATCTCTGACATGCGCTCCCCCTTCCGTACCCCGCAGCTGCAACGACGGCAGCCGGTCGCGCGATCGCAAGCCGCGCATGGCTGGACGCAATATTCCGCAGCCCGCCACCCGTCAATCGTCAGGGGCGTCAAGGCAACAATCCGCGCGAGCCGCGGAAGGCGACGACTGTCCCCTTTCGCCCATCCCACACGCCAGTATTCGGCGTCGGTGAACGGACCTGGCTGCTCCTTCGACGTCAAGGAAAAGGTCCGAGCTCCGGTTCAGCTCTGCGACACCAACGGCATCACGACCGTGGCGGTGCCGGCCTCCCGGTAGCTACGCCGAAGTTGCCGCGACGGTGATCGCTGGCTAGATCGTCGGCGTGGCGCGCGCGGATTACCGGGAGCAGCTGGTACGGCATGCCGGCCAGTGGGACGTCCTGCCGTGCGGCCTGCCGCTTCCTTCGATGACGCCGGCCGTTGCCGGCACCGGGAAGTGCCGGGGTCACGTCGAGCTCTCGCAGGACGTCATCTCCGGCAATCGGTGGCCGGCCGTCTCCGGCGCGCTGCTTGCCGAGACGGCGTGCCGTTGTGCGACGCTGGCGATGCTCAGCCGCTCGGCCTCGCCCGTCATCCGCGACATCAGCGTCCGCTTTCGCAAGGCGATCCCCGTTGCGGATCCGCGGTCGCATCCGCGGATCGCCGACGGTGCAACGACCCTTTCCTGGTCCGCGGTTCTCGAGCAGACCCCGGCAGCCACCACCGTCGACGTCGAGATGACCCGCCTCGTCGCCTCCGAATCCGAGCCTGTGGTCACGGTCATCGCGCGCGCCGGCTTCGATGCCGCTGCCGGAACGGCTGTCGGCGCCGCAAACGGCGCCGCCAACGGCGCCGTTGTCGGCGCTGCTCCCGGCGCCGCGGCCGATGCCGCCGAGCTCGAGCGCCGGATCTCGGACTACCTTACGTTGCTTCCCCGGCGCCTTGCTCTGCCGGCATACGAGCTCGGCTGGACCGATCGCGAGGTCCGCGGCGGGTGCCGGGAGCTTCCAGGTTCGCTCGTCGGTGTGGCCGAGCAGGCGCTCGGCGATGCGGGCAAGATCGTGCGCGGCGACGGTGTGCCCGAGGATCGGGACGAGTCGATGCTGATCGCCGACATGACCTACCGCTGGATCGAGCCGCTGCACGACGGCCTCGCCTCTTACCTCGCGCGTGCAGGTTCGCGGCGCACCGACGAAAAGGGCCGGACGTGGGTGCAGACCACGGCGGCCCTGGAGGTGGACGGCCGGCTCGTCGGCGAGGCCGCCGGCTCGGTGGTCTTCCGAAGCTTCCCGCGCCGCACCTAGACGCCAGCGCGACTTTTCGACCGCAGGCTGTGACCAACGCCACGTCGGACCGGGCGCGGCCCTTCCTTCAACGTCGTCCATCTGGCCACAAGGGCAGGTTCGTTCGGAGGTCTTGCCTATGTCGTCCAGTTTTTCTGGTTCGTCGAGCACCGCCGTGCTCGAAGCCGAACCGCCGATGCGTGCGCTCGATCTGCCTGCCGCGCAGGTTCCGCAGCTTCCCATCCCCACTCCGGTCATCGGCCAGCCGCCGGCGCCAGGACGGTTGCCGCAGAGGGTCTGCGTCCAGACCGTCTTCGTGGAAGTCTACGTGGATCCCGACGGAGAGGCCGCGCTGGTGCGCTACACCATGGACGTCCTGGGCAGCTACGAGGAGGTCGTTCGCCGAGTCGATCCGACCAGATGGGATGACTTCCCCAAGTCTGCATTCAAGGACGCGCGCTACGTCGGTCCGGTCACGGCACTGAGCACGCCCAATCCGCACGTCATCGCCGAGCGCCGCCTGCTCGTCGAGCGTTTCGATCTCTCCTACGACGCGATCCCCAACTCGCGGGTCGTTTTCCACAACGTGCTCGAGATCGACGTGCGGCACGAAGACAGCTCGGATGACGGCATCCTGGACGCCTACCGGATGGAGTACCGGCTTCTTCAGCCGGCGGGCGCGGAGTATGCCCAGATCCCGGTTCCCAACGGTGCGGAGACCACCACGCTGGCCGCAGACCAGGGCTTCATCTCGGTCCGGGATGCCAATGGCATCGCAGGCGAGCTGATCGAGACTTCACGCTTCGCCGCGTGCAAGCTCCTGGTGCTCCCGGCCGACGTCGTTGCGGCGATTCGCGAGCGCCAGGGCATCCCCATGGAGGGGCTTCGCGTCTCGCTCGTCGCGCTGGTGGAGGCCACCGTCGACGCCATCAGCGACGACTTCGGGTGCGCGGATGTGGAGGTGATCCCGACCATCTTCGTGGTGGACAAGCAGCACTTCCTGCATCTTTGTGATATCCCGCAAGCGCCGCGAGGATGAACAGCGACCTCGCGCGAAAGGATCCATGCCTACAGTCAGCGTCAACACCCTGGCCACGCTGTACGCCGACTTCGCCAGCAACAGTCTGGGCAGATGCCGGCGCGCAGTCGAGCGTGCACAGACCGGCAGCTACACCATCAACGATTACTGGGCCGACTGGACGGCCTTCAACATCGAGGCCTATCGGCTGGCGATGTATCCCTACAACCTGATCTTTTCCGACCTCGGCCCTCCCACGTGCGAGATGAACGCGTCCAAGCAGGCCGGGCGATGCGTCGAGTCCATCGAAGTCGACCTGGGACCCGGAGTGGCTCTGAGCTGCTCCGAGTTGACGGACATGGCCAACATGGTGGCCCTTCCAATGAAGGCCGAGGTCGGCAGCAGCGGCAAGAGCGTGATCATTACCGTCGATTCGCTCGATGACGCTGTCGTCGGCCAGGTCTATCAGGGCACGGTCTATCGTACGGGGCAGCCCGATCCGCTCGTCGCCACGGTCATTCTCCACGTCGAGGCATGAGCTCGGCGCTGACCCTTCGCACGACGGCCGCGCTCACAGGATCGGCGAGAAACCGATGAAGTCCTTGGCAGCCTTGAGCACGGTCCAGTAG
>Ga0196978_1000509_pt1 | contig 19466 bp, 21 predicted proteins | sample S3v_2013CmetaG_FD_155491 | JGI IMG/M metagenome (GOLD analysis project Ga0196978, IMG submission 155491) | Soil microbial communities from Anza Borrego desert, Southern California, United States - S3+v_20-13C | ecosystem: Environmental > Terrestrial > Soil > Desert | place: USA: California... | reverse complement strand
CGGCATCGTGGGTGCCCAAGGGAGATGGCAGATGAGTCCTCCGGCCCGCAACGCTCATCTTCGCGACTGCGTCGTCCTGATCGACGACGAGCCCAACATCCGAGAAACCGTCGCCTTCATCCTGGAAGCCGAGGGCGTCGAGGTCGGAACGGCCGCCGACGGCGTAGCCGGCCTGACGCTGGTGCGGCGCATGCTGCCCAAGGTCATCCTGGTCGACGTCATGATGCCGCGCATGGACGGCTACGAGTTCTGCCGCGCCGTGCGCCAGGATCCCAACCTGATCGGCACCTACGTGATCGTGCTGACGGCCAAGGGCCAGAAGTCGGACGAGAGCAGGGCGCTGGAGATGGGAGCAGACCTGTACCTTTCGAAGCCGTTCGACGACGAGGTGGTGCTGAAGGTGATCCGCGAGGTGTTCGAAGGGCTGAGCGTGGACGGATAGACGGCGCTGTCATTCCCCGCGGCGCAATTCGGCGAGGATGGCTACGCCTCGGCCTCCGCCGGACAGATCGAATTGACCATCTGCGCCGCCAGCTCGAGGTCGCCCTCCAACTCCATCTTCTCCGAGGCCAGAGCCAGGCGTCCATCCAGGCTGCCATCGGCGATGGCGACCAGGTCTCCCGCATCGATGCGAATGGTGACGTCGGCGGGCGTGGAATCCGCGCTCTGCCAGGAGACGCCCTCTGGCGAGACCACCAGCAGGTAGGCACCGGGCGCCTGGCCGGTCAGGCGGAACAGGTAGCGCGTGGTCGTGGCCGTGGCGCCGGGTCCGTACGCGACGAAGGCGTCGAAGATCTGCTTGAGTCGCTCGGGAAGGGTGCCTTGCGTGGCGGCCGGGTTGGGTGTGCTCATCGGGCCTATCTAGTCTGCCGGTGGCGGGTGGGCAAACGCCGAAAAAGCCGAGTTGCCTTGGGGTTGCCGGTTGCTACGATGCCGGCATGAAAGCCATTTCTACCTCCTTCCTCGCCTCGGTCCTGGCCGCACTCGTCTCGACGACCGCACTCGCTGCCGAGGAGGCCAAGCCCGAAGCCAAGCCCGCCGCGCCTGCACCGGCGGCCACGGCGCCTGCCGGCAAGACGCCCGAGCAGACCGTGGAAGGGTACCTGAAGGCGATGCAGGATCAGAAGTTCGGCGACGCCTACGAGCTCGTGTCCAAGGCCCTGAAGGCGGGCAAGAGCAAGGAAGAGTGGAGCAAGGAGCAGCAGTACATCGTTCAGATGGGCGAGGTGAAGATCTTCGGCTTCAAGGTCTTTCCCGCCGCGGTCGCGGCCGACGGCACCGCCAAGGTCCCCAACATCCTCAAGTCGCAGGACAAGTTCCTGAACCAGCTCGGCCTCGACGAATACGAGCTCTATGAGCTGGTCAAAGAAGACGGCGCCTGGAAGATCGACAACCAGACCCTGGTCGAAGGCGCCGAACGCAGCGAGTATTTCCCGGCCGATGCCGTTGCCGAGTAGCTTTTTTGACTTGCTCCACCCTGGTCGTTAAAGGGAGTGCGTTTTGCGGGCGGCCGAATTGACCGATGCGGCCGAATCCCCGTTCTCTTCAGTCTTTAGGAGTGCAGAATGAGATGGACTGATCTGTCGGGCCGACACCTGGCTCTGGCGCTGGCCGCTTCGGCTTCCTTTTCGATGGCGGCCTGCCACGGCGAGGACGACTGGGAGCCCATGACGACGCAGAAGATCTACGTCGCCGACCGCTTCTACGATCTGGTCATGCTCGATCCGAAGCAGGCCATCGTCATCGGCTACAAGGGCAAGATCCTCTCCACCAACGACATGGGCGTTTCCTGGAACGTCGTCGATTCCGGTACCGACCTGGCGCTCTACAGCATCGACATGGCGCCCGACAAGAAGACAGGGTGGATCGTCGGACAGAACTCGACGATCCTGCGCACCGAGGACGCGGGCAAGACCTGGAAGAAACAGGACTTCAAGTCCTACATGAGCGATGAGTGCCGCGAGCAGGGCGGCGATCCGGACGCGACCGAAGAGTCCAACAAGTGTCCGCTGGCACCGCTGTTCGCGCTCAGCGTGGTCGATGCCAACACGGCCGTCGCGGTGGGCGATCGCTCCAACCTGACCATGACCAGGGACGGCGGCAAGACCTGGGTCTCGACCACGCTCAAGCCCAAGCTGACCGAAGAGCTGGACGAGAACGCGATGATCGCCTTCGAGGACCCGGTCCTTTACGACGTCCAGTTCAGCGACACGCAGACCGGCTTCGTGGTCGGCGAGTTCGGCAAGATCATGAAGACCACCGACGGCGGCGCCACCTGGATCGAGAAGCACGCCTCGCTGGTTGGCGACGACTACATCGACATCATGGACCTGCCCACGTTCTTCGACGTCGAGGTACGCGGCAACGACGCCTACGTGGTGGGTCTGGACGGCCGCGTCGCGCGCAGCACCGACGCGGGCGAGACCTGGCAGTGGGTTCCGCACGGCGTCAAGGAGTACGACTCGCCGTTCTACTCGGTCGCCATCGTTCCGGATGGCTCGGTCTGGGCGGTCGGCGCTTCGGGCCAGGCCGTCTACGCTCCGGCCGGCGGCCAGCTCGGCAAGGGCAACCTCGGCACGCAGGTCAACAACTGGATCCGCGAGGTCAAGTTCTATGACGACAAGATCGGCTGGATGGTCGGCGGCTTCGGCTTCATCATGAACACGACCGATGGCGGTAAGACCTGGTTCCGACGCATCGGCTAGTCCCGTACGGCGGCGCGATTTCCTCGCGGAAATTGGAGACCGTCCTCGTTTTCGGCAACAATCCTCGACGCCGGCCTCCGGGCCGGCGTCTTCGTTTCCGGGCAATGCGAGGTAAGGACAGCCGGTGATCCAGGCGGACCATCTTACGAAGGAGTACGGCCTCTTCCGGGCCGTCGACGACGTCTCGTTCCGCGTCGAGCGAGGCGAGATCGTCGGACTGCTCGGGCCCAACGGCTCGGGCAAGACCACCATCATGCGGATGCTGACCGGGTTCTTCGCGCCCACCTCCGGCAGCTGCAGCATCGACGGTGTCGACATCCGCAAGGATCCGCTGCAGGCACGCCGCCTCATCGGCTACCTTCCCGAGCGCGTTGCCTTGTATCCGGACATGTCGGTGCAGGGCTTCCTGTCCTTCATCGCCAAGGTGCGCGGCGTCGAAGGAAGGGTCGCCAGCGCAGTCGAGGAGGCCATGGACGTGTGCGGCCTGACCTCGATGCGGCGGCGTCAGATCGGCAAGCTTTCCAAGGGCTACAAGCAGCGCGTGGGCATCGCCCAGGCCATCATCCATCAGCCGCAGATCCTGATCCTGGACGAGCCGACCGTGGGCCTGGACCCGCGCCAGATCGTCGAGATCCGCAGCCTGATCCGCACGCTCTCGGGCCTTGCCACCGTGCTGCTGTCCACGCACATCCTGCCCGAGGTCAGCGTGACCTGCCGGCGCGTCCTCATCCTGGATCAGGGCAAGCTCATCGCCGAGGACACCGTCGAAGGTCTGACCGAGAAGACGGCCGGCCGCGGCGAGACCTCGGTGCGGGTCAGCGGCCCCGAAGCTGCCGTGCTGGCTGCCGTGCGCGAGACCACCGGGGTGGAGTCGGCCGAAGTCACCGAGCGGGCGCGAGCAGGCATCCTGACCTTGACGGTGCGCTCGCGAAGCGGATCGGCCGTGCGTTCGCATCTGGTTCGCGTGCTCGTCGAGCGCGGCTGGGAGGTGCACGAAGTCAGCCCGAGGCTGCTCAGCCTCGAGGACCTGTTCGTCGAGATCCTGGAGCGTTCCGGTCGCGAGGAACGAACGGCATGAAGCCTTTCCTGGCGCTGCTGGCCAAGGAGCTGCGAGGTTTCTTCGCATCGCCCCTGGTCTATTTCGTCGGCGCCGTCTTCCTGGCGCTGTCGGGCTACTACTTCTACACCAACCTGAACGCCTTCATCACGTTCGGCTTCGGCGAGAGCATCGTCGAGCATCTGTGGCAGCGCCTCTACGCCGACATCGTGCGCGTAGTCATCACGGTCATCCCTCTGGTGACGATGCGCGTCTACGCCGAGGAGAAGCACCTGGGCACCGTCGAGCTTCTCTACACGGCGCCGCTGCGAGACTTCGAGATCCTGGCGTCGAAGTACCTGGCGTGCATGAGCGTGTTCGCGCTGCTGATCGGTGCGACCGTGCTCTATCCGATCCTCATCTATCGGGTCGAGGCGTTCGATCTCAGCCACGTCGGCGCCATCTACCTGGGCCTGTTCCTGCTGATCAGCGCGATGGTCTCGATCGGCATCTTCCTGTCCTCGCTGACCGAGACGCAGCTGATCGCCGCCGTCTTCACTTTCGGCTCGATCCTGCTGCTGTGGAACCTGTCCTGGAACGAAGCCGCCGTCCCCGGTGACTGGCTCGGTCTGGTCTCGCAGATCTGCGCCTACGATCACTTCGAGCCGTTCGCGCGCGGCGTGGTGGATCTGAAGGACGTCGCCTATTTCCTGGCGCTAACGACGCTGATGGGATGGCTGACGATGCGCTCGATGGAATCGCGGCAGTGGAGTGGCCGGCGATGATCTCGATCACGACGCGTCGCTGGTTCCAGCTGGTCGTGGCCACCATCGGCCTGACGGCTCTGCTGGTCGCAGTCGTGGCCGCCGCCTACATCCACAACGTCCGCTTCGATCTGAGCCCCGGCAACCGCTTCACGCTGTCCGACCACGCCCACCAGGTGCTGGACAAGGTGGCGCAACCGATCAAGATCCTGTCGTTCATCCGCACCGAGGATCCGCGCAATCCCTACATCAAGGATCTGCTGTGGCAGGTCTCGCGCGAGCAGCCGCACATCACCTACGACATCGTCGACGTCAACCGCAATCCGGCGCTGGCCGCACAGTATGGCGTCAGCACCTACGGCTCCACCGTCGTCGAGAGCGGCAGCAAGCGCGCCGACTTCAGCAATCCCAACGAGAGCCTGCTGATGTCGTCGATCCTGCGCGTCATGCAGGACGCCAAGCGCGTCTACTCGCTGACCGGACACGGCGAGTGCTCCGTCGAGAACACCGACCGCAACGTGGGCTGCTCGCTGCTGCGCGAGGCGCTGTCGATGGAGTCCTACACCGTCGAGCCCCTCAGCCTTCTGGACGGCGCCGAGGTCCCCGAGGACGCCGACATCATCGTGATCCCCGGGCCCAAGAGCGACCTGCTCGAACCGGAGGTGCGCTCGCTCGGACGCTGGCTCGACAAGGGCGGCAAGGCGCTGGTGATGATCGATCCGTTTCGCGCGCCGCGTCTGGTGGCGCTGCTCGGGCAGTACGGCATTGAGGTCGGCGCCAACATCGTGCTCGACACGGGCAACCGCATGGCCGGCGGCGAGCAGTTCTCGACCGCGGTCTCCGACGTCAATCGCCAGCACCTGATCAGCTCGACGCTGAAGTCACCTCCGATGTTCTCGCTGGCCGCCGTCGTCAACGCCCGCTCCGACGAAGAGAAACACCGCGTGGCCGAGACCCTGCTCAAGACCGGGCCGCGAAGCTGGGCCAGCTACGATCCGGGCATCCTGGAAGGCGGCGGTGCCGAGTTCGTCGCCGGCCGCGACGTCAACGGGCCGCTGCCGGTGGGCATTGCACTGACCGAACCGGCGGCCTCGGCCAAGGAAGAAGGAGTGGAGACGCGCATCGTCGCGCTCGGCGATTCCGATTTCGCGGGCAATCGTTTCCTCGACTACCTCGGCAACAAGGACCTGCTGGTCAACTCGGTCAACTGGCTGGCACGCGAGGATGCGCTGATGGGCACGCGTCCGCAGCGCAAGGTCGGCGGCAAGAATCAGCTCTTCGTCAGCCAGGAGGATGCCGATGGCGTCTTCTGGAGCGCCGTGGTGGTCCAGCCCGGCCTGTTCCTGCTCGTCGGCTTCGCGCTGTTCCTGTACCGGAGATTCGGACCGTGAGCTGGCCGCGCGTCCTGCTCTACTACGTCCTGGCCATCGTGCTGGGCGCACATCTGTGGAACGTGCACTCCTCGCGCACGATCGCCGAAGAGCGCGCGCCGGCCACCACCGAGCCGTTCCTGGCAGCCGTTCCCGAGCGCATCGATCGCGTGCGCGCCGAGCGCAGCGACGCCGCCGTCGAGTTCCAGCGCAAGGACGGCCGCTGGACGGTGACCGAGCCCGCAGGCATCGCTTCGCCCGGTGACATCGTCGATGCGCTGCTCGATGGCCTGGTCGGCACGCCGCCCATCGAGGTCGTCGCCGACACCGTCGAGCGGCACGGCCAGTACGGCCTGAACCCGCCGCGCGTGCGTCTCCGCATCGAGCAGGCCGGCGAAGTGCTTTCGACCGTCGCCTTCGGCGAGCTCAATCCCACGCGTACCGCGGTGTATGCGAAGAAGGCCGGCAAGGACGAGGTCTTCCTGCTCGGCCTGAACTCTCAGTACTACCTCGACCTGATCTTCGAAAACGTGCGGCGCCAGGTGGCTTCCAGCGGCGCCGTCATGCCCGAGCCCGTCGTGCCGGCAGATGACGCGCCAGCTGCCGGAGCATTGCTCGCGCCCGTGGTTCGTCCGCTCGGCGGTGCACTGGCGCCTGCAGCCGTGCCTTCGCCCGGAGGCTCGGCGCCCTCGTCCGGCATGTCGCCGCCCGGCGGTGCGACACCTTCGTCCGGCATGTCGCCGCCCGGCGGTGCGACGGCGCCTCCCGGTGCTGCGGCACCGACCGCTCCGCTTGCGCCGACGCAGCGCGGGCAGGATGCTCCGCCCGCTCGCTGAGCATCGCGCCGCGCGGTCCGCAACATGGATTTCGGATTCAGCCAGGAACAGGAGCAGCTCCGCGCGACCGTGCGCGACTATCTGCAGCGCGAGCTGCCATGCTCGTTCGCACGCGCGATGCTCGAGGATGAGCGCGGGTTCACCGACAAGGCGTGGAAGGATCTCGCCGACCTGGGCTGGCTCGGGCTGACCGTGCCCGAAAGCTACGGCGGCAGCGGCCTGGGTCTGCTCGATCTGGTGCTGGTGCTGGAGGCGGCAGGAGCCGTGGCGCTGCCCGGGCCCTTCGTTTCCACCGTCTCGCTCGGGCTTCCGGCCGTGCTGGCAACGGCCAGCGAGGATCAGCTCGGCGCACTGGTTCCGGAGATCGCCACGGGCGTGCGGCGCGTGACCTGCGCGATCGCCGAAAGGGCCGGGCGCTGGAACGCTGCCGCCATCAGCGCCACGGCACGCCGCGACGGGGCCGGCTTCGTCCTGGAGGGCCGCAAGCTCTTCGTTCCCGACGCCGTCGGTGCCGATACCGTCGTCGTGGTGGCAAGGCTCGATGACGGCCTCGGCTTCTTTGCGCTGCCGGCGACGCTTCCAGGCCTGACCATCGAGGCAATGCAGACCGTCGATCGCACGCGGCGGCTCGCCGTGGTGACGCTGCAGGGCGTGCGCGTCGAGGAGTGGTGCCTGCTCGGACGCCGCGCCGTCGGCTCCGGAGTTCTCGATGGAATCGTCGACGTCGCCAAGGTTGCGCTGGCTGCCGAGATGACCGGCGCGGCGGAGCGGGCACTGGAGATGACCGTGGAATACACCGGCGTGCGCGAGCAGTTCGGACGCGCCATCGCCACGTTCCAGGCCATCCAGCACCGCTGCGCGGACATGAAGGTCGAGGTCGAGAACTGCAAGTCGCTGGCGTACTACGCGGCCTGGGCCATCGACAGCAACGATCCGGGCCGCGCCCTGGCAGCCGCGATGGCCAAGGCCTATGCCAGCGATGCCTGTCCGCGCGTGATCGCCGATGCGGTGCAGCTCCATGGCGGCATCGGCTTTACGTGGGAGCACGACCTGCACATCTACTTCAAGCGAGTCAAAGCCGACGAGCCGACCTACGGCGACGGCATCGCCAATCGCGAACAGGTTGCACGCGCGCTGGACCTGGTGCGGTAGCGATCCATGAGCGAGGCGCAGCGAAACGTCGTCGTCACCGGCGGAGCCGGCGGCATCGGACGGGCCACATGCCTGCGCCTGGCGCGCGACGGTCACGCGGTAGGCGTCTGGGACCTGGACGGGCAGGGCGCCGAGGATCTCGCCGCGCAGATTCGCAGCCAGGGCGGCCGCGCCGCCGGCGCCGCGTGCGACGTCAGCGACCGGGCATCGGTCGATGCTGCCCGCGAGCGGACGCAGCAGGAGCTGGGCGTGATCTCGGGTCTGGTCAGCAACGCCGGCATCGACAAGCTCTCGCTGTTCCACGAAAGCGATCCTGCGCACTGGCGGCGCATCCTGGACGTCAACCTGGTCGGCGCGCTCAACGTCGCGCATGCACTGCTGCCGGCGATGATCGGCAGTGGCGGCGGCCGCATCGTGTGCATCAGCTCCGATGCCGCGCGCGTGGGAAGCACGGGAGAGGCCGTCTATGCCGCGGCCAAGGCCGGGCTGCTCGGCTTCGTCAAGACGCTGGCGCGGGAGACGGCCCGGCACGGCATCGCCGTCAACGCGATCTGCCCCGGTCCTACCGATACCAACCTGCTCGAGCTGGTACGCAACGGGCCCAAGGGCGACCGCATCATCGAAGGCATGGCGCGCGCCATTCCGATGGGCCGCATCGGCCAGCCCACCGACATCGCCGGCGTCGTCGCGTTCTTCCTGTCGCACGATGCCGGCTACGTCACCGGTCAGGTGCTGTCGGTTTCCGGCGGCCTGACGATGGCGGGATAGGAATGGGGACAGGCAGCTTTTCCCGGCTGCCGGGAAAAAATGCCTGACCCCTCTGTTCGTTCGCGCAAAAAAAAAGGGACGGCAATTGCCGTCCCTTTTTCGTGTTCGCGCTGCCGACCGGCAGCGTCAGTATTTCACCCCTCAAGCACTGACGTCGGACTTGGTCGTCGTCACCGGCTTGCCGGCAAGATGCTCGTCGAGCGCGGTGGCGACGTAGCGGTTCTTGACGCCGGCGGGATCGTCCTTGTTGTCGTCGACGGCGCCGTGGTACAGCAGCGTCCCGTCCTTGGCGAGGATGAAGGTCTCGGTCGTGCGCTGCGCACCGAGCGCCTTGGAGACAGTCCCGCCGTGGTCGTCGATCATCGGACCGCTCAGCTTCTTCTCCTTGTGGTAGGAGACCTTCTGCTCGGCCGAATCGGTGCGGTTCGGATACAGGTGCACGAAATCGACGCCCTTGCTGGCGTACTGCTGCTCGAGCTCTCGGACCCGGTCCACGTAGGAGGCCGTGGAGCCGCACGAGGTGCCGAGCACGAACAAGACGGTGGGCTTCTCGAGCTTCTGCGAATCGAAGTCTGCGGTCCTGGGCTGCTCGCCCGAAAGATCGGATGTCTTGGCCACAAGGGGCGGCACCTTGTCGCCGACGTTGACGGCCGCCAATGCTGGACCGGCCGCCAGGACGAGGGAAAGGGTCAGGGCGAATGTCTTCATGACACCGACCCTATTGAAAACCGGCGGCAGGTCCAGTCCTGCTCTCGCCGCCAAGGTACCCGTCGGGGTCAGGCCGCGCTCTTTTCGCGCAGCACCTTCAGGAGCCGCTCGGGCCCGCCCTGCGACAGGATCTCCTGGAACTGCGAGCGCAGGTTCGCGATCAGGCTGACGCCTTCGCCGATCACGTCGATGAGCATCCACTGGCCGTCCTTCTGGCGCAGTCGGTAATCGACCAGGATGTCGGGCTGCCCGTTGCCGCGCTTGAGCCGGGTCTGCACGGTGTAGTCGCCCTGCGCCTCGGGCCGTCCGCCGGTAACCTCGATGCGCTCGTTCGAATACTTGTCGATCTGGCCGCCGTAGGTCGCCGACAGGTACTGCTTGAACAGCTTCTGGAACTCGGTGCGCTGCTGGTCGGAAAACTTCCGGTAGTTGGAAGCCAGCACCAGCTTGGTCACCGTCTCCAGGTCGCTCCTGGTGTCGAGCAGCGCTTCGAGCCTGGCGAGCTTGTCGGGGCGGGCAGCGGTGCTGCGCAGGATCTCCAGCACCTGACCGGCCGTCTGCTCGACGAACTGCTCGGGGCTGGTACCGGCGGCCGGCGTGGCATGGGCGGCCAGCGTGGCCGTCAGAGCCAGGCTCATGGCGACACCGCATAGAAAAGTTCGCATCTGTCTAGTTCTCCTCGGGCAAGGTGTAGAGATCGTCACTGACCGGCGGCGGCGGCGGGGAGTAGTCGTTGTACTCGCCGAAGCGCAGGCGATCGTCGATCAATGCCTGACGTCGCTGCAGATAGGCGTCGCGGGTGAAGACGTAGTAGTCCAGCGCGCGCTCGCGGGCCTGCTCGACTTCTTCGAGATAGGTCGCGCGCAGGTTGAGACCTTCCTCGAGGCTGACTCCCAGGCTCACCCACCAGTCCACGTAATAGGGCCAGATCCGCGCCGCCGAATCGGCGACGATGCCGACGCCGTCGCGAAAGTTGGAGGGCCCGAACAGCGGCAGCACCAGGTAGGGACCGCCAGGCACGCCCCAGACGCCGAGTGTCTGCCCGAAGTCTTCCCATGGCTGCGGCATCCCGAACCTGGTTGCCGGGTCGCCGAAGCCGAGCACGCCAACCGACGTGTTGACGATGAAGCGGCTCATGCTGGTGATGGCCTCGTCCGGCTTGCCCTGCAGCAGGCAATTGGCGGCCACCATCGGAAAGCGCAGGTTCCAGAAGAAATTGTTCACCCAGCCTTGGACGCGCTCGGGCACCAAAAAGTCATAGCCGCGCGCCACGGGCTCGAGCACGCGGCGATCCAGCGCATCGTTGAACGCGAAGATCGGACGGTTGAGGCTCCGCAACGGATCGTTGTCGGTCGCCACCCCGTCGTCGCGGCCATCGTCATCGGCCTGTGACCGTTGCGTTTCGTCGGAGGTCTCTTCGGCGACGGTGTCGTCGGTGACGTCGTCGTCTTCGGCGTGCGCGGGCGACGAGGCGAGCATCGCCGCCGTCAGCAGCGCAAGGGCCAGTTGCGCTGCGCCGGCGCGACATCGAGCGTAAGCTTTCATATCCACTCCTGGTGCGTCGCGATCTACGGCGCAGGGGCAGTCTCCTGGGAGCCGGAGCCGCTCTGCGAATCCTCTTTCGGCGAGTCGCCTACGTTGACCAGAAACTTGCCGATGAGGCGCTCCATTACCAGCGCGCTCTCTGTGTACGGAATCTGCTCGCCAGGGGCCAGATGACGGTCTTCGGCTCCGGGCGAGAGCTGGATGTAGCGGTCGCCGAGCAGTCCCGAGGTGACGATGGCAGCCGAGCTGTCCACGGGCAGCTTCAGGTTGCGGTCCAGGTCCATGTCGACTCGCGCCCGATAACTTTCGTCGAGGCTGATGCCCGTGACCTGCCCCACCTTGACGCCGGCGATGTCGACGGGCGCCTTGGGTTTGAGGCCCGCGATCTGGTCGAAGGTGGCGTAGACCGGCAGCCCGCCTTCGCCGGTATAGCGAAGGCCGCCAATGGAAAAGGAGAGAAAGGCGAGGGCACCGAGCCCTGCCAGCACGAACAGCCCCACCAGAAAGTCGCGCGTCCCCGTCTCGTTCATCCGCTCAGACTCCCCACAACGCCGTGATGAAATAATCGAAGATCAGCACGCTCACCGAGGCGATCACGACCGTGGAGGTCGTGGCCGCGCTCACTCCGGCCGATGTGGGAGCGCTGGTGTAGCCGCGGTAGGTCGCGATCAGGCCCACCAGCACCCCGAAGATCACGGCCTTGAGGATGCTTCCGGCCACGTCGTTGCCGAAATCGACCGAGTTCTCGAGGCTCGACATGTAGGTCCCGCCATCGATTCCCATCAGGCCCACGCCTACCACGTATCCGCCGCCGATGGCGGTCAGGATGAACAGCGCCGACAGCAGCGGCATCACGCAGATCATCGCCCATGCTTTGGGCCGGACCACGTAGTCGATGGGATCGACCGCCATCATGCGAAGGCCGTCGAGCTGCTCGGTGGCCTTCATGGTGCCGATCTCTGCTGTCACTGCCGAGCCGGCGCGGCCCGTGGTCAGCAGCGCGGTCAGCACCGGGCCGAGCTCGCGAATCAGGCTCAGTCCGACCACGGCGCCGAGCGAGCCTTCGGCGCCGAACCGCACCAGCGTGTTGTAGCCCTGAAGCCCGAGCACCATGCCCACGGCAAGGCCCGAGACCGAAATGATCAGGATCGAGAGCACGCCCAGCTTGAAGAGCTCGTCGGCGAACTCGCGCAGGCGAAGAGGCGGGCGCACCGTGACCATCAGGATGCGCGCCGTAAAGACGGCAAGGCGGCCGAGGCTCTCGACCACGTCGCCTACGCCGTGGCCGAGACCGCGAATCGCTCCGGCGCCCACTACGGCTTTCTCCTGCCGCGGCGGCTGTCCAGCACGGGACGGTGCTCGCCGGCCTCGAACTCGGCCGCATGCGCGAGCACTTCGTCGGAGGCGTCGGTGTCTTCGCTCAGGAACCGGCGCACGCTCGGATCCGCGCTGGCCAGCAGCTCGCGCGGACTGCCCTGGACCGGTCCACCCGGCAGCAGCAGCACGACGTGGTCGGCCATGCGAAGGGTGGAGGGGATGTGGTGGGAGACCACGATCATCGTCATGCCGTAGGTGCGGTTGATGCGCACCAGCAGCGCCTCGATCAGCTTGGTCGAGAGCGGGTCCAGGCCCGAGAACGGCTCGTCCACGAGCAGCACCTGCGGGCTCTGGATCAGGGCCCGCGCCAGCGCGACGCGCTTGACCATGCCGCCGGAGAGCTCGCGCGGCAGCAGATCGTCCACATCGCTCAGGCCCACCGCAGCCAGGCGCTCGTGGACCTGCTCGGCAATCTGCTCGCGCGACAGGCGCGTGTGCTCGCGCAGCGGGAAGGAGAGGTTCTCGAAGACGCTGAGCGAATCCAGCAGCGCGCCGTTCTGGAACATCATGCCGAGCTCGCGTCGGACCTCGTACATCGCGCTCTCGCCGAGCCTTCCGATGTCGCGGTCGCCGACGTAGATCGCGCCGGCGCGTGCGCAGATGAGCCCGCCGATGAGCTTGAGGATGGTGCTCTTGCCGCTGCCGCTGCCGCCCAGGACGACCGAGATGCGGCCCCGGGGAAAGCGGCAAGTCAGGTCGCGGAGCACGGGACGGCCGTTGTAGGCCATCTCCACATGCTCCAGACGCACGTGGTCCGGGGCGTGGTGGGAAGCTTCGGGAGTCACTGGAGCAGCCGTCATCAAGTGCTTAACCACAAAAGAATTTCGAGTCGAATGAGGTGGTGCGCGCAAGTCCTCGCAACGTTTACATTGATCGCCGTGGCCGTTAAGTTGCGCGCCGTTCTGGCCAGCAGCCAGAGGCGACGCCGGCTCGTGCGTGTGGCGCGTGGCGGCGCCCGATCACACAGACCGTCCGGGAGCGCGCCCATGTCGCAGAACATCGAGTCTCTCCTCCAGGAATCGCGACTTTTCGACCCTCCCGAAGCTTTCGCCGCCAAGGCCCGGGTCACCAGCCGCCAGGACTATGACCGCCTGCGCGAGCGCGCCTCGGCGGATCCCGAAGCCTACTGGGCCGAAGTGGCCAGCGAGCTGACCTGGTTCACGCCCTGGACCTCGGTGCTCGAGTGGAAACCGCCCTTTGCCAAATGGTTCGTCGGCGCCACCACCAACCTCAGCTACAACTGCCTGGACCGTCATCTGGACGGCCCGCGTCGCAAGAAGACCGCGCTGCTGTGGGAGGGTGAGCCGGGTGACACGCGCTCGCTGACCTACGAAGAGCTTCACCAGGAGGTCTGCCGCTTCGCCGGCGCGCTGCGATCGCTCGGCGTCCGCAGCGGAGACCGTGTAGGCATCTACATGCCGATGGTGCCCGAGCTGCCCATCGCGATGCTCGCGTGTGCGCGCATCGGTGCCACGCACTCGGTCGTGTTCGGCGGCTTTTCGGCCGATGCGCTCCGCGATCGCTGCAACGATGCCGAGGCAAAGCTGATCGTCACTGCCGACGGCGGCTACCGACGCGGAAGCGTGCTCGATCTCAAGGCCATCGTCGACGTGGCAGCCTCGCAGTGTCCCACCGTCGAGAAAGTCGTCGTGCTGCGGCGCGCCGGCAATGCAGTGCAGTGGAAGGATGGACGCGACGTGTGGTGGCACGACGTGGTCGGCTCCGCGCAGCCCGTCACCGAGGCTGTGGCACTGGATTCGGAGCACCCGCTCTTCATCCTCTACACGTCGGGAACCACCGGAAAGCCCAAGGGCGTCGTCCATACCACCGGCGGCTACATGACGCAGGTCTATCAGACCACGGGCATGGTCTTCGATCTGCGCGACGACGACATCTTCTGGTGCACGGCCGATTGCGGGTGGGTGACCGGCCACAGCTATCTCGTCTATGGTCCGTTGAGCAACGGCGCGACCACCGTCATGTACGAGGGCGCACCCAACACGCCCAGGCCCGACCGTTTCTGGGAGCTGATCGAGAAGTACAAGGTCACCATCCTGTACACGGCGCCCACGGCGATCCGCTCGTTCATGCGATGGGGCGACGAGCATCCCGCCGCGCACGATCTTTCGAGCCTGCGCCTGCTCGGCACGGTTGGTGAGCCGATCAATCCGGAAGCGTGGATGTGGTATCGCGACAAGATCGGCGGCAACCGCTGTCCCATCGTCGATACCTGGTGGCAGACCGAGACCGGCGGCATCATGATCTCGCCAGTTCCGGGCGCGGTGGCCACCAAGCCCGGCTCGTGCACGATTCCCCTTCCCGGCATCGACATCGAGGTCGTCGACGGCGACGGCAATATGGTCGGCGCCAACCAGGGCGGGTTCCTGATCATTCGCAAGCCGTGGCCCGGCATGCTGCGTACCGTCTACAAGGACCCGGACCGCTACGTCCAGAACTACTGGGCCCGCTTCGGCGACATGTATTTCGCCGGCGACGGAGCACGGCGCGACCAGGACGGATACTTCTGGGTGATGGGGCGCATCGACGACGTCATGAACGTCTCGGGCCATCGCATCGGGACGATGGAAGTCGAAAGCGCCCTGGTAAGCCATCCAGCGGTGACCGAGGCCGCGGTGGTGGGACGTCCCGACGAGCTCAAGGGCGAGGCCATCGCCGCTTTCGTCACGCTCGGGCCCGGACACACCGCGAGCAAGGAGCTGGAAGCGGCGCTCAAGGGCCATGTCGGCAAGGAGATCGGCGCGTTCGCCAAGCCCGACGACATCCGCTTCACCGATGCGCTTCCCAAGACGCGCAGCGGCAAGATCATGCGGCGCCTGCTGCGCGACATTGCGGCCGGACGCGAGAGCAAGGGCGACACCACCACGCTCGAGGACTACACGGTGCTCTCCAAGCTGCGTGAGAGCGACGAATAAAGGCACGGCGGTCGGGATTCGAGTTCCAGGGTGCAATACGCGGGAACTCGAGCCTCGACCTTTCATCCATAGGAGCAGAAGGCAGACGTGGGACTGGTCCTCTACAACACTCGCAGCAGGCGCGAAGAGCCATTCGAGCCGCTCGAAGCCGGCAAGGTCTCTCTCTACGTCTGCGGCATCACGGTCTACGACCGCTGTCACGTCGGCCACGCTCGCTCGCTGGTCTTCTTCGACACCCTGGTACGCTACCTGCGCTGGCGCGGGTATGAAGTACGCTTCGTTCGCAACATCACCGACATCGAGGACAAGATCATCAACAAGGCCCTCGAGAACGGCGAGGACTTCCGCGAGCTGACCGCGCGCTACATCGAGTCCATGCATCGCGACGTGGCGGCGCTCGGCTGCCAGGCGCCGGACCTGGAGCCGCTGGCCACGGACCACATCGGCGACATGATCGAGCTGATCGCCGCGCTCGAAGAGAAGGGCATCGCCTACAAGGTGGGCGAGGGCGACGTCTACTTCTCGGTCGAAGCATTCGAGCCCTACGGCGCGCTCTCGCGCCGTAACCTGGACGACATGCTGGCTGGAGCGCGCGTCGACATCGACGAGCGCAAGAAGAGCCCGATGGATTTCGCGCTGTGGAAGTCGGTCAAGGAAGGCGAGCCGGCGTGGCCGAGCCCCTGGGGTGAAGGGCGGCCGGGATGGCACCTGGAATGCTCGGCGATGAGCATGCGATATCTCGGCCAGGTCTTCGACATCCACGGCGGCGGCGAGGACCTGATCTTTCCGCATCACGAGAACGAGCTGGCGCAGTCGTGCGGTGCGCACGATACGCAGTTCGTTCGGTACTGGGTGCATCACGCATTCGTGCGCATCGATCAGGAGAAGATGAGCAAGTCGCTCGGCAACGCCTTCGCCATCGAGGACGTGCTCGCCGAGGTCGAGGCCGAGGGCCTGCGACTGCATCTGCTGTCCACGCACTACCGAAGCCCGCTCGACTTCAGTCCCACCGGCATCGCCGAATCGACCAAGGCCCTGGTTCGCGCCTACGAAACCCTGGCTCGCGTCGACGATGCCGAGGCCGAGGTGCCCGAGTACGCCTACGACAGCGACGGCGCCCGGCCGTTCCTGGAAGCGATGGACGCGGACCTGAACACCGCGCGCGCGGTCGGCGTGATCTTCGAGGCCGTGCGCGAGGCCAATCGCGCACTCGATGCCGGCGACGCCGAAGCGGCCGCCAAGGCAGCGGGCCTGATCAGGGCAGCTGGCCGAGGCCTCGGCCTGCTGACGAGCGTGCCCGCAGACTTCCTTGCCTCCTACAACCAGCGCGCCGCCTCCGCCGCGGGCCTCTCGGCCGACCAGATCGAGGCGCTGATCGCGGACAGGGCCGCCGCCCGTGCGCGCAAGGACTTCGCGAGAGCGGACGAGATCCGCGCCGAGCTGCTCGCGCAGGGAATCACGCTGGAGGACGGGGGAGGGAAGACGACGTGGCGGCGAAGCTGACCGGCTTCGCGCACGTGCGCTGAGGGCAGCGACCGCAGAAGGCGCCCCGTGTGCGGATCGGTTGGGCCTTTCTGCTCGTAATGCTATTACGCCAGGACCCCGCTTCGTTCTGGTGGGGCTTTAGAAGGAGGTCCGGGAACAACATGTCCAACAGGATCCTTACCGGTTCGCTGGCAGCGATGCTCATCGTCAGCTTCGCTGCCTGTACGAAGTCGGAGGAGAGCAAGCCCGCGACGTCGACGCCTCCGGCGGCTACCAAGGCTGGCGATGCTCCGACACCGGCGGCCAAGCCGGCCGATCCCGCCAAGCCGGCGGCTCCGGCGGTCAAGCCTGCCGATCCCGCCAAGCCCGGCGACGCGGCCAAGCCCGCCGATCCGGCCAAGCCCGGCGACAAGAAGCCTGGTGAGCCCAAGCCCAAGCCCGACAACGAGCAGACCTGAGGCGAGGCAGCGGAATGGAAGGCGACGAGTCGGCAGCGCGCAAGCACCCTGAGGGTACAGGCGAGCCGACCGTCGCCGATTCCACGCCGCCCGCCGGCCATGGCCGCCGCGATTTCCTGCGACGGGCCGGGCTGTTCTCGGGCTTTCTCGGCCTTGGAACCATTCTCCAGAAGTACGGCACCCAGTACTTCCTGATCCCGCGCGCGCCGACCCAGGCCGACTCGCCTCGCAGCGAGTGGGCAGGCTCACGCGTTCAAGCCTACCGCACGCTCGGCCGCACCGGCTGGCAGATGTCGGACATCTCCTTCGGCACCGCACATACGCGCGATGCCAACGTCGTGCGCGCTGCGCTGGACCGCGGCATCACCTACATCGACACCTCGCCCGACTATTCGGACGCCGAGTCCGAGCGCGTCGTCGGCCAGGCCATCGCCGGCAGGCGCGACAAGGTTTTCGTTGCCTCCAAGTTCTGCACCACCGACGGCCATCTGCCCACCGATGCCAGCGTGGCCACCATCATCGAGGCGGTCGAGGGAAGCCTGAAGCGGCTGGGCACCGATTACCTGGACCTGTGCCACATCCATGCCTGCGACGAGATCGAGCGCCTGATGGCGACCAACTTTCACGAAGCCTTCGATCGCCTGAAGGAGCAGGGCAAGGTTCGTTTCATGGGCGTCTCCAGCCACACGCCCAACCTGGAAGCAGTGATGAACCGAGCGGTCGACAGCGGCCGCTTCGACGTCATCATGGTCGCGTACAACTTCGAGAACTGGCCCGACCTCACCAACATCATCGACAAGGCCCACGCCAACAACGTCGGCTTCGTGGCGATGAAGACGCTCAAGGGCGCCTACCACACGGCCCTGGCCGACTTTACGCCGGACGAGCGCAACAGCTTCACCCAGGCTGCGTTCAAGTGGGTCCACGGCAACCCCAAGGTCAGCGGCCTGGTCGTATCGATCTCGCACACCGAGCAACTCGACGAGTACCTTTTCGCATCGGGCAAGGCGCTTGCGCCCTCGGACCTGTCGCTGCTGCAGAAGTACGACAAGGCCATCGCTCGCCACTATTGCCGGCCAGGGTGCGGCCAATGCCTGGGCTCTTGCCCAGCCGGCCTGCCCATCGACGACGTGCTGCGTTATTCGATGTACTTCGACAGCTACCGCAGCGAGCGCCTGGCCATGGTCAAGTACGATCGACTGCCGGCCGAGCGCAAGGCCTCGATCTGTGCGTCGTGCTCGGCGCCCTGCGAGAAGGCCTGCCCGTTCGACGTGCCGATACGCGAGAAGATGACCCGGGCTCACGCGCTGCTCTCGCTGCCAGGACGTGCGTAACGTCGTTTTACCCTGGCGGGGTCTTTTCCCAGGACCGTTTCTGGTGTTTTATCTTGGGGCTGGGCGCAGATCGGGGCGGGGATCGCTCGAACTCACACATCGGGTCGAACGTATGGGGCCGCGCAGAACACGCAGCAACGAAACCTCCTCCAGCCGCCGCTTCGGCAGCACGGTCGGCATCGAGCCGTCCAACCGGCGCCTTCACGCGCCATTCCGCCCCAGTTCACCGCGCAGCTTCACCCTTGGCGATCCGCGATTTGCATGGCCGAGCCCGCTTTTCTGGCGCTTCGTGGGCCTGTCGCTGCTCGGCGCCATCTTCATCCTGACCTGGCTGATCGCCCTGGTCCTCTTGCGCTGAGGCGCATCGAGCCCGCCGCCGCCGTGCCCGCCATCCTGCATGCCGACATGGATGCGTTCTACGCATCGGTCGAGCAGCGCGACCGTCCCGAGCTTGCGGGCAAGCCGGTGATCGTCGGCGGTACCGGACGTCGCGGCGTCGTATGCGCCGCATCCTATGAAGCGCGCCGCTTTGGCGTGCGTTCGGCGATGCCCACCGCCAAGGCTCGCAGCCTGTGCCCGGACGCAATCTACGTCTCGCCGCGCATGTCGCACTACGGACGGATCGCCGCCTCGGTTCGGGAGATCTTCTATCGCTACACGCCTCTGGTCGAGCCGCTCTCGCTCGACGAGGCCTACCTCGACGTGACCGGCTGCCATAAGCTGTTCGGTCCACCCGCGGTCATCGCCGAGCGGATCCGCACCGACATCCGCCGCGAGCTCGAGCTTCCGGTCTCGGTGGGCGGCGGTCCCGGCAAGCTCATCGCCAAGATCGCGTCGGCCAAGGCAAAGCCGAACGGGATGCTGCTGGTCGAGCCCGAGAACGCCGACCGGTTCCTGCGGCCGCTTTCGGTCAGCGAGATCTGGGGCGTGGGACCGACGACCGAGCAGCGCCTGCACTCGCTCGGCATCGCCACCATCGGCCAGCTCGCCGACTT
>Ga0196978_1000505_pt1 | contig 19657 bp, 20 predicted proteins | sample S3v_2013CmetaG_FD_155491 | JGI IMG/M metagenome (GOLD analysis project Ga0196978, IMG submission 155491) | Soil microbial communities from Anza Borrego desert, Southern California, United States - S3+v_20-13C | ecosystem: Environmental > Terrestrial > Soil > Desert | place: USA: California... | reverse complement strand
TCTCCGACAACGGCATCGGCTTCGACCAGCGCTACGCGGAAAAAATTTTCGAAGTGTTCCAGCGTTTGCACGGGATGAACCAGTATCCGGGCACCGGCATCGGTTTATCGATCTGCAAGCGCATCATGGAAAATCACAGCGGCTTCATCACGGCGAAAGGGAAGGTGAATGAAGGGGCGGTGTTCGATGTGTATTTTCCGTGCGGAAATTCCAAATCTTAAATCCAGGAGCGGTAGCTATTGGCTGACTTGTCACCTGAGCCAGCCGAAGGGGAACAAGTGCGCGCGGCATCAGCGGAGGTATAATTCCGCGATCACGAACGCTGCGAACACCACGCTCGCAATTCCGTTCGTCGTGAAAAAGGCGAGGTTCACTTTCCGCAAATCCTGCGGCTTGACGAGCGTGTGCTGGTAGATCAGCAATCCGCAGAACACCGCCGCGCCGAACCAATACCACGATTGGAATGCTGCGTAATAGCCGGCGAACAGGATCAGCGCGGCCGAGCAGAGGTGCAGCACGCGCGAAAACAAGAGCGCGCCTTTTTTCCCGAGAAGAACGGGCATCGAGTTCAATTGCTTCGAGCGGTCGAACTCTTCATCCTGCAGCGCGTAGATGATGTCGAAGCCGCTGACCCAGAAGAGCACGGCGAACGAGTAGAGCAGGGGCAGCCAGGCGAAATAACCCGTCACCGCCAGCCAGGCGCCGATCGGGGCCAGCGAGAGGCCGAGACCGAGCACGAGGTGGCAGAGCGCGGTGAAGCGTTTCGTGTAGCTGTAGCCGAGCACCACGAGCAGCGCCACCGGCGAGAGGTAAAAGCAAATGCGGTTGATGAAAAACGTAGTGCCGATGAACATCGCGCTGCTGAGAACAACAAACAGCAAAGCCTGCCGCGCGCCGATCACGCCCGCAGGAATTTCCCGCACCGCCGTGCGCACGTTCGCTGCGTCGATGTCGCGGTCGATGTAGCGGTTGAAGGCCATGGCGGCGCTGCGCGCGAAGATCATGCAGAGCACCACGAGACCGAATAATTTCCAGGAGAAAACCGCGCCCGTGAATTTCACCGCCAGCAAAAAGCCGATCACCGCGAAAGGCATCGCGAAGATCGTGTGGCTGAACTTGATCATCGACAGGTAATTCGCCACCGCGCCGCGTTGCGTCGTCATTTGCTCAGGGTAAAATAAAGAATGAGCAGCAGCGGCGTGGAGCTGAGCAGCATGCCGACATACGCGAGCCACGACGGCTGCCCCGCCCGCATCGTCAGCGACAGGTGCCCGCTCGAAAGCAGGAAACCGCCGATCGCGGTCATCATCGCGTAAATGGGTGCATAAAAAGCGAGAAACGCAGTGATCGCTCCGAAGAGCAGGCAGAGAGCGCCGGTTAAACGAATCAAGTTCACGGTAGCAGGAAGTAGGTTCTTTTATTCCGGGTTTCCGATTTCGGATCTGCGAGATCGCTGTTTCGAAATTCGAAATCGAAAAATCCGAAATTTTTTATCGCAGTACCGCTTTCTGCACCTTCACCACTTTCCCGTCCACGATCAAACTGCAGAGGTAAAGGCCGCCGGCGAGGTTGCTGCGCTGCAAAGTTACCGCATTTTGCGCAGCATCGATCCGTACGTTGCGCACGCTTTGCCCGAGCAGGTCGCTGAGCCGGATCTCGATCTGCGCGTTGGCCGGCAGCTGCGCGAACGTGATCGTGAACGATTCGCCGGCGGGATTCGGGAACAGGGTGAAACCGATCTCTCCTGCGGGCGTGTGATTGTCCGTCAGCGGGCAGCCGACGAGCGCGCTGAAGGCGTCCACCTTCCCGTTGCCCCAGGTATTGTCGGGCAGGTTCGTGCCGGTGAAAACGTCGGTGCGCGAGCACATCATGATCGCGTTGCGCACGTCCCACCACGACGCGTTGGGATAGCGCTGCAGGTACAAGGCCGCGATGCCCGCCACCGCCGGCGAAGAGGCCGAGCTGCCGCCGAAGTTCACGTGGTAGCCGCCGGGCGCGACAGCGCCGGGGTCGCTGCTGATGATGGCGGGCAGCATGCTCAGCACGCCGCAGGTCAGCATGTTCGCGCCGGTGGCCGTGATGTCGGGCCGGATGCGGCCGTCCCGCGTGGGGCCCACGCTCGAGTTCCACATGATCTCGCCCGCGATCACGCTCGGATCTTCGGTGTAGGTGCCGTTGTAGTTCGGGCGGAAACGGCGGTTGACGAAGTTGCCCACGGTGATCACTTTGTCCGAGCACTGGAAGCTGCTCACGACGGTGTGCGTGGTGTCGGGCATTTTGATGTCGACGATGCGCGGGTAAGCGGAAGCGCTGGGCAATGCGCCGCTGTACATTTCAAAGCTCCAGAGATGAAATGCGCCGCCGCCGGTGAGCTCGAGCGACCAGTAATAATTCGCGGACGAATCGGGATAGATGATGTACTCCATCGAGTACGCGCTGCCCTGCACGCTGGCGTGCCGCTGCACGAGGCCCATGCGCTGCCCGCTGCCGTTGCGGATCGTGTCGGTCAAGGTAGCGGGAAGGTTTTGCGCGATCGTCGTGAACGTGCTGCGGCCGCGGTCGCTGAACGAAGGCGTGTGCTGCGTGACGCCGATGGCCATTTTCGCGGACTGGAAATTATTCGTGTCGGCCCACAGCTGCACGTAGACGGGGTTGCTGCCCGAAGGCGTGAACCAGGTGAAATTCGTGTCGCTGCCGAGCGTGTAGCCGACGTGGATGGGAAGATTTCCCGCATTGCCCACCGCGCCCACCAGCGAGCGGCCGTTCTGCGCCGTCAATAAATTATCGATCATCAGCGCCTGCAGATCCTGCCCGTCGTGCGAGCCGTAATAATCGCCCACGCTCGCGTTGATCACGCAGGGACGTCCGAGCGCCTGCGCCTTCGCAAAAATGTATGCCGCCGCATCGGCCACCGCCACGGAGCTGTACTGCCCGTTAAAATCCAGCGCGACCACGATCATATCCGATGCCGGCGCCGCGCCGCTGAAATCGCGCGCGTTCGTCGAGCTGCCGTCGCCTGCCGCGATGCCGCTCACGCCCGTGCCGTGTCCCCAATACGCGAGATCGTTGTGCGTGCACAGCCCGCTGTCGATCTTCGCTTTCGTCCACTCCACGCCGTACGTGAAAGGCGCAGGAGGCGGCGGACCGCTGGTGGCGCGCTGATCCCAGATCCAGAGCACGCGCGATTTGTTCAGGCTGTCGAGAAAATCGGGATGCGTGAAATCGATGCCGGAGTCGATGATGCCCATGATCACGCCGCTGCCGTCGTAGGCTTGCGGGAGCGGGCCCTGGCCGTTGTGCACGGGCGTGATCGCGTTCACCGTTTTCATCGTGTCGTTCAGCGGGCGCGTGTGACGTTTTCCGCCTTCCACGCGCTGCACGGCTTCTTCCGCCACGAACGCGTCGAGGTTGATCGCGGGCACTTCCACCGAAGCGATGCTTCCCTGCGCGTGCACCAGGCGGCCGCCGTGCTTTTTCGCCGCCGCTTCGACGGCGGATGCTTGCCCGAGCACGAGCAGGCGCAGCACGCGCCCTTCACCGGCGGCGATGCGGGCTTCGTTCTGCAAAGCGAGCGTGGTCTTTTGCGGTCCCTGCGCGCAGAGCGAGGCGGAAAGGAGCAAGGTGGAAAGAAGAGCGGAGAAATGTTTCATGAAAACAGCTTGAGATTTTTTTTCTTCGTGACGTTTCGGCACGCCTTATGCACCTCTAATTTCGGAAAATCTTTGCGAACTTTGAGAGATGCGTGCGTTTCTGCTGTTGTTGGTGTGCTTTATCCAGTTTTCCCTCCGGGCGCAAAACGATTCCCTCGTCTACGGGAAAGACTTCCGTTTCGCCGAAGGCATTTACCTCACGTACGAGCAATTCCGCACGAACAAGCCCATCCCGAAAAGCAGCATCATCTCCACGTATGAATCTTCACGCCTCGATTTTCTGAAAATGGTGACGAGCTACAACTCGATCAACTACCGCGACAGCAGCGGGGCCGAGCAGCAGGTGGCCGGCGACCGCATCTGGGGCTATTCGGAGAACGGCGCCGCGTACATCTACGTGCACAACGATTTCAACCGCATCACGGTGGTCGGCACGCTTTGCCATTTCACCGCGTACGAAACGCGCTACGTGTACACCGGCTCGCCCGTGCCTTACGGGAGCCCCTACGGAACGCCCGTGCAGCAGCTCGTGCAGCTGGTGCTCGATACGGAGACGGGGCGCGTGCTGACGTTCGAGGCGGACGTGATGGCGAAGCTGCTCGAGCGCGACCCGGCGCTGCACAAGGAATTCGTTTCGCTGAGCAAGAAGAAAAAGAAGCAGAGCATTTTTATTTACCTCCGCAAATACAACGAGCGGCACCCGCTGAAATTCCCGAAAGGCTGAAGCGGGGAGGCGGACAACCTTTTCATTCATCGCGCGTCTGGATCAAAAGGATTTTCGTGCGCGCATTATTTTTCTCTTCCTGCCTGCTTCTTTTGCTTTTCCCCGTGCGCCTGCAGGCGCAGGAAAATTTTCCGCCGCAAAACGCGCCGGCGAAAAAACACTGGTTCATCGAGAACAACCTCTGTTTCGGCCTTGCCGGCGGCCACCGCCTGTTCGGCGACATGTTCTTCGTCGGGCGCGGGCGAATGTTTGCAGGCGCGAAGATCGTTCGCGGCGAATCGCTGCGCGATGATGCATGGTTCACCGAAAGCGCGCTGCTGCTGGGTTGCCGGCTCGCGCGAAAAAGCTGGTTCCGGATGCACTTCAGCGCCGGGCCCGGGCGCACGGATTTCTGGAGGATGGAGGAAGTGCTCGTATCGGGTATATATGCTGAGAGAAAAGCGCGGGGGCTGCGCGCGCGGGGCCTGAGCGCCAACCTCGACCTGGCGGTGCTGGGAAAAAAAGATTTCGCAGGATTCGGGCTGACGCTTTTTTACAATTATAACATGCATCGCTCATTCGCCGGCATCACGATGAACCTCAAGCTGGGGCCGATGCTGTAAGCGCATCGCTTACATTTCGCAGCATGCGCTGGAGCAGCTCGTGCGGACTTTATTTATTCTTTCTTTATTTCATACCGCAGTTCCACCATCCCGCTTTTGTAGGCTGTCACGTTTTTCAGGTGCAATGCCTGCTCTCGTTCTATATGGTCAAAGAATAATGTCCCCTCACCCAAAATAATAGGCATAACGGATATTATTATCTCGTCAGCCAGTTTCAAACGGATAAAGTCTTTGGTAAGCATCGCTCCGCCCACAAGCCAAACATTTTTGTATTGAGGTCTTAGCCGTTCATTTATAAGTTTGCTCAGATCTCCCGAATAAAGCTCAATGTTCGGCCTGTCGATGGGCAGGCTCCTGTTCGTTACTACGATCGTCGGCACGTCCCCATATGCCCAGCCATAAGATTTTGAAAGCTCCAGCGCGTGCTCGTATGTCCGGGAGCCCATTATATAGCAATCTATTGTTTTAAGGAATTCCGCCGCGTCTTGCTCGGTCAGCTCCACCCCTTTCTCATAGTGGTCGGATGTGTCAAACCAGGAAACGCTGTTGTCTTTGTTGGCGATCATTCCGTCAAGGCTTGAGACCATGTGTATCGTTACCCTGAATCCTTCTGTTGTCATTTGTTGAATGTGTGCGGTTGAGTGTCGTCTGGCAATGACTTCGGCGGTTTGGGCCGAATCTCCTATTCGGTACGCGGCAGTGGATTACTCTTTTGCCAGCTTATGCACGATCGTGCGACCGTCCGTCTCGATGCGCAGGATGTAAATGCCGACCGCCAGTGCGCTCAGGTCGGGGTGAAAGTAGGCCGCCGCAATGTCTTTCATTTCCCACACCAGCCTGCCGCGCAGGTCGTAGATCGTTGCGTGGTAAGGCGTCCGCGAGCAGACCGCCCAGCCGACACGGTTGCGGAACGGGTTAGGGAAAAAGTTGAAGTAACCGTAAATCCCCGCGCAGCTATCCGACGAGGAGACCACCCGCGCGTTCGTCACGCAATAGCTCATCGTGTCGCCGGCATGAGCGGTGTCGCCGAAATAGTTATCGATCGTCGGGATCGTCACAGCGGCCGGCGGCTGGCAGGACGCAGCGAACGACCAATCGAAAAAATGCCAGTCGTGCGGGTAGTTGACCATATACGGCCCCGGTCCTGCAGCCACGTAGCCGGATACGGGACTGCGCTGCTGCAGGGGCAGGGACATCTGGTAATCCACTGCGGCGATCAATGCGGGATCGTCGGTATGCACGGTGAACGCAGCTCCCAGGTCATCTTCCAGGTGGTAATAATGGATTTGCGGCTGGGCGAAAAGTCTTCCGCAGGCGGTGAAAAAAAAGAGGAGTAAAAAGAGTCTCATGAGGCTATAATGCAAGTTAGCGAAAAAGACACAAAGTGCAGGCGGACATCACTTTCCGAAGGAAATGCGCAGGCGCGGGCAGATCAAAAGAAAAAGCCGGGGTGATCCGGTTTTGTTCGTTTTACCTTTTCGGTGGGCCCGGCGGATCGTTTCCGCGTCCGCCTCCTGAAGGTTTCCCGGTTGCTGGGGCCGTCGGAGGCCTTTGTTTCCTTTTGACATTGCATCTTAAGAATATGGGTTTTCTTATATGCTGCGATCATCTCTTCTTCAGAAGCGTTTCTCTTTTGATTTCTCTCCCGTTTTAGCGACATTTGCACCCCCTGCACCAGGGGCACCAAACGCTACAAAACATCTCCCATGTCAGAAGGCAGACAGATCATTTTTTCCATGGTGAACGTCAGTAAAACGACGACCACCGGCAAACAGATCCTCAAAGACATTTACCTCTCGTTCTATTACGGCGCCAAGATCGGCATCATCGGTCTGAACGGTTCCGGCAAATCCACCCTGATGAAGATCATCGCCGGCGTGGAGAAGAACTATCAGGGCGAGCTGCATTTTTCTCCCGGCTACAGCGTGGGCTACCTCGAGCAGGAGCCGCAACTGGACGAGAACCTGACCGTGATGGACATCGTGAAGCAGGGCGCGCAGGAAGTGGTCGACCTGCTCAACGAATACGAAGCCGTGAACAACAAGTTCGGCGAGGAGATGAGCGACGAGGAGATGAACAAGCTCATCGAAAAGCAGGCCCGCCTCTCGGAGAAGATCGAGCACATGGACGCCTGGAACCTCGAAAGCAAGCTCGAACGCGCCATGGACGCGCTCAACTGCCCCGACGGCGACACGCCCATCCGCGTATGCTCCGGGGGCGAGCGCCGCCGCGTAGCCCTCTGCCGCCTGCTCCTGCAGCAGCCCGACATCCTCCTGCTCGACGAGCCGACGAACCATCTCGACGCGGAGTCGGTGGACTGGCTGGAAAACTTTTTGCAGGAATACAAAGGCACCGTCATCGCCATCACGCACGACCGTTATTTCCTCGACAACGTGGCCGGCTGGATCCTCGAGCTCGACCGCGGCGAAGGCATTCCCTGGAAAGGAAATTATTCCACCTGGCTGGAGCAGAAATCGAAGCGCCTCGAGCAGGAAGAGAAGACCGAGAGCAAGCGCCGCAAAACGCTGGAGCGCGAATTGGAATGGGTGCGGCAGGGCGCGCGCGGAAGGCAGGCCAAGCAGAAAGCGCGCCTGCAGAACTATGAAAAGCTGCTGAGCGAAGACACGAAGCAGAAAGACGAAAAGCTCGAGCTCTTCGTCCCCAACGGCCCGCGCCTGGGCAACGAGGTGATCGAAGCCATCGGCGTGTCGAAAGCCTTCGGCGATAAAGTGCTGTACGAAAACCTGAATTTCAAATTGCCGCCCGCCGGCATCGTGGGCATCATCGGCCCGAACGGCGCAGGCAAAACCACGCTCTTCCGCCTGATCATGGGCGAAGAAAAACCCGACAGCGGCGAATTCAAGGTCGGCCCCACGGTGAAAGTGGCCTACGTCGACCAGGCGCACGCGCAGGTGAATCCCGAAGACACGGTGTTCGACGCGATCACCGGCGGCACGGAGTACGTGGAGCTCGAAGGGCACAAATTGAACTCGCGCGCCTTCGTTTCCAAATTCAACTTCAGCGGCCCCGACCAGGGCAAAAAAGTGAAAGTCCTCTCCGGCGGCGAGCGCAACCGCCTGCACCTCGCGCTCACCCTGCGCGCCGGCGCCAACGTGCTGCTGCTGGACGAACCGACGAACGACATCGACGTGAACACGATGCGCGCGCTGGAAGAAGCCCTGGAAAGCTTCGCCGGCTGCGCCGTGATCATCTCGCACGACCGCTGGTTCCTCGACCGCGTCTGCACGCACATCCTCGCTTTCGAAGGCGACGCGCAGGTGTACTTCTTCGAGGGCAGCTACTCGGAATACGAAGAGAACAAGAAGAAACGCCTCGGCACGACGGAGCCGAAACGCTTCCGGTACAAGAAGCTCACGGTTTAAAAAACAACAAACCCAAAACCAGGACTATGAAACGACTGAGCATCCTCCTCGCACTCGCATTCGCGTTCACCGCCTCCGCGCAGAACTGCGCCGAGATGATCCAATTCAACAACGGCGTCAGCTACACGATGACCTCGTACAGCCCGAAAGACAAAGTGCAGAGCGTCGCCACCACGACCGTGAGCAACGTGACGAAAACCGGCGCTTCGGTGAAAGCCGATCTCACGCAGGTGGTGAAGGACGAGAAAGGCAAAGAGACCGCCACGATGAATTCCACCATCAGCTGCGACAACGGCACGTTCAGCGTCGACATGAAAAGCTTCGTTTCGCCCGACATGACGAAAGCCTACAAGGACATGGACATGAAGTTCGAAGGCAACACGCTGCAGTATCCCGGCACGCTCAGCACCGGTCAAACGCTGCCCGACGGTACGCTGAAAGTGGAGATGAGCAGCAAAGGCACGAAGAGCATGGAGATGAACGTGAAGATCTACGACCGTAAAGTGGAAGGCAAAGAAAGCCTCACCGCCGCCGGCCGCTCCTTCGAATGCTACAAGATCAGCTACATGGTCGACCTGAGCAACGCGATGGTCATGCCCAACGGCAACTTGATGAACATGCCCGGCATCAAGCCGAGAAAAGTGGTGGAATGGTTCTGCCCGACGGTGGGAGCGGTGAAGACGGAGACGTATCGCAATGATAAGCTGGAAGGGTATTCGCTGCTGACGGAGCTGAGCAAGTAATTTTTCCGCGCTGACGGAATAGTGAATAACGAACAAGGAATATCGAATCGCGAAGTGATTCATATTCCTTGTTTCTTTTTTAGCCGGGAAATACGCTGCTCACTGAGCCTTCGGCGAAGTCAAGTACCGCCCTCTCTCCCGATAGCTATCGGGAGGAGAGGGAAGGGGTGAGGTCAGTAAGAACCCTCCGCACTTTTTTCTACCTTGTAGAAAATGAAACGAACCTCTTTCCTCTTTTTATTCTTACTCTTTTCCCTGGCCGCCCTCGCCCAGCAAGCCACCCTCACCCTTTGGAAAGATTCCGCCATCGGCGCCATCTACAACAAAAAAACCGCCACCGTCGCCTACGGCAAAAAAGACAAGCAAGGCTACTACAAAATTTTTCTCTCCGACAGCGCCGGCAACAATGAGAAACCGCTGACCTACGCCGGCTGGAAAAGCGATCGCCACCAGTGGGCGGAAGAATGGCATCCTTCGGGCGATTATATTTTCTGCTACGTCGAGAAGCCCGAATACGTCAAAGAGAAAAAGCACAAGCGCAAGCCCGTCGACGCGATCCCCGGCTACGGCGCGTACACCGATCTCTGGCTGCTCAGTCGCGACGGAAAGAAAGCCTGGAAGCTCACCGACCTGCCCAACAGCTACAGCAGCGGCATCATCCACAGCGCGATCTCCGAAGACGGAACGCTGTTCGCCTGGAGCGAGCGCATCAAAGCCCCGAAGTTCGGCGACTTCAATTTGATGGCCGGCTCGTACGTGCTCCGCGTCGCCGATTTCGTCATGGATTCGGTTCCGCGCTTCACGAACATCCGCACCTTCCAGCCCGGCGGGAAAGACGCCTGCAACGAGCTCGACGGCATCTCCAAAGACAAAACGCTGATCTCGTTCTACAGCACCTTCGAGACGAAAAATCTTTTCGCCACGCCGATCTACACGCTCAACATCACCAGCGGCGAGATCAGGCGCCTCACCACCGAAAGCTTCGCGCAAGCCGCCACCTTCACGCCCGACGGGAAAAATCTCGTGTACATGACCGGGCAGGAATGCGACATCTTCCCGCTCGAGATCCAGGGCGCAGACTGGTGGATCATGGACGTGGACGGCTCGCACAAGCGCAGGCTCTCGTTCATGAACAAAAAAAACCATCCGCATTCCGTCAACCACTACCGGCTCGCCGGTTGTCTTTCTTTCATGTCCGATACCAGTTTTCTCGGCGGCGTGATGACGCATCCTTTAGGGCTGACAGGCTACACGCTGAAGGTGACATTCACGCGCTAGCGGAAAAAGAGTTGCGCGACGCTCCGCCCAAGGGTGGACCACCATCGCCCTCTCCCCGGAGAGGGAAGGGCTGAGATCAGTAAGAACCTCACCACCCCTTTTTCCTTACCTTTGAGCGCTTAAAAAAATAACGGCTATGGCCGCCCAGAAACCATCCATTCCCAAAGGCACGCGCGATTTCTCCCCCACGGAAATGGTGCGCCGCAATTACCTTTTCGATACCATCCGCAGCGTCTACAAAAAATACGGCTACCTGCCGATCGAAACGCCGGCGATGGAGAATATTGAAACGTTAATGGGTAAGTATGGAGAAGAAGGTGATCGCTTAATTTTTCGGATACTTGAATCTGGTAATTTTTTAGAAAAAGTACCAATTGCTAAACCTGCTGAAATTGATAACATGAATCAGTTAATGAGTGATATCGATGCACTCAACAGTCAGGACATTCCAGCTGATAAACTATATAATACTATAAATGCAACGTTGAATAAGTGGGTTGAACTTATGCCATACTATGCAAAGTGGAGTAAAGTTGGCCTCGATTCACAGCATTTTGCGCAATACATTTCCCAAAAAGCCCTGCGCTACGACCTCACCGTGCCCTTCGCGCGTTACGTCGTCATGCACCAGCACGAAATTTCTTTTCCGTTCAAACGCTACCAGATCCAGCCCGTCTGGCGCGCCGATCGCCCGCAGCGCGGCCGCTACCGCGAATTCTACCAATGCGACGCCGACGTGATCGGCAGCAACTCACTGTTGAATGAAGTGGAACTGGTGCAGATCATCGATGAAGTTTTCACTTCGCTGCGCCTGCCCGCGCTCATCAAGCTGAACAACCGCAAAATTTTGTCCGGCATCGCGGAAGCCATCGGCGAAAAAGAAAAGATCGTCGACATCACCGTCGCCATCGACAAGCTGGACAAGATCGGCGCGGAGGGCGTGAACAAGGAGCTGCGCGAGAAAGGCATTTCAGAAAACGCGATCGAAAAGCTGCAGCCGATCATCAATTTCAGCGGAACGTATCACCAGAAGATCGAGGTGCTGGAATATGTGCTCGGTTCTTCGGAAATCGGCAGGAAAGGCATCGCCGAGATCGAAACTATTTTCTCGCACGTGGCCGCGCTCGGATTGTCCTCCGCGCAGCTCGAGCTCGACATCACGCTCGCGCGCGGGCTCAACTATTACACCGGCGCGATCTTCGAAGTGAAAGCCGCTGAAGGCTCGCTGCGCGTGAGCATCTGCGGCGGCGGCCGCTACGACGATCTCACCGGCATCTTCGGCCTGCCCGGGCTCTCCGGCGTCGGCATTTCCTTCGGCGCGGACCGCATCTGCGACGTGCTGGAAGAATTGAACCTGTATCCCGAAGAAGTCTCCGCATCGACAAAATTGCTCTTCGCCGTTTTCAGCGCGGAAGATCAGGCATATTGCCTGAAGCTGCTGCAGCAGGTGCGCAAAGCCGGCATCTCCGCCGAGCTGTATCCCGACGCGGTGAAGATGCAGAAGCAGATGAAATACGCCGACGGCAAAGGTATTCCCTTCGTGGCGATCGTCGGTGAAAATGAACGCAGGGAAGGCTTGCTCATGCTCAAGAACATGAAAACCGGCGAGCAGGAAAAAGTCACCTTGCAGCAATTACTGGAAAAACTCGCTTAGCCCTTCCGCATCGTATGGATCATCTTCTGCATCCCGGAACGAATCTCGATTTTCGCACGATCGTCCACCTCCTGCACGAACGAAAAAAGCTCGTGCTCTCCGACGAAGCGAAGCAGCGCGTGCAGGCCTGCCGCGATTACCTCGACAAGAAGATCGCCGCGGGCGCAGGCCCGGTGTACGGCATCAACACGGGCTTCGGGGCGCTGTACAACATTTCCATTTCCGATGCCGATCTCGAGCAGCTGCAGCAGAACCTCGTGATGTCGCATGCCTGCGGCACAGGTGAAGAAGTTCCCGCTGACATCGTGCGGCTCATGCTGCTGCTGAAGATCAAGGCGCTGATCGCCGGCAACTCGGGCGTGCAGCTGGTCACCGTGCAGCGCCTCGCCGATCTCTTCAACCACGACGTGCTGCCGGTCGTCTACCAGCAAGGCTCGCTCGGCGCTTCCGGCGACCTGGCCCCGCTCGCGCACCTCACGCTGCCTTTGCTCGGCCTGGGCGAAGTGTACCACGAAGGACAAAAACAATCCGCCGCCGCGGTGCTGAAAAAATTGAACCTCGAGCCGGTTCGCCTGAAATCGAAAGAAGGCCTTGCGCTGCTCAACGGCACGCAGTTCATGAACGCCTACGGCGTATGGTGCGTGATCCAGGCGCAGCGCCTCTGCCACATCGCCGACAACATCGGCGCGCTCTCGCTCGAAGCCTTCGACGGGCGCATCGATCCTTTTCACCCGCACCTGCACGCGATCCGCCCGCACGCCGGGCAGATCGCCGTCGCTGCGCACGTGCGCGAACTGCTCGAGGGCAGCGAGCTGACCAGGCGCGGGAAAAAGCACGTGCAGGATCCATACTCGTTCCGCTGCATGCCGCAGGTGCACGGCGCTTCGCGCGACACGCTTTCTTATGCGGCCGGCGTTTTTCTCACCGAGATGAACGCGGTGACGGACAACCCGACGATCTTTCCCGAAGACGACATGATCGTTTCCGGCGGAAATTTTCACGGGCAGCCGCTCGCGCTCGCGCTGGATTTTCTCGCCATCGCGCTGGCCGAGCTCGGCAGCATTTCGGAGCGGCGCACGTATCTGCTCGTTTCCGGGCAGCGGGAATTGCCTTTGTTCCTCGTCGCGAGGCCGGGATTGAATTCGGGCTTCATGATCCCGCAGTACACTGCCGCGTCCATCGTCAGCCAGAACAAGCAGCTCTGCACGCCGGCTTCCGTAGATTCCATCGTTTCTTCGAACGGCCAGGAAGATCATGTGAGCATGGGCGCGAACGCCGCGACGAAATGCTTCGCCGTGGTGCGCAACCTCGAGCGCGTGCTCGCCATCGAATTGCTCACCGCCGCGCAGGGCCTGGAGTTCCGCCGCCCCGCGAAAAGCTCGCCCGCATTGGAAAAATTGATGAGCGAGTTCCGCAGCAAAGTGCCTGCCATGAACGCAGACCGCGTGCTGCACGAGGACATCGCCGCCGCGCTCGCTTTCCTGCAATCTTATTCTTTCCCGGCATGAAGCGTTTCGCGATCGCCGTGCTTTGCTTTTTTTTCAGCGTTCCCGCCTTCGCCGTTTGCGAATGCCAGACCGCCGGAAAAGTGACGAAGCCGATCGCGGAAGCGTACGACCTGATCTTTCTCGGCCGCGTCGATTCCGTTTCTGCTTGCGTGGAAGGAAAAGCGACGGTTTGGTTCAATGTCACTATCGTGTACAAAGGCGCCGCGCTCGAGCGCATGCCGCTCGCGTACCTCTGCTCCAGCGAGTGCAAGCCGAATTTCATGCGCGGCCAGGAATGGCTGATGTACGCGCAGTACGAGCGCTACGGCGAAGCCCGCGTGGACGTGTGCAGCCGCAGCCGCCGCCGCTTCGACAACGTGGTGCTCGACATGTACCTCGCCAGCTCCGGCACCACGTTCGACGAGGAGAAAAATTTCATCGAGAAAGAATACGGCAGGCACAACCCGATGAAAGAGCAGCACGGCCTGCAGCCGATCCCCGAAAGGCATAACCAGATCCCCAAAGGCTGGACGCCCGTCTGGCTCATCCTCATCTCCGCCGCCGCGCTGGGCCTGGGCTATTGGCTCACGAAAAAGTTCTGGAAAAAATAGATCCTGCGATTTTTAAACGCAGAGGACACGGAGGTTTTCCACGCACAAAGAATCATCGCTCGCAGAGAACGCAGAGCTTTTCTAAAAAAATGTAGTTACTTACCGAAGGTGAAAAAGCTCTGCGCTCTTCCTCCGCGGCCAGGGTTTGCGCGTGAGGCCTCTGCGTTTAAAAGACGCAGTTACTACGCCTTCACACGTGTTTCCGCGTACAATTCCTTTCGCAGCTCTTTCACCGCAGGATCGGTGATGTACTCATCGTACGTGCACATCTTGTCGATGATGCCGCGGGGCGTGAGCTCGACGATGCGGTTAGCCACGGTTTGCATAAACTCGTGGTCGTGCGAGGTGAAAAGCACGATGCCTTTGTAATCCTTCAGCGAGTTGTTGAAGGCCGTGATCGATTCCAGGTCGAGGTGGTTGGTGGGCTCGTCGAGGATGAGGCAGTTGGCGCTGAGCAGCATCATGCGCGAGAGCATGCAGCGCACTTTTTCGCCGCCGGACAGCACGCGGCAGTTCTTCAGCGTTTCTTCGCCGGAGAACAGCATCTTCCCGAGGAAGCCGCGGATGAACGTTTCGTCTTTGTCCTTCGAGAACTGGCGCAGCCAATCGATCAGGTTGAGATCGTCGTTGAAGAACTTGCTGTTCTCGTTCGGCAGGTACGCGGTCTGGATCGTTTGTCCCCACTCGATCGTGCCCTTGTCGGGCGTGTCCTCGCCGGTGAGGCAATCGAAGAATTTGGTGATGGACAAATGATCGCGCGCGATGATGCGACCTTGTCGTTCTTCTTCAGGCGGAAGGAAACGTTGGAAAATAATTTTTGCCCTTCCAGCGACTTCGACAAATTTTCCACGTTCAGGATCTGGTCGCCGGGCTCGCGCTGCATCTGGAAAATAATGCCGGGGTATTTGCGGTTGCTGGCGGGCAGCTCGTCCACGGTCAATTTCTCGAGCAGCTTTTTGCGCGAGGTGGCCTGCCGGCTCTTCGACGCGTTGGCGCTGAAGCGCATGATGAATTCCTGCAGCTCCTTGCGCTTGTCTTCCACTTTTTTGTTCTGATCGCTGCGCTGCTTGGCGGAGAGCTGCGATGCCTGGTACCAGAACGAATAGTTGCCCGTGTACAGCGATATTTTGCGGAAATCCACGTCGGCCACGTGCGTGCACACGGCGTCGAGGAAGTGACGGTCGTGGGAGACGACGATCACGAGATTTTTATACTCGGCGAGGAAATCTTCCAGCCAGGCGATCGTCTCCACGTCCAGGTCGTTCGTAGGCTCGTCCATGATCAGGATGTCGGGATTGCCGAACAGGGCCTGCGCGAGCAGCACGCGCACTTTTTCTTTTCCGTTGAGCTCGCCCATCAGGCGCGTGTGCAGCTCTTCGCGGATGCCCAGCTTGCTCAGGAGATCGGCCGCTTCGCTCTCGGCGTTCCAGCCGTTCATCTCGGCGAACTCGGCTTCCAGTTCCGCCGCGCGCTCGCCGTCCTTCTCGCTGAAATCGGCTTTGGCGTACAGCGCATCTTTGTCCTGCATGAGCTTCCACAATTTTTTGTGGCCCATGATCACGGTCTGCAGCGCGGGATGCTCATCGTACGCAAAGTGGTTCTGCTCGAGCACGGCCATGCGCTGGCCCGAAGGAATGCTCACCTGCCCTTTCGTCGGCTCGATCTCGCCGGAAAGAATTTTGAGGAACGTGGATTTCCCCGCCCCGTTCGCGCCGATCACACCGTAGCAATTGCCGGGCGTGAATTTGAGATTCACCTCGTCGAAGAGGACGCGCTTGCCGTACTGGAGGGTGAGATTCGTGACTGTGATCATGTGGATCTTTCGCTTTAAAAAGAGCGCAAAGATACGGATTTTAAAGGGATTCAGGGCATGGCTGCGGCATAATCCTCCGTTTCCTTCTTTCGCTTTTTGAGCGGGGGCATTTTGCGCGCTTGCGTACTTTTACAGCATGACTTCCATCCGCCTCGACACCCGCCTTGTGCAACTTTCCCTCGCCGAATCCCGCGACAAGGCGCAGCAGCTCATCGACGCGGGCGCGGTGGAAGTGAACGGGAAAAAGGCGCAAAAAGCTTCGCAGAAAGTTTCCGAAGAAGACCAGGTTTTGACCACGGCCAACCCTTTGCGGTACGTGGGACGGGGAGGAGCGAAGCTGGAGAAAGCCTTGCGCGAATTTCATCTCGATCTTGCAGGAAAAACGGTGCTCGACATCGGCGCGTCTACCGGCGGCTTTACGGATTGCGCATTGCAGCACGGCGCTTCTTTTGTCGCAGCGGTGGACGTGGGTAGCGGTCAGCTGCACCCCTCCCTGCGCAGCGATCCGCGCGTGCTCAGCCTGGAGGAAACGGACGTTCGCACGCTGCCCGCGGAAAAATTACCTTTCCCGCTCTTCGATCTCGTCGTCATCGACGTGTCCTTCATCAGCCTCGCGCACATCTTCCCGCACGCGCTGCGTTTTTTAAAACACGATGGTTACATCATCGCGCTCGTCAAGCCGCAGTTCGAATTGGGTGAGCGAAGAAAATTCAAGAAGGGAATTGTGTCCGATAAGAAATTGCGCCGGCAGGCGATCGAAGATATTTTAAAAGCGGCCGTGGAGCAGGGCCTTCACCTGAACGGCATCTGCGCGACGGAAGTGGAGGAGAATCAAAAAAATATCGAGTATCCCGTCCTGCTGCGCCGCATGCCCTGCAACCAGTGGGAACCGCAGATGCTGGAAAGAGCGGGATTGTAAAATAGAATATCGAACATTGAAAACGGAACACCGAAGTGATTATTTAAATCGTTTACAACTTCATTATTCGTTATTCCGTGTTCGTCTGTTCGTCATTCAAAAAGAAACCGCCTGCGGAATCTTGCTTTCGCAATTCTGCAGGCGGCTCTTCACCCCATGTTCAACCCAATGAAGGGTACTCAAAAATCAATCAATCATCATCAATCAAATCATCATTCACCAAAATCTATTCAATTGACAGCTCACGCTGCCTCAGCTCCAAATTTCTTGTACACTTTCCAATCGAAATAATGCAGTTGCTCCGCCTTATCCGTAAATAACACCTGCAGCTTCTCATGAAGCTCCGGGTGCTCCGACTCCCTCCGGCGGAATAGATCAAGCAGCTTCTCGGTAGTCTCCAGCTGCAGCAAGGTGCTGCTGGATTCGATCGTTCTGCAAAGTCTGTCGTAGTAATGTAGGCTGTTGTAAATCATGGTTTCCAAGATTGTGTGCATTGAGTTCTTGCCAAAGCTGTGCCAAAGAGTTAAGAGGTTGATTAGTAATGTGTTGCAGATGCCCTGGTGGACGGGGAAATGGGGCTGGGGCGTGGAACTATCGTTACATTTGCAGGCGTTCCAAAATGCGCGATTGTTGAAAACTAATCGACTTGCTTTTGACTAAGCTTCTGATTCACATAGAACAAAAATAAAGGCGATTTGTTCAGGCAAACGGTAAAGTGTGGAATTGTCGATAGCGCGTTCTACAGTTATAAAAGAAAGGCGAAATGAAACGTGCCGGCGCGTATTCTGCGGGCTTGTTCAGTAAAACGGCGACGGCGCTCGTTTTGTTGCATTTGTTTTCCGTCACCGCCTTCGCTCAATCCCGACGCGCCGCATTTCAACATTTGAGCAAAGCGGAAAAGCGTTGGGTATTCTTTCACCCTTTCGCCGCGAAAAAAGCGCAGCGCATTTCCCTGCATGCCCGCGCCGTCGCCGATTCATTGGTGAAAGCCGGCCGCCTCGAAGGACCGAACGGCGGCGCAGCCGATGCTTTCCGCCACGCGTACTGGATGGCTTCGCTCGTGCAGGAAATTTCCCCGCGCAAAGCCCGCAAGCTCGGCGAAGCGCACGAGAAAGGAAATTACGAGCAGTTCAAAAAAGGAAAGCTCGAAGACGAAGCGCAGCCCGATTCGGCCGGCAGCGTGATGGATCTGCTCAACAACGATTGGGGCATCCGCTTCGGCGAAGAGCATCGCATTTCGAGAACGAACATGATCACCGAGATCATCATCGCGCTCGGCGAAGGAAATTTAAAAGTGATGCGCCGCGACACGAAAGGCCATTACCTCGATCGCGATGGAAAGCACATCGACATGGAGCTGTGGAAAGGCAAATGGAACGTCCCGAAAAAGCTCGTGCCCTCCGGTCACGCTCCGGAACCGTGCAGCGGCAAATAATTTTTTCCTCTATGATCACGCAAAATCAGTACAACGAAAAAAAAGGCGTCTTCTTCCTCGAAGCGAACGGCAAGCGCCTCGCCGAAATGACCTACACTTTCGCCGGCCCCGAAAAGTTCATCATCGAGCACACGGAAGTATTTCCCGGCAGCGAAGGAAAAGGATACGGAAAAATGCTCGTGAAAGCTGCCGTGGATTTCGCGCGTGAAAAAAACTACAGGATTATCCCGCTGTGTCCGTACGCGAAAAGCGTGTTCGGGAAAACGGAAGCGTATGGGGATGTGTTGTTCAGGTGATCGTACTTCTCCGGCTCCGCTCGAATTGACTTTACTTCACTACGTTCTCATGCAAAGCCAACCCGAGCGGAGCCGGGAGGTGGCTGTAGAAGTCCCTACTTCCCCTTCCTCCCCGGGAATAACACATTGAGGAAGGATACCCGCTTATCTCCCTGCATAAAATACCCGTGCTCCGCCGTGCGCACGTCTTCGATCGAGTAAAAGGCCGAAGGCGTGAATTCTTCGATCATGCGGATCACGTCCTTCACGCTCTTGCGTTTTACTACGGTGAAGATCATCTTCACCGGCCCGAAGCCGCCCTGCGCGTCCACGATCGTAACGCCGTGGCCGGCGTTGCGCAGGGCCATCTGCAGCGCTTCGCTTTGCTGGTTGGTGATGATGCGCATCACCTGCATGCCCAGCGCCAGGCGTTCCTCGATGCGCATGCCCACGTAAGTGCCCATCGAGAAGCCGGCCGCCCAGGCGAAGTAAGAGATCCAGTTGCCTACGTGCGACATCACCTGGTTCATCGCGATCAGCCAGATCAGCACTTCGAAGAAGCCGATGAACGGAACGATGCGGCGAAAACCTTTCGAGATAAAAATGTTGCGGATCGTGGCGAGCGAGACGTCGCACATGCGCGCGAGAAAGATCAGCAGCGGCACCACCACCCAGTTCATCACGTCCTCGTTGATCCATGCCAGCTGCATGCAGCAAAATTACAAGCCCCGCTGCGCCTTGCGGGCAGCGGGGCCGGATGTTATGAAACAGGACGTGTTGAAATCAGCGCAGCAAAACCACCTGCTTCGTCTCGTGCAGGCGGCCGGCTTGCAGGCGGCAATAATACAGCCCGCCCGCCAGGCCTTCGCGCGCGATGCGCAGACGCTGCCGTCCCGCAGGAAGCTTTCCCGCATCCAACAGGCGCACCGTTCTCCCGCGCTCGTCGAGCAATTCCACGCGCACCTGCGCCGCATTTTCCAATTCGAATTCCAGCGTGACGTCATCGATCGCCGGATTCGGGTAAACGCTCATCTCCAGCTTCGCCTTCGCGTGATCGCGCACGGTGACGATGTCGTTCACGCT
>Ga0196978_1000503_pt1 | contig 19696 bp, 19 predicted proteins | sample S3v_2013CmetaG_FD_155491 | JGI IMG/M metagenome (GOLD analysis project Ga0196978, IMG submission 155491) | Soil microbial communities from Anza Borrego desert, Southern California, United States - S3+v_20-13C | ecosystem: Environmental > Terrestrial > Soil > Desert | place: USA: California... | reverse complement strand
GACCACGCCGTGTGGCGACCAGCGCTCATAAAATCTACTCCTCTTACGGTTCGTGTGGCGGGCTGCGGAACATCTTCGCCGCTCATTCTAAACGGCTTACGGCTTTTCCGAAAGTGACAAAGCAGAATTAAGAGCCCGTGGCTCCAGAACGGCGGTGTCATCCAGTTGACGTTCGTCGACCGCGTGACCGGAATCGTCGCGCTGCGGTGCGAGTAGCGCCCTGCTTCTTCTTCTTCACCTCGTACTCGAATAGCGCCGTGCCGGTCTTCTCGTAGACGCGATGACTCTGCAGCGCGAGCTCCGAGCGTTTCTCCGTCGCCGGAAGCATCGGCCGCCCGCCGCCGAGGAGGACCGGGATGACTGCCGGCTCGACGGTGTCCACCAGGTCGAGCTCGAGAAGCGTGCGAAAGAGCTCGCCGCCCCGAAGAGCCAGATGTCCTTCCCCGGTTCGTTCCTCAGGGCGGTGACGGCGGACGCGACATCGTCCGCGATCACCGTGACACCTTCATGCTTCGATGCGTCGAGCGTCCGCGACACGACCACGATGCGCATGCCGCCGAACATTCCTCCCCCGCCGCCGGAGGCCTCGAAGGTCTTGCGCCCCATCAGCAGGGTGTCGAAGCGGCTGAAGATCGCGCCGAAGTCGATGTCGGGATCCATGAGGATCCAGTCCGCCTCGCCGTTGGGACCGGCGATGTAGCCGTCGAGGCTCATCGCCACCTGATAACGGATGCGCCGCATGGGAGCCCTCCTTCCGCGTGCCATGACGATAACTGAACCGTCGTTAAGAAATCAAGCGGTTTCTTAACGGTGATTTATAATCACGCGCGTGTCCAGACCGAAGACTGCCAGTGACGACGACGTGCTGAGGGCCACTTTCCGCGCTTTGGCCCGCCTCGGGCCGGCCCGCGTGACGCTGGCCGACGTGGCCGCGGAGGCGGGCATCTCCGCGGCGGCGCTCGTGCAGCGGTTCGGATCGAAGCGTGCGCTGCTCCTGGCCGCCGCCTCCGATGCCGCCGGCGGCGCCGACTACATCTTCCCCGGTCTGCGCGCCCGCCATCGATCGCCGTTTGCCGCGCTACTCGCGCTCGCCGACTGCATGCGCGTGATGGGCGACACGCGCGAGACCGTCGCGAACACGCTCGCGTTCCTGCACGGCGATCTCTACGATCCCGAGTTCCGCGAGCACGCCCTGGCCTCAGCGCGAAACACGCACGCCGGCATCGCCGCGCTGGTCCGCGATGCCATTGCCGCCGGTGAGCTCGTTCGCTGCAACGTGAACCGGGTCGCGTGCGCGCTGCAGGCCGCGCTCGAAGGTTCGCTGCGAATGTGGGCCATTCACGGCGAGGGCGACATGGCGAAATGGATCCGGCGCGATTTGAAGGCGGTGCTGGACGGGTATCGCGCGCGCCGGCAGGAGTGACTATGGAGTGCGGTGACGCCAGCCACCGCATTCCAAAGCGGCGGCTCTGCCGCCGCACTCCATATCAGTCCTTGACCTTGCCGTCGCGGATGTGAATCACACGCTTGGCTTCCTGCGCGACGTCATCCTCGTGCGTGACCATGATGATCGAGTTGCCGCTCGCGTGGAGCTCGTGGAAGAGGTCGAGGATTTCGCGGCCGGTCTTCGAGTCGAGGTTTCCTGTCGGCTCGTCGGCCAGCAGCAGCGACGGCTTGTTCACGAGCGCACGCGCGATGGCGACGCGCTGGCGCTGTCCGCCGGAGAGCTCGTTCGGCTGGTGGCTCATACGGTCCCCGAGCCCGACCGCGACCAGCGCCTCCTCGGCGAGCTGACGGCGTTCCGCGCGCGAGATCTTCGCGTACACCAGCGGCAACTCGACGTTCTGCAATGCGGTCGTACGTGCGAGCAGGTTGAACGTCTGAAAGACGAAGCCGATCTTCTTGTTGCGGATCGCCGCGAGCTCGTCGTCGTTCAGCGTCTCGACCGCGACGCCGTCGAGCAGGTACGAGCCCGACGTCGGCGTGTCGAGGCAGCCGATGATGTTCATCAGCGTCGATTTGCCGGAGCCCGACGGTCCCATGATCGCGACGTATTCGCCCTGTTCGATGGTGAGGTTGACGCCGTTGAGCGCGAAGATCTTCTGCGGGCCGAGGTCGTACTCGCGGGTGAGCTCGTGCATCTCGATCAGGCGGGCGGTCTCGGGCTTCGGGAGTGCGGTCATGATTCGTCCTCGTCGTCTTTCGACGGCGCTTTCTCTTCTTTAGTCACCTGTACGGTTGCGCCGTCATTCAGTTTCTTCAACGTGCGGAACGGACCGGTGATCAATTCGTCGCCCACCTTCACGCCCGACGCGATGGTTACGTGTGTGGCGTCGCTGATGCCGGTGGTCACCTCGACCTGCTGCGCTTTGCCGTCGCGGACGAGGAACACGTATTTTTTCTTCGGCTTGTCGTCGTCCTGCGCGGTCACGGTCTTCTGTCCCGGCACGCGCTCGACGACGGACTGGATCGGTACCGCCACGATGTTCGTCGCGCGGCTGGTGACGATCGAGACCTGGGACGTCATGCCGGGCCGCAGCCGGTCGTCGGCATCATCGATGGCGACCTTGACCTTGAAGTAGCGGATGCCGGCGCCCGCACCCTGCCGCACCGCGGCGGAGCTGCCGATCTCGACGACGTGTCCCGCGTACTCGCGATCCATGACCGCATCCACTTTGATCCGCGCCGGCTGATTCAGCTTCACACTGACGACCTCGGTCTCACCGACCTCCGCTTCCACCAGAATCTGTGAGAGATCGGCGATCACCGCGATCACGGATCCGGGATTGTTCATCGTGCCGGTGACGACGACTTCGCCCTCTCGAGCGGTGAGCTGCACGACTTTCCCGTCGAGCGGTGAGACGATGGTCGTGCGTGACAGGTCCTCTTCCGCCTGACGCAGTCCCGCCTCGGCCTGATGTACGCCCTGATCGGCCGCAAGCAGCGCCGCGTTCGCGTTCTCGTAGTTCAGGCGCGCCTGATCGAACAGCTCCTGCGCCTGAATCCCCTGCTTGGCCAGATTCTGCGCGCGTTGATACGCCGCTTCGGTCGTGCGCAACGCGGCGCGTGCGCGTTGCACCTCCACGCGGCGCGAGGCGAGCTGCGCGCGCAATCCGTCACGCTGCGCGATGTACGTGCGCTTCTCGAGCTCGACCAGTTTCTGGCCGCGGCGCACGGTATGGCCTTCCTCGAAATAGAGCTTCTCGATCTTGCCGACGATGTGCGCGCTGATGTTGACCTTGACTTTCGGGTCGATCTGTCCGGGCGCGGTCACGACCGACTCGATCGTGCGCGTGGCCGCTTTCTCGGTGAAGACCTTCTCCCCTTTCGGCCCGCCGCCGCGCACACTCGCAAAAATGATGGCGGCGACGACGAGCGCCGCGCCGCCGGTCAGGAGCCAACGCTTCATCCCTTCATCCGCGCGGCGCCCATCGCGGCAAAGCCGACTTTCACCAGGATCATCGCCAGCCACAAGGTGATCACGATCGCCGCGGATTTCGCGCGCGATGCTTTCGACAGTGCGGAGAAGCCGAAGACCAGCAGCACGATCGTCCAGATCGTGAAGATGTCGAACGAGGCCAGCAGCGAGTACAGCACCGGCTGCTCTTTCCAGTCGACGAGGAACGCCGGATTCGACTTCACGAGCGTCTGCGCCGTGACTGGATCGAACGTGCCGCGAGCGAGCACGACGATGGTCATGATGATGCCGAAGAGGATGAGCGGCATCCACGCGTACAACGTCGCCGAGAAGGCCTGTTTGTACGTTCCCTCACCGCCCATCAGACGGAACGCGAGCAGCAGCGCGCCCGCGACGATCGCGTACCACGCGACCATCATCAGCGGCGAGATCCAGCCGAAGACTTTCCCGCTCGCTCGCGTGAACTTCTCGATCTGCGCCATCTGCTCTTCGCTCATGTTCGGGTTCTGCTTGCGCATCTGCTCCGACTGCTGCGCGAGGATCGACTCGAAGTCCATCCGCGGGATGATGACCGCGGTCGTGGCGAGGCTGACGACCAGAATGACGAGCAGCGGCCCGATGATGCCGGGCCGCCGTGCGATGGCTGCGAATGTTTCCGCGGGGGCGAACAGCACCCCCGCGATTCGTGAGAAGACGTTTTGTTGATCGGGTGGTGGTGGACTCGGGGGCGGCGACTCTCGTAAATCGTCCGTCGTCATTTCAGCTCATCCTCCAGCTTCACTCGGCTTCCGTAGTTCAGCCAATTGTAACGGTCGAGTGTGCTGAAGATGCGCGGTTCTTGTGCAAGCTCGGGAGGATCGACGCTGATGCCGCGAATGTCGAGGACGTCGCCGACGGCGCGGTGATAGCGCGCCACGGCCTGGTTGTAGCCGACCAGCGCGTTCAGCTCGCGGATGCGTGCGTCGGAGAGATCCTGCTGCACGCGGAGCACCTGGAAGTTCGTGGTCATGCCGTTCTCGTAGCGGCGGCGCTCGGCCTCGACGTTGCGCTCGGCCGCTTCACGCGCGGCGCGCGTCGCAACGATGGAGCGCGCGGCCGTGTCCACCGCGCGTGCGGCCCCACGGACGTCGATCATGATGGTCTGGCGCGTCTGCTCCTGCTGCAGCCGCGACTGGCGGAAGTCGAGCTCCGCGCGCTTCGCTTCCGCACGCGCGCCGATGTTGGTGATCGGCACGCCCACGTTGAAGCCGATCGTCCAGGTCGGAAAGTCCGCTTCGAGAATGTTCGTCAGGCCGCGGCCGTAAGGAATGCGCTCGAAGCGTCCCGTTCCCTCGCCTGTCTCGGGGTCGATCTGCTCCGCGGTACCAGCCAGGCCAGCCAGTCCGTAGCGGAGGTCGAAGTCGAGCTGGGGGAGGGTTTGATTGCGCGAGTAGAGATAGTTGACGCGGCGCGTGTCGGTGGTCAGCGCGTCCTGGCGCAGTTCCGGACGCAGCTCGAGCGCGCGGCGGACCGCGTCGTTCACGTCGATCTCGAGCGGGCGGTATTCGACGGGATCGGTCGGGATGATCGGACGATCCCACTCCGCCGGGTCGAGGTTGAGCAACTGGCGCAACGTGTCTTCCGCGGTGCGCACGTTGGCGGTGGCGATGATGAGCGACTCTTCGGTCGTGGCGATGGTGACGCGCGGCTCGAGGATCTCGAGCGGAGCGGCCGCGCCGACGTCGATGCGGATCTGCGTAATGCGGGCCTGGTCGCGCGCGAGGAACAGCGAGTCCTTCACCACGTCCACGGCGCGGCGCGCGTACGCCAGGTTGAGGTACGCCTGCTCGACGTCGACCGCGGTGTTCATGAGCTGCGTGCGGAACAGCTCGTGATTGATGCCGAGCGTGTTGCGCGCGATGGTGATGCCGCGGCGGTTGACGTCGATGCCGAAGTCGCGGAGCAGCGGCTGATTGAGCGCGAAGTTGAGGCCGGGCTCGTAGCTCGGATTGACCGTGCTGAAGAGACTCGAGGTGGTGGTGCGGCTGTTGTCGACGCCGACGGAGTAGCCGCCGCCGGTCGGCAGGTTCTGCTGCACGCCGACGTTGAAAGTCACTGAGCGCGTGGCGCTCGCATCGATGGTCGAAGTGACGGCCCGCTGAACGTTCTGCTCCTGCAGCAGCGCCGTGGCCAGCGCGTCATAGATGCCGTATGAGCCACGCAGGCTCTGGCCGGCTTCCTGATATTCGAACGCCTGCAACTGCACGCCGAGGTTCCGCTGGATCGAAGTGCGGATGGCCTCGTCGAGCGACAGCCGCAGCGCGCGCGGATCGTTGACGTCTTGGTCCGTATCGGCAGTGACCGCCTCGACGGTGCGAGCGGTCGTGGCCTGCGTCGTGGTATCCGTCCTCTGCGTCGCGGGCTCCTGCGCGAAAAGTGTCGCCACGGTCATGAGCGACACAAAAATGATGATCAACCGTCGAACAGCGGTCATGCAAGTCCTCCCAAACACGGCTCTTGTACGTAAGGATGAGGCGATGGTTTCGCCCGCTAATGGAGTGCTGGAGCGATTCTAGAACAACCGCATCTGCGGTTTGCCACGCAGGAACTCGGCGCGAATCCCGCGGCGCCGCAGCTCCTCGGCGAAACGCCGGGAGCCATGCGTCACGTAGACGATCCCCGCGCGCGAACGTTCCGCGAGCGTGACCAGCTCGCCGAAGTCGGCATGATCGGAGAGAGGGATGCCGTGATCCGCGTCGCGCGTGCCGCGCAAGACCCAGCCGGTGAGCGCGATCGTCTCCGCGTTGTGGATGCGGCGGATGTCGCGCAGCAGATGCGGCGGCACGATCACGGCTTTGGCGCGCAGGTCCAGCGTCGAACGATGTCCGAAGAGCGATGACTGTCTCCCCCACACCTCATACGCACCGAGCGCGATGCCGTTGCTCTCATAGATGCCGGAGATCTGCGCGACGACCGGATGCATGACCAGCGGGATCGCGGAATCGCGCAGCATGGCCGCAGTTTCCTGCGCCTTGCCGAGGGAGTACGCGAGGAGTACGGCGGTGCGATCGCGTTTGACGATGTCTCGCACGAGCGCGACCAGCCGCTCGCGCAATTCTTCGCGCGATGGGAACGTCCATTCGGGTCCGCTGCCGTACGTCGACTCCATGATCACGGCGTCCGCTTCCGGCACCTCGGCCGCTTCCGCCGTGTACGACGGCGCGAGACGAAAGTCGCCGGTGTACGCGAGCGATCCCTGCGGGCCGGAGACGTGGATCATCGCCGAGCCGAGGACGTGTCCCGCTGGAAAGAGCTCGACGGTCCAGGAGTCATCGACGCGATGCGGCTGCCGATACGGCAGCTCCGTGCCGCGCAGATCGAATCCGTTGCGCGTGCGCAGAAACGCGGCCGTCGGCGCGGTGGCGATGAAGTGCTCGTGCCTGCCGATGTGATCCGCATGTCCGTGCGAGATGATCCCGATCTTCCGCGGCTCCGCCGGATCGAAGTAGATCTCGCTGTTCGCGAGACGAATGTCGGGATCGCACTGGAAGAGGTGGCCGAGCATGGGCGGTGGAGCGAACACGCGCGGCGCGAGGGTCATTCTCTGGGGACGGCAGGACGGCGATACCGCAAAATAATCCAGCCCACTTCGGAGTCCGAAGCCAACGCTGCGTGCTACTACCCGTTCGTCCGCATCAAGCAGCATTACTGGAACAACTCGTGTGGGCCGAGCGCGCCTCCCGGCTCCATCTGCAATCACGTGATCACTCTGGTCGGCGAGACAGGACTCGATCAGCGGCAATGACGTGTCTGCCGGCGTGGCCGCGACTTCGCGCCACACATCGCGGCAGAGAGCGCGAAAGTCCGGATAGCCGGCCGCACGATAGCGCGGCCACGCATCGGCCAGCCGGCGCTCGCGCAGGTTGCAGATCGATAGCCGTCGCGCCACTCCATGCGTCAGCGGGACGACCGTGCCGTCGTTCTCGATCACGAGCAACCCCAGAAGCTCCAGCCGCATCGTCGCCCGCCGGCGTCTCCTCGGCGGCGTAGATGAGGTCCGGCCGATCGGCGATGAGGCGCGGTCGAACACGTCGTACTGGACGACGAGCTCCGGATGACTCGTCTCGATCGCAGCCGCGATCAGGTAGGGCGGAACCCATTCGCCGCCGCGGTCTCGATTCCCCTCACGGTCTGCTTGAACGCCCGCGACGATGCGCGCACTCGATTGTGGATCTCAGGCGGACCGTCGACGCTGATGGCCAGCACGTCGACGAGGCCGCGCAGGCGCGTCGCGCGCGCGTCGTCGCGCAGCGTTCCGTTCGTCGTGACCAAGGTGCGCAGGCCAACAACTCGAGCGTGTTCCAGCAGCGGAACGAGCGAACGGTAGGCAAGCGGCTCGCCGCCGGAGACCGCGACCGACTCGTAGCCGAGAGCCGCAGCGTCGGTCAGCGCGTCTTTGTGCAGTGCGAGATCGAGCTCGCCGCGTTGCTCCGGGCCGGACGCCGAGTAGCAATGTGTGCAGCGCAGGTTGCAGGTCAAAGTCGCATGGACCTGCACGATGCGCTGGCGGATGCGAACCGGCTGCGCGGAGGCCGCAAGGCTGCTGTTGCATGCCGGTGTTCATCGCGGGATGTTGAGGTCGAACTCGAGGCGGTAGATGTCGGGGTCGGGGATGCCGTTGATCAGGACCTTGATGCCGCGCAGGCCCGGCGTGGCCAGCAGCGGCAGGATGGCGCTGAACTGACTGGGGCGAGCTGGGTCTCGATCGAGACGACGTCGATGTACGGTGGCACGCCGTTCGGGAAGCCGCGCACCGGCTTCAGTCCTTTGCCGGCGAGCTCGCGCACGAACGAGACCGCTGTCGCCAGCGCCTCCTTCGGCACACCACCGTTCTTCAACGCCCTTAGTTGTGCGTCGCAACCGTTTCCGGTGCGCACAGGAAATGGTGCAGGAGACGGCCGGACCGTTTCAATCGCATTGAAAAGATGGTGGGCGAACGGAGCCCGTCGTCCGTATCACGAGCATGCGCTACGCGAGTGCCCTTCTCTCAATGTTATTCTGCGCAACGATGCGTGCCCTGATCCTCGTTCTGCTCCTCGTCGTTGCGCATGCGTCATTTGCTGAAGCAATCGTCGGAAAGACGCGCATTCTCGTGGTCGATGATGAATGCCACAGTCCGTACTGGGTGCCCCTGACGGGCGGGTCGATCGAACCGATCTTCAACTTGCCCTCTCGGGGGAGCCGTGGCACCGGCTGCAACGCGTACAGCGCGGCATACGACGGCGAGCGCTTCCTGATCAACGTCGGTGGAGGCAACGCGGCGTTCATCGAAGAAGGCGCGTTCGAGCCGTCGCAAATCGTGCCGCTCGACGATGAAGCGGGCGGGACGTCAGCGGTGCGCTGGGACGGCACGCGCTACATCGCCGTCTGGAGGCGCAGCGCCGAGCGCGGCGGGCGTCTGGCAGGCGCAGCGATCACGCGCGAGGGCGCCATCATCGATGACTTCCGGCTTGCGAGCTCGCATCGCGCCGCCGGACTGACCGTGAACAACGGACAGGTGCTCGTCCTCGATGCGCCCGGCGCGCAGTACGCGTCCGAATTTCCCGACCCGGCCCGACTGGAAGTGCTCGCGACGATCCTCGACGCGAAGCTCACACCGCGGAAGTTATTCGTCGTCGGCAACAGCTACGAGACGTTGCGCATCGGCGCCGCCTACATGCGGTCCGTCGAGGTCCTCGACGCACACGCCTTTGGCGACGGTTTTTATGTCGCGTGGATGGATACGCAGTACGGATGGGGCGGTGTGTTCGACGAGGCGGAGCCGGTTCGCGGGACGCGCATCACCGCGGACGGGACGATGCTGGACGTCACGCCGGCGATGAACGGCCGCACCCTCACGCTTGCGAAGACCTTCGACGTCGATCTCATGCCCATTGGCGAGTATCTGCTCGCGGTCGTGAAGCGCGAGCATGGCGGCGCGGTCACCGGAACGTTCATCGACAAGAACGGGCTCGCGATCGGAACGCGCGAGCTGCTCGCAAAGAGCGATGACGACCGCATCGTCGAGACGGTTCGCCTCCCCGACGGCAAGCTCGCGCTGCTCACGAGGCCGCGGTTTGGGGCTACGGCCACCATCACGCCAGTCAATGAGGCGCTTCCGCTGCCGAGGCGGCGAGCGGTGCGCTGATGCGCCCGGCCCTTCTTGCTCTCGCGCTTCTTCTCGCTCCTCTCTCCTTCGCGGACAACTTCATCCTCTTCGATCGCTTCGGCGCGTATTGGGCACCGATCGAGGGCGGCCCGGTAACGCCGATCTTCGACGATCAGGTTGCCGGGTCCGCGTCGGACGGCGACCGCGTGCTGATCGCTCGTTTCGCGGGCGGCACGCTGCGCACCGCGGTATATGACGAAGGCGACACGACACCGATCAACGAGTCGCTGCTGACCGGCACCTTCGATCACACGCAGCGGCCGATCGTCGTCTGGGACGGAACTCGTTACGTCGTCTTCTGGATGGCCCGTGGGATCGTGAACGGTGCGGCGTTCGACGCGACCGGTGTATTGACGTCGACGTTCGAACTGCCGGAGGTGCCGTCGATCAGCGGTGCCGCATCGAACGGCAACACCATCGCCGTCATCCGCATGTTCGCCTCCGAGACGCACGCCGGGAACGCCGAGGTGATCCTGCTCGACGCGGAGTTTCACATCATTCGCCGCACGCTCGTCGGCTCGATCATCAAGAGCAACGGCTTCGGCCACACATTCCTCGAGTTCGCGAGAATCACCGCGTTCGGCAGCGGCTATTACGCCGCCTGGCAGCACGAACGTTCCTCGCGTTATCGCGACATCCTCGGCACGCGCATCACGGCCGATGGCACCGCGCTCGACGTGGTGCCGTCGACGCGCGAGCTGCACTCGCTCATGGGCACCGTGCTCGCGTCCGTCGAATCCGACAGCAACACGATGTACGAGCTGGAGTTGTTCGTACATCGGGCGCGCGTGCTCGCGATCATGAAGCGCACGTGGGGCCGCCTGGTGACGGCGACTGCGATCGATGCGAAAGGCGTGACGGAAGGACCGGTCCAGGTCGGCGGCAAATTCGAGATGCCGACGAACGCGGAGACGATCGTCCTCCGTGACGGAACGCTCGCACTGTCATGGTTCGAACTGAATCGCGTCGCGACGATCAACCCGTTCAGGGCGCTGTCGGGTGCGCCGCGGCGCCGCTCCGTACGACACTGATCCCTTCCGGATCGGTCGCCTCGGGCAGCGGGTCTCCGGCGAAATGACAGGCCGCGAACTGCCCCGGCTTGTGCTCGATCAGTGCCGGAACTTCCGTTTTGCAGACCGGGAACTGCGCGATCGGACAGCGCGTGTGAAAGACGCAACCACTCGGCGGATTCAGCGGCGTGGGGATGTCGCCTTTCAAGAGGATGCGCGTCTTCTTCACGGTCGGATCGGGCACCGGCACCGCGGAGAGCAATGCCTTCGTGTACGGGTGCAGCGGATCGTCATACAGCGCGCGACGCGGGGCGAGCTCCATCACTTTGCCGAGGTACATGACGGCGACGCGCGTGGAAATGTGCTCGACGACGGAGAGATCGTGCGCGATGAAGAGATACGTGAGTCCGAGCTCGTCCTGCAGGTCCTGCAGCAGGTTGACGACCTGCGCCTGCACCGACACGTCGAGCGCCGACACCGGCTCGTCGAGCACGAGGAACTTCGGATTCGTCGCCAGCGCGCGCGCGACGCCGATGCGTTGGCGCTGACCGCCGGAGAACTCGTGCGGGTAACGCTTCCGATAGTCCGGCTGCAAGCCGACTTTCTCGAGCAACTGCGCGACGCGATCGGAACGCTGCGACGAGCTCATGCCGCCATGGATGATCAGCGGTTCGGCGATGATCGTCCCGACGGTCATGCGCGGATTCAATGACGCGTAAGGATCCTGAAACACGATCTGCATGTGCCGACGCATGCGGCGCATGTCGCCGGAGTCGAGTGCGAGGACATTGGTGTTCTCGAACTCGACGGAGCCATCGGTCGGTTCGATGAGACGCAGGATGCAGCGGCCGACCGTGGTCTTGCCCGATCCCGACTCCCCTACCAGTCCGAGCGTCTCGCCACGCGACACGCCGAAGCTGATGCCGTCGACGGCTTTCACGTTCGCGACGACGCGCGCGAGCACGCCGCGCTTGACCGGAAAGTACTTGCGCAGATCGCGGACGACGAGCAGCGGCTCGCCGGCGCCCACCGGCACCTTCGGCGTCTGCTGCGGCGCCGACTCTTCGCGCCGGTCGTGTGTCGGCTTCGCATCGCGATCGACGTGCCGCGCGGTTTGATCGGCGGGCGTGGGCATGCCGCCGGAAATTGCCGGCGCGACTTTGTCATCGCCGGGGATGAAGGGCTTGTCGTTCATGAACGAAATTGAAAATTGAAAATTGAAAATTGAGACATCGGAGTCGCTCGCGCTGGGTGTGTCATCGTTGGTCGTACCTCGTGTCCCATCGTTTTTTCAATTTTCAATTTTCAATTTTCAATTCTTGATCCGCTCCGGATCTGCTTCATCGCCATGCAGATAACACCGCGCGCTCTGGCCGCTCGCGACCGGCATGAGCGCGGGCTCGTTGCCGAGGCAGATGTCCATGACGTCCGGGCAGCGCGGATTGAACTTGCAGCCCTGGGGCAACGCGGTGATCGGCGGGACCATGCCGCTGATCGTGGGCAGGCGGTTGATCGGTGTGCCTGCAACGAGTGCCGCGCCGGGCAAGGACTTCAGCAGACCGCGCGTGTAGGGATGCGCGGGATTGGCGAAGAGTTGTTCGACGGTGGCTTCTTCGACGACGCGGCCGGTGTACATGACGATGACGCGCTCGCAGAATTCGGCGACGACGCCGAGGTCGTGCGTGATGAGCAGGACGGCCAGGCCGAGCTTTTTCTGCAGCCCGGCGAGCAGTTCCATGATCTGCGCCTGAATGGTGACGTCGAGCGCGGTCGTGGGCTCGTCGGCGATCAGCAGCTCCGGATCGCACGACAGCGCGATGGCGATCATCACGCGCTGGCGCATGCCGCCGGAGAGTTGGTGCGGATAGTCGTACAGGCGTTTGTGCGGATCGGGGATCGAGACCAGCTCCAGCATGTCGCCGGCCTGCTTCCACGCTTCCTTTTTCCCCACTTTGCGATGGATGCGGATTGCTTCCGCAACCTGCGCTCCGATGCGAAACACCGGATTGAGCGACGTCATCGGCTCCTGGAAGACCATGGCGATGTCGTTGCCGCGCACGTTGCGCATGTCCCTCTCGGAGAGCGAGGCCAGGTCGCGGCCTTTGAAGTGCACTTCGCCCGCGGTGATTTTTCCGGGCGGCGCGACCAGCCGCATGATCGACATCGCGGTCACGCTCTTGCCGCATCCCGACTCGCCAACCAGCGCGACGGCTTCGCCGCGGCGCACGTTGAAGGAGACGTTGTCGACGGCGTGTACGCTTCCGAACGACGTGCGGAGGTTCTTCACCTCGAGCAGCGCCTCAGCGGGATCTACATCGATGTCGGCGACCTGCGCCCCGGTCATTCCCGTCACGGTCGCGGATGGTAGCAAGTTTGGCGCCGCTGCTCGTCCTCTGTTACTCGTCCTCTGTTACTCGTCGACGACCGGCGCGTTCTCGATCCCGTCGAGGATCTCGCGCGCGGCAGCTTCGTCGTTGCTCCGCACCCAGAACTCCACCGGCACGACGTAGGGACTGCCGATCGCACCTTGCAAGGCCTGCATGGCGTTGCCGCTGGTCATGAACTCGATCTCGGAATCGCGCAGCACGGATTCGACGATCGGGATGATGGCGGGATTGCCGCTCTGGAAGACGCTCACCAACTCGACCTCCGGCGCCAAGGGCTCCGGCTCGACGAGATCGACGTCGCAGTCGTTGCAGTGCGTGAAGCCCTCGCGATACTCGCTCCCGCATTCCGGGCAGATCATGGCAGGAGTGTACACTCGACGAAATCCCATCAACTCCAGCCACCAGCGACATTGCATCCAATTCGCGACTCACCACACTAGCGTTTCGCGAACCGGCTGACGAACGCGCGCACTTCCGAAACACCGAGCAACGCCGCCACTGCAAAGTAGACGATGCCGAATGTGCCGCACACGAGGATCGCTTCGCTGACGCGCGGCAACGGGAGGCGCAGCGCGAAGTCACGCGCGAAGTAGACATCGAGCGCCGCGCTCGATGCGCCGGCCGCGATCGCCGCGATCCACAGCTTCAGCATGAACGCGAATTTCGAATCGCCTGGTCCGATGCGCTTGCGCATCCGGCTGCGCAGCAGCAGGAACTCGACCCACGCCGCGATCGCGGACGCGATGGTGATTCCAACCACGCCGAGCGTCGCCGCGCCGCCAGCCGATCGCGGGACCGCAAGGCCGAGCGCGGTGAAGAGCGCGGGAAAGATCCACCGCAGCGGAAACGCGAAGAGCACGGCCAGCGCGGTGCCGATGAACACCCGCAGCATCGCGATCCGCACCGGCGTGCGCGTGTCGTGCAGCGCGTAGAACGCTGACGAGTACAACCGCCCGAGCGTCGACACGAGCAGGCCGATGGCCGATCCGCAGAGTGCGTACCAGACCAGCCGTGAATCGTTCGCGGTGAACACGCCGTGCTGAAAGAGCGCCGCCGCGATCACGCGCCCGAGAAAGAGAAATGCAATCGTGGTCGGAACGACGAAGAACGCCATCTGACGGATCCCGCGATCGAGCCGGCGGCGCAACGCGGAGTTGATTTCGTCGTCCGTTCCGCGCTCGCTCGACATCTGCGGCAGCTCCGCGGCCGCCACCGACATCCCGAAAACCGAGATCGGCAGCGTGTAGAGAATCTGTGCGTACGTGAGAATCGAGACTGCGCCGGTCTGCAGCAGCGTCGCGATGACCGTGTCGACGTAGCTGCTGATCTGCACCACTCCTCGCCCGCCGACGACCGGCAGGATGTTCCGAAAGATGGTCCGTACCGGCTCGAGTGAGAGATCGAATCCGAACGACAGATGCTTCGCATGCCGAAGCACGAACGGGATCTCGATCGCGAACTGCAGAACGAATCCGACCAGCGTCCCCCACGCCAGCGCCGTTGCGAGCGCGGCGCCGCTCATGCGCATGCCGAACACGATCATCGTGACGATCATCGACGCGCTCCACAACACGGGCGCGACGTACGAGATGAAGAACTGGCGATGTGCGTTCAGGATGCCGAGCGCCCACGCGTACAGCACGAGCACACCGACGCCCGGAAAGATGATGCGCGTGAACTTGATCGCGAGGTTCATCACCGGCGGAGAGAGTCCCGGCGCGGTGATGCTCAGGATCAGCGGCGTGAAGATCACACCGAGCGTGACGATCGCCGCCACGATCAACACGAGAAACGACACGAACACGCCGGCCACGCGGTCGGCGACTTTGTTCTCGCCTTTCGAAATGAGGCGCGAGTAAACCGGGATGAATGCCGCGGAGAGCACACCTTCGCCGAGGAGGTTCTGCAGAAAGTTCGGGACCTTGAGGGCGACGTTGAATGCGTCCGCGGCGCCGCTCGTGCCGAGGTAGCGGGCGAAAACGACCGTGCGAACGAGACCGGCGATGCGGCTGAGCATGATGCCGGCCGCGACCAGCGCCGCGTAGCCGCCGAAACGTTTCGAACCGGCTGGCGCCGACGCCACCGGCGGCTCGACACCGGCCTGCGGTTCGGAAGTCAGCGGTTGCCGCGCGAGACCGGAATCGACGTCGTCGTCAGAATTCATGCGTTGATGCGCACGGTAAGATACCGCGCGAATGACCGTCATCCGCATTGCAGGTGCGGGACCATCCGGTCTCGCGGCCGCCATCGCCCTCGCGCGAGCCGGTCGAGCGGTCGAAGTCCACGAAGCGAAGAGCGATGTAGGCAGCCGCTTCATCGGCGACCTCCAGATCATCGAAGCCGCCTCGGAACTCGAGCCCGTTCCCGACTTTCTCGACCGCATCGGCGTCGAGCGCAACTTCTACTTCCGCCCCGCCACGTCGGCAACGTTCTACGACCACCGCAACGTCGCCCGCATGATTCGCAGCAACGCGCCGTACGGCTACTTCATCCGCCGCGGTCCCGAGGATGGGACGCTCGATCGAGGATTGCTCGCGCAGGCGAGGGCGCTCGGCGTCGACGTGCGATTCAACAGTCGGTTGAAGCCGGAGGATGCGGACGTTGTGGCTACCGGTCCCGCCGCGCCGGACGGACTCGCGCGCGAGATGACGTGGCACACCGCGGATGCCGAGCGCGTGGAGGTCTACTTCAATCACCTCCTCTCCCCCGGCGGCTACTCGTACCTCTTCATCCTCGATGGACTGGCGACCTTCGGCTGCGCGATCGTGGCGGACTTCAAGAAGATCGACGAGTACTTTGAACATTCTTTGGCAGCGGCGCAGCGCGCGAATCCGTTCACGGTGCCGGGCGCGACGCGCACCGGCTACTCGTACATGAACTTTCATCTGAAGAGCAGCGCCACGAAAGGCAACGCGCGCTGGGTCGGCGAAGCGGCGGGATTTCAGGACTACCTGTTCGGACTGGGCATCCGCTACGCGCTCACCAGCGGCTGGCTCGCGGCGCAAAGCATCCTGCAGGAGCGCGACTTCGACGAGCTCTGGACGCGCGAGCTCGCGCCGAAACAGAACACGAGTCTCGTCAATCGCTTTCTGTACGAAGCGGGCGGCAATCGCGGACTGTCGATGTTCGTCTGGCAGGCGGCGCGTGCGAAAGACTTCCATCGTTATCTCAGCGGCTGGCACGCCCAGACGTGGTGGAAGGCGTTGCTGGCGCCGCTGGTGCGCCGCATCTGGCATCACCGCGGTCGCTGCCTGCACAAGCCGGGCTCGCACTGGTGCCGTTCGCGCGATACGGAGATGAAAGTCCCGCCACTGGGCGAGGTGGTGCGTTGAACATCAACGACGCGTACGACCACTGTCGCGCGATCACGCACAAACACGGCGGAAACTTTTCCGTCGGCTTCCGTTTTCTGCCCGCGGCGAAACGGCGTGCCGTTTACGCGGCGTATGCCTTCTGTCGCGTGGCTGATGACATCGCGGACGAAGGCACCGACAGCATCGCGCAGAAGCTCGTGTCGCTCGACGAATGGCAGCGCGAGCTCGACGCTGCGTACTCGGGCACGCCGTCGCAACCGATCACGATCGCGCTCGCCGACGCGCTGCGACATTTCGCGATTCCGAAGAGCGCGTTCATCGCCCTGATCGACGGCTGCCGCCAGGACATGGTCAAGACGCGCTACGAAACGTTCGAGGAACTGCTGCAGTATTGCGATCTGGTGGCCTCGTCGATCTCCGACATCTCGCTGTCGATCTTCGGCTACCGGTCGGACGAGGCGCTGGTCTATGGCCGCAATTTGTCGACGGCGTTGCAGCTAACGAACGTCACGCGCGACGTCGGCGACGACGTCACCCGAGACCGCATCTACATCCCGGCGGAGGAGCTGCGGCGGTTCGGCGTCGAAGAGCGGGAGCTGCTCGAGCACGCAGAGAACGATCGCGTACGTTCGCTGATCGAATTTCAGATCGCGCGTGCGCAGCGCTATTTCGAGGAGGCCGAGCCGCTCCTGCGCGAGCTCGCCTTCGACGCGCGGTTCCCCACGCTGCTCATGGGCGGCGTCTACGCAACCGTGCTCGCGAAACTGCGCAAAGATCCGCTGCTGGCGGTGCGCAGCCGGCTGTCCCTTTCGCGGATGCAGAAGCTCCTGGTCATCGGCACGCGCGTGCTCCGTCCGCACTTCGTGTGAAACTCACAGATAATCTGTTGCGTCGAAGGCTCAACAGTCCTTGATGCATCGAATTGCGATCGTGTTTCTCGTCCTGCTCACCGCACGTGCCGCGGCGCAGGACGCCCCGGTCTCCACCACCGTCGTGCCGGTGGTCGGGAGCGCGTACGGCGTGTCGATGGCGCGCTGGCTCACCGACGTCGAGATCATCAACGACACCGGCGGGCAGGTCGACGTTGCCATCGAGCTCGTGGCCGTGCCCGACGCCCCGGTGTTCTTCACGACACTCAGCCCGGGACAGGTGCAGCGCTTCACCGACATCGTCGGCCAGGCGTTCGGCATGGAGTCGGCGCTCTCTCCCCTGCGCGTCACCACGGGCGGGCGCCGTTCCGTGTCAGTGCGCGCACAGGCGTATGCGATCCGCGGCGGCGAGGTCTCGACACCGCAGCGCCTCGACGCGTACGGCCGCGAGACCTGGTTCCCCATCCGCGTGCTCGACAACCTCGGCTTCAGCGACGAGCTCCGCACCAACATCGGCCTCGTCAACCTCGGCGATCAGGACGCGGAGTTTCTGCTCGCGCTGCAACGCGTGCCGGGCCGCAGTGTCGCGATCACGCACCTGCGCATCGGAGCGGGATCGCTGCTGCACATCTCCATTCAGTCGCTGTTCCCGATGATCACCGACGGCAATGGGTTCTCGGTGGTCGTCGAAACGCCGTCGCGGCAGACGCACGTGTACGCCTCGGTGATCCGCAACGCGGACAACAGCGCGCAGTTCATCGCGTCGCGCGTCGGATCGCGCTGATCGTTTATTCTGTCGCGCGCATGGACGAGCCGGAATACCTCATCTGTCTGCAGTGCGAAACGCCGACGTATCAGTTCGACTTCACCAACGGCAAGCTCACCGCGGTCATGTGCGCGGCGTGCGGCAACGATGACGTGTCGGACTTCGCCACCGAAGCCGAATACGACGAGATGTCATGACGGCGCGGCCAGTCATCGTCGGCATCGCCGGCGGCACGGGCTCGGGCAAGACTACCGTCGCGCGCGCGATCGTGGATCGCGTCGGGCGCGACAAGATCGAATGGGTCTCGCACGACTCGTACTACCGCAACTTCGAGGCCTTGAGTGCCGAGGAGCGGCATCACATCAACTTCGATCATCCGGACTCGCTCGAGACGGAGCTGCTCACGCGCCATCTCGACGTGCTCATCAAAGGTTCGGCGGTGGAAGTGCCGGTGTACGACTTCACGACGCACTCGCGCAAGACCGAAGAGTCGCATCACGTCGAGCCGCGCAAGGTGATCATCGTCGAAGGGATCCTCGTGCTCGCCGAGCCCGAGCTGCGCAAGCGGATCGACATCAAGCTCTTCGTCGACACACCGTCCGACATCCGCTTCCTGCGCCGCCTCATGCGCGACATCAAAACGCGCGGCCGCAGCGTGGAGTCGGTGATCGAGCAGTACATGACCACCGTGCGCCCGATGCACGAGGAGTTCGTGGAGCCGTCGAAGCGCCACGCGGATCTCATCATCCCCGAGGGTGGGGAGAATCTGGTGGCGATCGACGCCATTATTGCGAGGGTGGAACGGCTATTGGCGTGACGGAGTACCTCGGAGTACCTCGGAGTACCTCGGGTACCTCGGAGTACCTCGGAGGGGTTTTAACTCCCCGAGGAACTCCGAGGTACTCCGAGGAACTCCGAGTTACTAATTGGTCACCTGCACGTTGAGCGGCTCGCCGCCGGAGTGACCGAACGCCTCGTGGTAGCGCAGCAGGATCGGATCTTCGGGGCCGTTCGCCGCGTCGCGTTGCATGAGCGCCGTCATCTTGCGCGCGTGCAGTGGCGCGACGCGCGTGTCCGCGTCGCCGGTGATGAACAACATCGCCGGATACTTCGTGCCGCGCTTCACGTGGTGATAGGGCGAGTACGCGTAGAGCCAGCGGAACTGCTCGGGATCCGCCGAGCTGCCGTACTCCGGCACCCAGTAACCGGCGACGAGGAACTGGTGATAGCGAATCATGTCGATCAGCGGGAAACTGCAGATCACCGCGGAGACGAGCTCGGGACGCTGCATCGCCGTCGCGGCCACGAGCAGTCCGCCGTTGCTGCCGCCGGAGATGCCGAGGTTGCGCGACGACGTGTAGCGCTCGCGGATCAGAAACTCGGCCGCGGCGATGAAGTCATCGAACGTGTTCTGCTTCTTGTCGAGCATTCCGGCGCGATGCCACCCTTCGCCGAACTCGCCGCCGCCACGGAGATTCGGAACCGCGTAGATCCCTCCCTGCTCCGCCCAGGTGATCGCGGACGCCGAGAAGTTCGGCAGCATGCTCGACGTGAAACCGCCGTACGCGGTCATGTACGTCGGGTTCTTCCCGTTGCGCTGCAGCCCCTTCTTGTACATGAGGAACATCGGAATGCGCGTGCCGTCCTTCGACGGGTACCACACCTGCTCGACCGTGAAGTTCTCCGAGACGACCGGTGCACTCTCACGCGCGAACACCGTGCGCTCGCCGCGCGCCACGTCGTAC
>Ga0196978_1000498_pt1 | contig 19773 bp, 14 predicted proteins | sample S3v_2013CmetaG_FD_155491 | JGI IMG/M metagenome (GOLD analysis project Ga0196978, IMG submission 155491) | Soil microbial communities from Anza Borrego desert, Southern California, United States - S3+v_20-13C | ecosystem: Environmental > Terrestrial > Soil > Desert | place: USA: California... | reverse complement strand
AGGTCGCGCTTCGCTTTCTCGTACCACGCCGATCTCGAAATCACGAATTTGGCGAGCGGAAAGCCGACCAGGTAACAACCGAGCAGGATCAGTGCGCCCTCCACGCCCACTACGACGATGGGAAACATCGCCCAGAACGGGATGAGGAACAGGTAGAGGAACCAGCCCATGCCGGGCGTGAGGACGCCGATGATCGTGAAGAGCCCGATGATGCCGAAGATGAATGCGCCGAAAAGAATGCGCTCGGCGATCGACAGGTCCGGCGTCTCCAGACCGGAAAGCGCCGATACCGCAGCCTCCCCGCGGCTTTCCTCGTTCGCCGCACCCTCCGCCGCTTCACCTTTGAGCTGCGCGACGATCGCGCGCACGCCTTCTTCGGTGCCCGTGTCGAAGTCCCCCGCCTTGAATCGCGGCGCCATGACGTTGCGGATGATGCGGTTGGCGTGAAGATCGGTGAGCCGGCCTTCCAGCCCGTATCCGACCTCGATACGCATCTTGCGCTCGGGCGGCACGATTACGACGAGAACGCCGTTGTCCCGGTCCCTGCGTCCCAGCTTCCATGCCTCGAAAACGCCCACCGCGTATTCTTCGATGCTCGCGCCCTGCATCGAGCGCACGGTCAGCACCGCGATCTGGTCCGTCGTCTCGCTTTCGTGCGACTTGAGCAGCGTGGCGATGCGCTCCGCCGCGGCGGGCGACAGGATCTCGGCGTTGTCTACGACCCGTCCGGTGAGGTACGGGACGTCGAAACCGGCCGCCCCGGCCGCGCCCCAGGCGAACGCGGTGAGCAGCAGGAGCCGCGCCGCGAGCGCTCTCATGCGCCCCTCTCCGTCACGATGCCGTTATCGAGCGCATTCCCGGGCGTTGCTTCGTGAGACAGTCCATGGGTCTGTACGAGCGCCTGCAGCTCCGCGAAGCCGGCTTCAAACGCGCCGGTCACACCTCGGTCCCGCAGGGCGGTGCGCATTGCCCGGGCGACCCGGTCCATGTCATCGGGATCGACGTGGCGCGCGATACCGGTGTCCGGCAGCACGACGGCGACGCGCTCGTAGCGGCTCACGAGCAGCAGCACCGCGCGCCGCGCCGCCGTACCGAAGAGCTCGCGGTCCAGGAACATGCCGAGCGCGTACTGGCGGGCCTCGCCTTCGGCGCGCGTGCGATCCAGAAATACGCGGCCGAACGGCGCGACGAGCGCGGACAACGCCGCGAACACCGCGCCCGCGCCGAGTATCACCATGGCACCGAGCGCGAGCGTGGACTCGATCATCCAGCCGGAGAATGGAGCGGGGTACAGCATGACCGCAAGCGCTCCGAGCGCCGATCCGAGCGCATACGCTTTCCACGGAACCTCGGGATATACGTCGCACCTGCCGACGACGGCGGCGACCGCTTCGATTCCGGTCTCTCTCTCGAAGCGGCCGACTAGAGTCTTGATTTCCTGCTGCTCTTTCTCGGAGAGCGTCATGAGGTCGGCATCACGGCGGACCGCCTATTGTGTGCCGCTTCGCGGCACCTTACAAACGCGATGATCTCGGCCGCATTTCTCCTCTGAAAAAACGTCGTGTACCGCTCGGGCGCGGGCCCTGCCGTCGTCATTGACAACGGCGTTTTTCCTCTGCATTCTCTCGTCACCGTGCTGCTTCGCGAGAGCGGCAAGGACGAGAATATCCAACCGACCACCACCGAACCGATCACTGGGAGATACCGAATGGCCGCAAAGAAAAAAGCGAGCAAGAAAGCACCAGCCAAGAAAAAAAGCGCATCGAAGCGCAAACCCAACGCAGCATTCATGAAAGCGATGCAACCGAGCCCGCAGCTCTCCGCGGTGATCGGCAGCGGCGCGATGCCGCGTACCGAAGTGACGAAGAAGATCTGGGGTTACATCAAGAAGAACAACCTGCAGGACAGCAAGAACAAGCGCATGATCAACTCCGACGAGAAGCTCCGCGACGTATTCGGCGGCAAGAAGCAAGTCTCGATGTTCGAAATGACCAAGCTCGTCAACAAGCACCTCAAGTAACGCACCCGATTTCCTGAAACGGCCGGCGCCGCGCGAGCGGTGACCGGCCGTTTTATTTTCTGCGCGCGTACCAGCCGCCGGCGGCGACCGCGAGGGCCATGGTGAGAAATACCGGCGTCATACCGAGCGCGGCGCCGAGCGCTCCGAACATGAGCGGAATGGCGGTCTGGCTGAAGTTGAGCACCAGCGTGCGGATGCCCACGGCTTCCGCGCCGCGTCCGGCTGGCGCCTTGTTGTAGAGCAGAGCCATGATCATCGGCTGTGCGCCGCCGAGGCCGATGCCGATCAGGAACGAAAGCGCGATGAGCAGAGCGGGGTGGCTCACCAGCGGAATGAGCGCGAGCACGAACGCGGTGAAGAACATCGCGCCGAGCAGCATCTTCCATTCGTCCACGTGGTGCACGACGAGCGGGAGGAGGACACGCACGACGAAGACGGCGGCGCCGAAAACGCCCAGCAGGAGTCCGATCGTCGTCGCGGAGAGCCCGAGGCGCGTACCGTAGATCGGCATGACGAACGTATAGAGATCCCACGCCATCGAGAGCATGCCGCTCATGACGAAGACGCGACGCAGCAGCGGGTCGCGTAAGAGATCGGCGATGCGTCGCTTCTCTCCGGGTTTTAGCGTGCTCCTGGCGCGCGGTACCTCCACCGGTCGAACGGCCATGATCGCAAGCAGCGCGACGAGCGCGCCGGCGAGCGCGATGAACGTGTAGCGGTGCCCGATCTCGTCGATGCAGAAGCCGGCGATCATCGGGCCGAGTACTCCGCCGGTGGAAAAAGCGAGGGCGAGCACGCTGAAGTTGCGTGCGCGTGCTTCGACCGGGCCCATCGATCCCGCGGCCTGATGCACGGCGATGTGGAAGAGATAGAAGCCGGAGCCGGCGAGCACGCTCACGATGAACAGCGTCTCCAGCCGCGGCACCGCGGCCGCGATCGCGAGCGAGGCCAACAGGAGCCCCGCACCGGTGTACATCGGCCGCCTCACGCCGACGCGGTCGATGTAACGGCCCCATCTCACGGCGAACAGCATGGGCACGACCGACAGCAGCGAGGCGAGCAGGCCCACCGTGGCGGCGCTCGCCTGGAGCTCGAGCGCCATGAGCGAGATCGTGACGCGGCCCCCGGAGAAGCCGACGTGAAGCAGCACCGTGAGTGCCGCGATGAAATTCATGCGGCGCGCCGCCAGGCGACGAGCGCCACGGCGCCGAGCGTGAGCCCGATGCCCGCGACGACGTGCCGAAGCTCGGACCACGATCCGGGCCGAATCGGGCGCGTAACGAGCACGATCGGCACGAGGCATGCAATGCCGAACGCGAACCGCAGCGCGAGAAACGTGAACGGCGGCGCGTGCTGAAGCCCGCTCTTGGCCGCGATGAAACCGGAGCCCCGGACCGCGACGAAGTACCACGCAAGCGCGGTTTCCAGGCGGCGTCCGGACGCGGTGTGTATGATTCGGCCTGCTCGGAAAAGACCGCAGTATAGGAGTAAATCATGTTCGGCCGGCTGATGCCCCGCGAAGGGCGCTTCTTCGATTTGTTCAACGATCATGCAAACCAGCTCGCGCAGGCCGCGCACGAGCTCGAGGCGCTTATCGCGAGCGGCGACGACCTCGAGCGCCGCGCCTACAACATCGAGTCGCTGGAGAAGCGCGGCGACAAGATCGCGTACGCCGCGATCGAGCTGCTCCATCGGACTTTCATCACGCCGCTCGACCGCGACGACATACACCAGCTCGTATCGAAGATGGACGACATCCTCGACGTCATCGAGGACACCTCGCAGTCGATCTTCGCCTACGACGTGTCGTCGATCACGCCCGAGGCGCGCCGGCTCGCCGAGCTGTGTGTGGCCTGCGCGGAGAAGGTGAAGGCGGCGGTGGGCATGCTCTCGAACATGGAGAACGCCAAGGCGATCATGATCGTGTGCCAGGACATCGACAGATTCGAGTCGGAGGCCGACCACGTGATGCGCTCCGCCCTGGCGAAGCTGTTCCGTGAGGAGCCGGACGCGAAGCAGGTGATGAAGATGCGCTCGGTCTACGAGATGCTGGAGACGGTGACCGATCGCTGCGAGGACGTCGCGAATATCATCCAGGGCATCGTCATCGAAAACTCATAGCGCCTCGTGCTCCGCACTCGCGCGTTGCGCCTATACGAACAGAGGGACACCCATGGTTCCCCTCCGTAACCCCCTCTCCTTCGGCTGGTGGTCATGAGCTTCGAAGTTTTGGTTTTCCTCATCGTCGTCGCGCTCGCGTTCGACTTCATGAATGGTTTTCACGACGCCGCGAATTCGATCGCGACGGTGGTCTCGACGGGCGTCCTGAGACCGCTGTATGCCGTGGCCTGGGCCGCAGCCTTCAACTTCATCGCGTATTTCATCTTCGAGACCAAGGTCGCCGCGACAATCGGCAAGGGCGTGATCGATCCCGCCATCGTCGATCACTACGTGATTTTCGGCGCGCTCGTCGGCGCCATCGCGTGGAACCTCATCACGTGGTTTTACGGAATTCCCTCGAGCTCCTCGCACGCGCTCATCGGCGGTCTGGTGGGCGCGGCGCTCGCCAAAATCGGCTCCGGCTCGCTCGTGTGGTCGGGCCTCGGCAAGACCCTGGCGTTCATCCTCGTCGCACCGTTCATGGGCATGCTGCTGGCGGCGACGCTCATGATTTCGGTCTCGTGGCTGTTCATGCGTGCGACACCGCGGCGGATCGACGGCTGGTTCAGGCGGTTGCAGCTCGTCTCGGCCGCGCTGTACAGCCTGGGGCACGGCGGCAACGACGCACAGAAGACGGCCGGCATCATCTGGCTCCTCCTGATCGCCGCCGGGTACTCGAGCACCGAGGCGGCGGTTCCGGCCTGGGTCGTGATCGCCTGCTACATCACGATCGGGCTGGGGACGCTCTTCGGCGGCTGGCGCATCGTCAAGACGATGGGACAGCGCATCACGAAGCTCAAGCCGGTCGGCGGCTTCTGCGCCGAGACCGGCGGAGCCGCGACGCTCTTCATCGCGACGCACTTCGGCATACCGGTGTCGACCACGCATACGATCACCGGTGCGATCGTCGGGGTCGGCGCGGTACGCAACACCTCGGCAGTGCGGTGGGGTGTGGCCGGCGGCATCGTGTGGGCGTGGGTGCTGACGATCCCGTGCTCGGCGCTGGTCGCGGCGCTCGCGTGGTGGATTGGCACGCTGATCCTGTAGAAAGACTTGACAGTGGAGGGTGCGCGGCGAGCGCAATTGCCGAAGGATGGGAGGTAACGGAGGGAAACCATCGGTTTCCCTCTGTTCGTTACCGGGCGCCCAGCTTCGCTGGCGCCTACGGCGCCAGCCTGACGATCTCCCAGCCGCCGAGGGCGGCCTTCCGGTACAGCAACCGGTCGTGCAGCCGGTTCGCGCGGCCCTGCCAGAACTCGATCGTTGCGGGCATGACGCGGTAGCCGCCCCACTGCGCGGGCCTCGGCGGCCCTTCGGGGTGGCGCTGCTCGATTTCGGCATAGCTGCGCTCGAGCGACTGCCGGTCGGGGATCACCGCGCTCTGAGGCGATATCGTTGCGGCGAGACGGCTGCCGAGAGGGCGGCTCGAAAAATAGGTGTCGGACTCCGCTTCGGAAGTCTTCTCCGCGGCGCCTTCGATACGCACCTCGCGCTCGAGCTCGATCCAGTAGATGCACAGCGCCGCGCGCGCGTTCGCCGCGAGGTCGCGGGCCTTGCGGCTGTCGTAGTGCGTGTAGAACGTGAAGCCGCGCTCTTCCACACCCTTCAGGAGCACGATGCGCGCCGACGGCTGACCGTCGGCGGAAACGGTGGCGAGCGTCATCGCGTTCACCATCGGCACTGCGGCGGCCACGGCTTCGTCGAACCACTTCCGGAACTGCGCGATCGGATCGGGATCGACGTCGACCTCGTCCAGGCGCTCGCGCATGTACTCCTGGCGCAGCCCGGCAAGCTCCGCGAGGGTCATGGCACGAACGTGGTCCGCGGCGCGCGGTCTTCAGGCAGCGGAATGAACTCGGTCTCGCCGGGCACCGGCGGAAAGCCGCCGCTTTTCCAGCGCTCGGCGGCGGCGTCGATCAGCTCACGCGCGCTCGCGACGAAGTTCCACCAGATGTGGCGATCGCCGTCCATGGCCGTGCCGCCGATCAGCATCAGGCGCGCCGGCGTGCGTGCGCAGACCCGCACGGGCGCCGCCGGCGGCACGACGGCGAGATGCCGCGCGGGCAGCGGGGTGTCGGATACTTCGGCATCTCCCGAGACGACGTACACGCCGCGCTCCTCGTGCTCGAGCGGCAGCTCGAACGCGGCACCGGCCTCCAGCTCGGCGGCGAGATAGAACATCGGCGAGTACGTCGGCGTGGGCGACGTGCGGCCGAACGCGGTGCCCGCGATGAGATGCAGGTATGCGCCCGGCAGCGTGATGAGCGGGATCGTGTCCTTCGGGTGATGGCTGAACGCCGGCTCCGCGTGCTCGTGCGCCTTCGGCAGCGCGACCCACGTTTGAATGCCGTGCAGGCGCGGACCCGCCGGCCGGTCGGAATCCGGGCTGCGCTCGGAGTGGACGATGCCGTGCCCGGCGGTCATCCAGTTCACCGCGCCCGGCTCGATGCGCTGCACCGTCCCGAGACTGTCGCGGTGCATGAGCGCGCCCTCGAACAGATACGTGACGGTCGCGAGGCCGATGTGCGGGTGCGGGCGCACGTCCACGCCGGCGTCCGGCGCGAGCCGCGCCGGGCCCATATGATCGAAGAAGATGAACGGCCCGACCATCTTGTGCGGATGCCCCGGCAGCAGGCGCCGCACTTCGAAGCCGCCGATGTCCTTCGTGTGCGGCTTGAGCAGCGTTAGCACGCGAGTGTTGAGCGCTGAATGTTGGGTGTTGAGTACAGAGCAAGCCCTTCGGTACACATTAGCGACTCAGCACTCAACACTCAAGACTCAAAAGTCTGGCCGGAGCGCCCCGCGGGCGGCTAGCCGCCCGTCGTCTCGCCCCCCATGATCTGGAGCACGATGCCGGTGATGTACGACGAATCGGCGTCGGAGGCGAGAAAGACGTACGCGGGCGCGACCTCTTCAGGCTGCGCCGGCCGGCCGATCGGCGTCTGCTTTCCGAACTCCGCGACTTTCTCCGGCGTCATCCCGTCGTCCGAGGGATTGAGCGGCGTCCACACCGGTCCCGGTGCGACGGCGTTCACGCGGATGCCTTTTTCGAGCACGTTCTGCGCGAGCGTCTTCGTGAACGCGTTGATCGCGCCTTTGGTCGCGGAGTAATCGGGCAGCTCCTTCGAGCCGGTGAGACCCGTCACCGAGCTCGTGCCGATGATCGCGGCGCCCGCCTTCATGTGCTTGAGCGCCGCGCGGCACAGCCTGATGTAGGCGAGGATGTTAATGTCGAACGTGGTCTCGAGCTCCTCGTCGTCGAGCTCGTCGAGCGACTTCTTGCGGTTCTGATGCGCGGCGTTCGAGACCAGGATATCGAGCTTGCCGAGATCGTTCACCGCGCGCTCCACGAGCTCGTCGCAGAACGCCGCTTCCCCGAGATCGCCGGGGATCATCACGCAACGGCGGCCTTCGGCTTCGACGGCGCGGCACGTCTCCTCGGCGTCCGGCTCTTCCTCGGGCAGATAAGAGATCGCGACGTCCGCGCCTTCGCGCGCGTAGATCACCGCGACCGCGCGCCCGATGCCGGAGTCGCCGCCCGTAATGAGGGCGCATTTACCTTCGAGCTTGCCGGCCGGTTTGTACTTCGCGGCCTCGTAGCGCGGTTTCGGATCGAGCTTCGACTCGATGCCGACGCCGGACTGGTGCTGTTTGGGGAACGGCGGCTTGGGCTCGCTCTGGATCTGCGGCTCGCGCGCGGGCGCGTTGGACGGGCTGCCCTCCAGACCACTGTCGGTCTTCGATCGCGCGGCCGACGATCGTTTAGTTTTCTGCGCCATGGGCGTGCTCCTCCGGGACCGTTGAACCCGGCACAGGAGCAAGCCACATGCCTTTACGCCGCCGTACGGTCCTTCAGAAATTCCGCGAGGATGCGCGCGGTGTGCGACGCCGCGGGCGTGCGAATCAGCTCCCATGCCGAGCCGTGCGCGACGATGCGGCCGCCGCCGTCGCCACCTTCAGGCCCGAGATCGACGATCATGTCCGCTTCCGCGATCACGTCCAGATTGTGCTCGATCACGACGACGCTGTTGCCGGCGTCGACCAGGCGGTGGAGGACGTGGATCAGCTTCTCGACGTCGGCCATGTGCAAACCGACGGTCGGCTCGTCGAGCACGTAGAGCGTGTGCTTGTTCGCGCCCGGCCGTCCCGGACGCTCTCCGGCGTCGTTCACGTCGGTGCGTACCTTCGACAACTCGGTCACGAGCTTGATGCGCTGCGCTTCGCCGCCGGAGAGCGTCGGACTCTGCTGGCCGAGGGTGAGATAGCCGAGCCCCACGTCCTGCATGAGCCGCAGGCAGTGGTGGATCGAACGGTGCGCTGCGAAAAACTCGACCGCTTCGTCGATGCTCATCGCGAGCACCTCGCCGATCGATCTGCCCTTGAAGCGCACCGCGAGCGTCTCCGGATTGAAACGCGAGCCGTTGCACACCTCGCACGGCACCCGCACGTCGGGAAGGAAGCTCATCGCGATGCGCTTCACACCCTGTCCCTCGCACGCTTCGCAGCGCCCGCCGCTCGTATTGAACGAGAAGCGGCTCGGCGTGTAGCCGCGCATCCGCGCCTCCGGCACTTCCGCGAAGAGCCGCCGCACCGCGTCCCAGAAGCCGACGTAGGTCGCGGGACACGACCGCGGTGTCTTGCCGATCGGCGTCTGATCGACTTCGAGCACGCGGCCGATCCCTTCCCAGCCTTCGATCGCGCGGCAGCCGGTCAGGCCCGCCTTCCCGCGGGTCCGTTGTTCCGAAACGAGCCGGCACAGATTCTCGTGCAGCACGTCGCGCGCGAGGGTCGATTTGCCCGACCCCGACACGCCCGTGATCACCGTCAGGCGTCCGAGCGGAATCGAAGCGGTGACGTTCTTCAGGTTGTGCAGCTTCGCATCGACGATGCGGATGCAGGGCGTCGAGCGCTTGACCTCGCGCGGGGCGTGCAGTGGATGCCTGAGCGGCTGCGCGAGAAAGCGCCCGGTCAGCGACGCGGGCTGGCGCACGAGGTCGTGTGCGGTGCCCTCCGCGATGAGCTCGCCGCCGTGCTTGCCCGCCCCCGGCCCCAGATCGATCACGTGGGCGGCGCGCCGGATCGTCTCCTCGTCGTGCTCCACTACGAGCAGCGTGTTGCCCTTGGCCTCGAGGCGCTGCAGCGTATCGAGCAGCACGCGGTTATCGCGCGGGTGCAGTCCGATCGTGGGCTCGTCGAGGATGTAGCACACGCCCCGCAGATTGGAGCCGAGCTGCGCGGCGAGCCGAATGCGCTGTGCTTCGCCGCCGGAGAGCGTCGGGGCGGCACGATCGAGCGCGAGATAGCCGAGCCCCACCTGCTCGAGAAAACCGAGCCGGCTACGCAGCTCGGGCAGGATGTCGCGCGCGATTTCGGCCTCGCGTCCCACGAGCGAGACATCGCGGAAAAGCTGCCGCAGCGCGCTCACGGGAAGCGCGGTGAGCGCGGGCAGCGATTTCTCGCGGTAGCGCACACAGCGCGCGTCGCGATTGAGCCGCTCGCCGTCGCATTGCGGGCACACTTTGTCGATTTCCAGCCATTCGAGCCACGAGTCGAGCACGTGGTCTTCCGCGCCGGTTTTCTGGCGCGCCTCGTCCCAGCCGACTTCATCAATCTGCAGCCCTGTCCCGTAGCATGCGGGACACCAGCCGTGCTTCGAGTTAAACGAGAAGAGCCGTGGATCGAGCTCGGGGAAGCTGCGCGCGCACGACGGGCACGCGCGCTTGGCCGAGTAGATCGATTCGCTCATGCGCACGAGCGACGGATCCTGCGCAGCCATCGCCTGCTCGAGCGAGTCCAGCCCGTCGACGATGTGCACGACGCCCTTGCCGTATTCGAGCGCGGCGGCGAGACCTTCGCGAATGCGCTTCTCGTTCTCCGGGGAGACGTGCACCTCGGCAACCGGCAGCTCGATCGTGTGCTCGATGAAGCGGGCGAGACGCGGCCACGGGCTCGTCGCCACGAACGCGCCGTCCACGCGCAGGTGCGTATAACCCTTGCTTGCCGCCCATTTGGCAAGATCGGTGTAAACGCCCTTGCGGTTGACGACGAGCGGCGCGAGGAACCCGATGCGCTCGCCGCGGTAATCGCGCATCAGCGCGGCGACGATGCTGTCCGGCGTCTGCGGCTCGATCGGCACGTCGCAGTCGGGACAGTATTGCGTCCCGAGCTTCACGTACAGCAGCCGCAGGAAATGGTAGATCTCGGTGAGCGTCGCGACCGTGCTCTTGCGCCCGCCGCGGCTCGTGCGTTGTTCGATCGCGACGGTCGGCGGAATGCCGAAGATCGCGTCGACGTCCGGCCGCGCCGCGGACTGCACGAACTGGCGGGCGTAGGCGTTGAGCGACTCGAGGTAGCGGCGCTGGCCTTCGGCGAACACGATGTCGAAGGCGAGCGTCGATTTGCCGGACCCCGAGACGCCGGTGATCACGGTGAACTTGCCGCGCGGGATCTCGACGTGCAGCGATTTGAGATTGTGCTCGCGCGCGTTGTGAATACAGATTTTCGAGGAGCGGGCAGAGGCGCGCATAGCCGGGCTGGCGCCGGAGACATCCGCCACGGCGCCGCTCAGCGCCCGCTCGTATTCCCGCAGCGCCCGGCCGGTGTGCGAGGCCGCGCACGCCATGACGTCTTGGGGTGTGCCGGCTGCGACGATCTCGCCGCCCGCATCGCCGCCCTCGGGCCCGAGATCGATGAGCCAGTCGGCCGCGCGGATCACGTCGAGGTTGTGCTCGATGACGATCAGCGAGTGGCCCGCGGCCACGAGCTTGCGCAGCGAGGCGAGCAGCTTTGCGATGTCTTCGAAGTGCAGGCCGGTGGTGGGCTCGTCGAAGAGAAACAGCGAGCCCCCCGGCGCGGGTTCCGCGTTACTGGATCCCGGCCTGCGCCGGGACGACGATCTGGCGCGGCTCACGGCGCGCGTAGAAGCGTCCGCCAGATGTCCGGCCAGCTTCAGGCGCTGCGCTTCGCCGCCCGAGAGCGTCGGCACGGGCTGGCCGAGCTTCAGATATTCCAGCCCGACGTCGGCGAGCGGCTGCAGGGCGCGCGTGACCTCGCGCTGCGCGGCGAAGCATGAGAGCGCTTCGGACACCGTCATCTCGAGCACGTCCGCGATCGAGCGGCCGTCCACTTTCACTTCGAGGATCTCGTCGCGGTAGCGACTGCCGTTGCAGTCGGGGCAGCGCAGATACACGTCCGACAGGAACTGCATCTCCACGTGCTCGAAGCCGTTGCCGGAGCACGTCGGACAGCGGCCGTTGCCGGAATTGAAGCTGAAGGTCCCGGCGGTGTACTTCCGCTCTTTCGCGGCCGGCTGCTGCACGTAGAGCTTTCGGATCGCGTCGAACGCGCCGACGTAGCTCGCCGGGTTCGAGCGCGTGGTGCGGCCGATCGGCGACTGGTCGACGAGGACGACCTCGGCGATGTGCTCGTGGCCGTTCAGCGCCGCGTGTTTCCCCGGCGTCTCGGTCGGCTTGCCCTTCGCTTTGCGCAGCGCCGCGTACAGCACGTCCTGCACGAGCGTCGATTTCCCGGAGCCCGAGACGCCGGTGACGCACACCAGACGGTTGAGCGGGATCGAGACGTCGATCGCCTTGAGATTGTGTTCTTCGGCGCCGACGATCTCGATTGCACGCGCGCCGCAATGCCGCGGTGCGCTATCAGCGCACCCTACGGGCATATCGGGACCCGTACGGTGCCCCGCCGGCGCACCGTCCGAGACCTGTTTGCGTCCGGCGAGGTAGTCCGCGGTGAGCGAACCTTGCGCTGACCGAATGCCCGCGGCCGGCCCGAAATACACGATCTCGCCGCCGCGCTCGCCCGGGCCCGGTCCCATGTCGAGGATGCGGTCGGCCGCGAGCATCACCTGCGGATCGTGCTCGACGACGACCAGCGAGTTGCCCGCGTCGCGCAGCTTGTGCATGACCTCGATCACGCGCCGCATGTCGCGCGGATGCAGGCCGATCGACGGCTCGTCGAGCACGAACAGCGTGTTCACGAGCGAGGTGCCGAGCGCGGTCGTCAGATTGATCCGCTGAACCTCACCGCCCGAGAGCGTACGCGACTGGCGGTCGAGGGTGAGATAAGCGAGGCCGACTTCACACAGAAAGCCGAGACGCGCGCGAATCTCCGTGAGCAGGAGGTCGGTCGCATCATCCAGCGGAGCGGGCAGGCTCAGCGTGTCGAAGAATGCGCGCGTCTTCGCGACCGGGAGCAGCATGAGGTCGTGCAAGCCGAGTCCCGGCAGGCGCTCGAGCGTCGTGCGCGAGAGCTTCGCGTCCACGGGCATGAAGCGGGCCGACGCGGGCAGCACCGCTTCGGCGTTTTGCGCGCTGCCGAGCCGCCACGCCTGCGCTTCGCTCTTCAGCCGCGCGCCGCCGCAGGTTTCGCACGGTGTATAGGCGCGGTACTTCGAGAGCAGCACGCGCACGTGCATCTTGTACGCCTTGGTCTCAAGCCATTTGAAGAAGCGGCCCACGCCGTACCACACGCCGGGCCACGACTTGCGCCAGCTCACCCACTCCGGCTCGCCTTCGAGCACCCAGCGCTTGTGTCCCGCGGTGAGCTCGCGCCAGGGCGTGTCCATCGGAATGCGGCGTTTCTTCGCGTACTCGGCGAGGTCGTCCTGGCATTCCTGGTACGAAGCGGTCTGCCAAGGCTTGACCGCACCTTCGCGAAGCGTCTTCGATTCGTCAGGCACCACCAGGCCATAGTCGAGCCCGATGACGCGGCCGAACCCGCGGCACGTCTCGCACGCGCCGAGCGGTGAGTTGAACGAAAAGAGACTCGGCGTCGGCTCCTGGTAGTGAATGTCGCAGTCCGGACAGTGCAGGTCGGACGAAAATTTCCAGACGTGGTCCTCGTCCACATAGACGTTCACGCGGCCCTGTCCGACCCGCAGCGCGGCCTCCAAAGCTTCGTGCACGCGCGAGCGCTCCGCGCCGGCCATCCTGAACCGGTCCTGCACCACTTCGAGCGTGCTGCCGCGCTTTGCGTGGACGCGCGTATAGCCCTGCTGCGCCAGCAGCGCCGTCACTTCCTTCTCGGAAAAGTTCTTCGGCACCGGCACCGGGAATGTCACGACGAGACGCGGATCGCCGGCGCCCTGCGCGCGCGCGCCGAGCTCTTTCGCGATCGTCTCCGGCGTATCCCGGCGAACCGCCGCGCCGCAACCGGAACAGTAGAGCTGCGCCGCGCGCGCATACAGCAGCTTCAGGTGATCGTTGAGCTCCGTCATCGTGCCCACGGTCGAGCGCGACGTGCGCACCGGGTTGGTCTGGTCGATCGCGATCGCCGGCGGTATGCCTTCGATCGCGTCGACCTGCGGCTTGTCCATCCGGTCGAGGAACTGCCGTGCGTACGGCGAGAAGGTCTCGACGTAGCGGCGCTGTCCCTCGGCGTAGAGGGTGTCGAAGACGAGCGAAGATTTGCCGCTGCCCGACACGCCCGTGACGACGATCAGCTCGTTCGCCGGCAGCTCGAGCGTCAGGTTCTTGAGATTGTTCTGGCGCGCGCCGCGGATGACGATCGCGTCGGAAATGGGGGGCTTGCTGCCGGAGTCGGGCATAAAAACCAACGACGCGCCTCGACGCTTACCAGCGTCTTCGGCGCAAAAAGTAGCTTAGCGCGGCGATTGCCGCGTCCGTTCGAAAAAAATCAACGACGCGCCTCGACGCTTACCAGCGTCTTCGGCGCAAAAAGTAGCTTAGCGCGGCGATTGCCGCGTCCGTTCGAAAAAAATCCAACGACGCGCCTCGAGGCTCGGAGCGTCTCGGCGCAAAAAGTAGCTTAGCGGGAGCGGGTGCTGCAGGAGGCTCGATTTTACCGGACGCGCGTTGTGATAACTTCAAAACACTCAAGGAGGTTGCAATGGCGAACAAAGTCGTGCTCGTCGTGCCGGAAGCGCCGGCGCCCGGCGCAACCGCCGTCGTGAACGAACGGCGTATCGAGAAGAACGGCATACGGCTCGGCGTGCTGGACAACAGCAAGGGCAACGCGGACCACCTGCTGAAGTTCATCGTGGACTCGGTGAAATCGGTGGTGCCGGTGGAAAGCGTCGTCATGACGCGCAAGGGGAGCGTGAGCCTGCCCGCGCCGGCGGAGATCCTCGACAAGCTGACGGCGGAGGCTGACGTCGTCGTCAGCGCGATGGGCGACTGAGGCTCCTGCACGTCGTGGAGTGTCCACGACATGGCAGAGCTCAGGAAAAGGGGTCTCGTGACGGCGGTGGTGTGCTCTACCGCCTTTCAGAAGCTGGGCGAGACGCAGGCGAAGATCTTCGGCGTTCCCGACCTGCCGCTGCTCATCATCCCGCACCCGCTCGGCGGTCTGGACATCGACAGCGTCAAAGGCCGCGCCGACGTGGCGACGCCGCAGCTCGTGAAGCTGATAGAGGCGCACGCGCGCTAGAACGGCTGCGCGCGAGCGACATCAGCCGTCGTTCGCCTTGCCTCGTGCTTCCCGGGCGCCGCGGCGCGGAAACGACGCGCTCTCGACGAAATCCGAGGCCCTGACGGTGTGGCGATCGGCGCCGCGTGCGCCGGCCCGCCAGCCGAGGCTCACGTAAGTGACATAAGGTGCCGGCGGGCCGGCCAGGGTGGGCCCGTAAATGCCTTCCAGCCATGGCCGGGCGTAGCCGAAGGCGTACAGCAGCGTCGGGAATATGTTGAGGTGCGATGCGCGGTTCTGCATCGGCGCCGCGTCCGATAGCAGCGCTCTCAATGGCGGGGCCGCGGTCAGCACCACGAGCGGCACCGAGTACTCCGCCGCGCGCGGGCGGGGATTGCAGTGCGCGGCGCGCTCCCTGAAATCCTGGCCGTGATCCGACGTGTAGATCATCAGCACGTCCGACAATGGCGCGGTCCTGTCGAGCCCTGCGAAGAAACCTGCCGATGCGTGCGTTATCGCGGCGGCGTACTTGGCAGCGCGGCTTGCATCGGCCGGGACGGTACCGGCGGGATAGTTCATCTCGTACGGAAAGTGCGCGCCGCGCTTTACCACGTAGATGAACTCGCGGCCCGGCCGCCGCAGACGCTCGTTCAACATGCGCGCGATGTGATGGTCGGTGTCCGGGCCGCGGTCGGCCGCGACGAATTCGTCGATCAGCGCGAATTCCCTGGGGTTCACATAGTTGTGCATGTTGCCGGTCGATTGACCGTCGATCAGCACGGTACGGAATCCCGCGGCTTTGGCGTAGCCCCAGATCATCGGATTGGTGCGCGGGTCGTAACCGGGCTCGCGGATGCGGGCCCGTTCGACGCCCCATCGCAGCAGCGCGTTGCTCGCGGCGCTGCAATTCGCGGTCGAAGCGGCCTCGCCATACTCGATTGCAGGGAGTGTGCGCACGCGCGGCGCGATGAGCTTCTTGTAGGCCTCGTGCGTCACGCTTTCGTCCACCACCAGCACCACGTGCCGTACGAGGGGTGCGCGTGCCGGTTGCGTCGACACCGGTCGTGGCTCGGGTATCGTGCTGAAGAGACTCGGCATGCCGAAGACCACGAGATTCGTTTCGGCTGCCGCGAGCGGCGGCTGGAGCGCCAGCGTCGCGGCGTGAAAGCCGAGGAATGCCGCCACGGCCGCCATGCGAACGCCGCGGCGGGTGAGGCGCCGGCCGAGCCACGGGTCGCGCAGCAGCGCGAAGCGAACTGCGACCAAGGCCGCGAGCGCCGCGAGCGCCTTGAGGATCGCGGAGGCGATGTCGTTGCGGTACTCGGCCCAGGCATTCGAAAGCTGAGCCGCTTCGTGCGGCAGCCACGCGATCACGTCCAGCGACAGCGGCACGTTCGCGATCGACGCATATGCGTAATTGACGACGAGCGAGACGAACAGAACCGGCACGAGCACGTACAGCAGCATCCGCGGCGCCGTGGCGAACAGCGCCAGCAGCGTGACGAAGCCGCAGCCCAGCCAGCCGATGTATGCGGCGGACTTGTAGGGGACGCGCGCCGGAAGCTGAGTGATCACATCGTCCACCAGCAGATAGTTCATCAGCAGGTAGGTGACGAGCGCCGCGAGGAGGGCCGCCGCGAGCGGCCCCGCGCGCAAGTGATTCCCGGGGCCGGTCGCTTCGCTTCGGAGGTCGAGCATCTTCGGCGATGATTCTGTTCTATCATCCGCGCCGGCGCAATCGATGCGCGGACGAAAGGACGCATGGCTCACCTGAACGACCTGCTGGCGGCGCCGGGCGCAGCCGTCGAAGCCGAGGACGATTTCGACGCGATCAACGCGCTCTACATGGAGCGTGGATGGGGCGACGGACTGCCCATCGTGCCGCCGACAGCCGGGCGCGTGGAGCGCATGCTCGCCTACTGCGACCGTCCGTGGGACGAATCGATCGCGAAGATCGCGCCACGCTATGGGGAGGCGACGCCGGTGAGGCTTGCGGCGAACGCGGTGATGGCCGGCTGCCGGCCCGAATACTTTCCGCTCTACCTGCTCGCGATCGAGGCGATGTGCGAGGAAGCGTTCAACCTGTACGGCGTGCAGGCGACGACGCATCCGTGCGCGCCGCTCGTGATCGTGAACGGGCCGGTGCGCGGCGAGCTCGGCATCAACAGCGGCCACAACGCGTTCGGCCCCGGGACGCATGCGAACTCGACGATCGGGCGCGCCATCCGGCTCGCGCTGGTCAACATCGGCGGCGCAATTCCGGGCGCGGGGGACATGGCGACGTTCGGCGCGCCCTCGAAGTACAGCTATTTCGTCGGCGAGAACGAGGAGGCGAGCGCGTGGGAGCCGCTCCACGTCGAACGTGGTTTTCCGAAGGACGCGAGCACCGTCACCGTGATCGGCGCGGAAGCGCTGCACAACGTGAACGACCACGAAAGCATCACCGCGGAAGGCATTCTCACGACGATCGCCGGTGTCATGGCGACACCCGGCACGAACGACGTGTTCTACTCAGCGCAGCCGGTCGTCGTGATGGGGCCGGAGCACGCGAAGACCGTCGCCGACGGCGGATTCTCCAAGCTCGACGCGAAGCGCTTTCTTCAGGAACGCGCCATGAGCCCGCTGTGGAAGTTCTCGAAGGAGAACATCGAGCGCCGGCTCAAGGTGACGTTCAGGGAACGCTACGCGAACGCGACCGACGAGACGATGGTGCCGGCGGTCCAGCGCGCCGAGGACATCATCATCGCGGTCATCGGCGGCGCCGGGAAGCACTCGGCGTTCATCCCGACGTTCGGTGCGACGAAGTCGGTGACGCGGGCGCTCAAGCGCGCGGACGGCACGCTCGCCACAAGCGTCCAGGATTTCCGACACCCTACGTCTTCATCGCCGCGAGCACCTTCGCCGGCGTGAACGGCACCGAGCGCATCCGCACGCCCACCGCGTCGTAGATCGCATTGGCGATCGCCGAAGGCACCACCGCCGCTGCGGGCTCGCCCGCGCCCCACGGCGCTTCGTTCGGCCGGCTGATGAGGTCCATCGCGATCTCCGGCACTTCCGCAAAGCGCAGGATCGGGTAGCTCTCCCAGTCGACGCTGGTCACGCGCGAGCGGTCGAACTTGAGCTCCTCGATCAGCGTTCGGCTCACCGTCTGCACGATGTTGCCTTCGATCTGGTTCTTCAGCCCGTCTGGATTGATGATCTGGCCGCAGTCGTGCGCGCAGTAGAAGTTCGTCACGCGCACGTCGCCGGTCCGGCGATTCACTTCGACGTCCGCGACGACCGCGACGTACGTGCGCACGAGCTCGTACTTGATGTACGAGAAGCCGCGGCCCTTCGCGATCTCGCCGCCTTCGCGCGCGCCGCCGCCGCGCGGCGTCCATTTCGCGAGCTTCGCACAGCGCTCGATGCACTCGATGCCGCGCGCGTCTTTCAGGTTCCGCAGCCGGAACTGGATCGGATCGATGCCGGCTGACGCCGCGATCTCGTCCATGAAGCTCTCGTTCGCATACGTGTTCTGCATGCGTCCCGGCGTGCGGATCCATGACGGCTTGAACGGCGTCTCGGCAAGCCATTTCGCCGTCGCTTTAACGTTCGGGAACGCATAGGGAATCGCCAGCGCCTGATGGATGTTGCCGGGGAACGCGGTGTCTTTCGGCATGCCCGCGAGCTCGGCCGCGACGAGCGTGACCTCGAAACCTTTAGGCCGGTCGGGGATATAGACGTACGATTCCCACGCTAGGACGTTGCCGTTCGCGTCGAGTTGCGCGCGGTGCTCGAGCAGCGTCGGCGGTCCTTTCGGATCCCAGCCGTGCTCGTCCTGCCGACTCCACTGCACGCGCACCGGACGGCCGAGCTGCGCCGCGAGCAGCGCCGCATCCGCCGCGGCGTCCTCGTGGCCGTTGCGGCCGTAGCAGCCCGCGCCTTCGACGTACAGGCAGCGCACGTTGTCGACCTTCATCGACAGCATGTTCGCGAGCTGCTTGCGCAGCAGATGCGTCGCCTGCGACGAGCTCCACACGGTCATCCGACCGTCCTTGTATTCGGCGATCGCGCACGAGGGTCCGATCGAGCCGTGCGTGTGTATCGCGAAGTCGTACGTGGCCGAGAGCGTCTTCGCGGCGTTCTTCACGGCGGCGACATTGCCGACGTTCTGGAACACCTCGTCCTTGACGACTTTCGTCGCGCGCACGTGATCCCAGAGCTTCTCCATCTCGGGCAGGCCCTGCCAGTCGGACCAGCGCGCGCGCACCGCATTCGCGCAGCGGATGGCGGCCCATTCGTCGCGCGCGACGACGGCGAGAAAGTCGCCTTTGCGCACGGTCGAGAGATAACCCGGCACTTTCTTCGCCGCGCTGTCGTCCACCGATTGCAGAGTCGCTTTCATCGCAGCCGGGCGGATGACGCGCGCGTGTACCATGCCCGAGACTTTCATGTCCTGCATGTAGGTGAACTGCCCCGTCACCTTTTCGGGAATGTCGCGGCGCCTGATCGGGTGTCCGACGAGGACGTAGCTCGACACCGGCTTCAACTTCACCTTGTCGTTCACTTTCATCTCGAAGCTCTGACCGCCGATCAACTGCGCGTACGCGATGCCCGGGCCGCCGGCCTGCCGCCGCACTTCGCCGTCCTCCGCGTACACGGCAGCAGCGGCGACGCCGAGCTTTTCCGCGCCCCTGGCGAGCAACATCTCGCGCGCAGTGGCGCAGGCGCGGCGGATCTGCATGCCCCCGACCTGGATCGTGAGGCTGCCCCACGTCGTACCCTGGTCGGGCGTGAGCGCGGTATCGCCCTCGACGAGCTCGACCCGGCTCATCGGCACGCAAAGCTCTTCGGCCGCGATCTGGACGAGCGCCGTGGACGTGCCGGTGCCGAGATCGACCTTGCCGGAATAGATCGTGACGCGCCCGTTGCCGTCGATCGCGACGAAGCCGTCGACCTCGTTGGCGGCCACGGTCTTACCGGGCGAGGCGGCCGCACTCGCGAGATTCGACAGCGGGTGTGCGAGCGTGAACGTCACGACGAGCGCGCCTGAAGTCTTCAGGAAGGCGCGACGTGACTCCAGCGTGGACGGGCTGCGGAGTTCGGTTTCGTTCGACATGATCGTCTCCTCCCTAGGCCATCAGCCCGGACGCGCGCTTGACCGCGCGCACGATGCGCACGTGCGTGCCGCACCTGCACAGGTTGCCGGCGAGCGCCTGCCGGATCTGCGC
>Ga0196978_1000494_pt1 | contig 19844 bp, 19 predicted proteins | sample S3v_2013CmetaG_FD_155491 | JGI IMG/M metagenome (GOLD analysis project Ga0196978, IMG submission 155491) | Soil microbial communities from Anza Borrego desert, Southern California, United States - S3+v_20-13C | ecosystem: Environmental > Terrestrial > Soil > Desert | place: USA: California... | reverse complement strand
CCCGTCCTCGCACACGATCGCCAGGCGGTCCACGTCGGGATCGACCACGATGCCGAGGCTGGCGTTGTGCTTTTTCACGGCCTTGGCGATGTCGCGCAGGTTCTCGGGCAGGGGCTCGGGGTTGTGGGGGAAATCGCCGGTGGGCTCGCAATACAGCTCGATGATGTTCTCCACGCCCAAAGCCTTGAGCAGCATGGGCACCACGATGCCGCCGGTAGAATTCACGCCATCGACCACGATCCTGAAGTTCCGCTCTTTGATGGCTTTCACGTCCACCAGCGGCAGGGCGAGAATTTTATCGATGTGGTATTGAAAATAGCCCTCTTTCGCGCTCGCTTTCCCCAAGTGGTTGACCTCGGCGAACTTATAGGCTTCTTTCGCGGCGATGTCCAGCACATCCTCCCCGTCTTTGGCGGAGATGAACTCGCCTTTCTCGTTGAGCAGCTTCAGCGCGTTCCATTGCTTGGGATTGTGGCTGGCGGTGAGGATGATGCCGCCGTCGGCCTTTTCGGCGGGAACGGCCATTTCAACGGTCGGCGTCGTGGACAGGCCCACGTCGATCACGTCGATGCCCAGGCCGTTCAAAGTGCCCAGCACCAGCTGGTTGACCATGGCGCCGGAGATCCGCGCATCGCGGCCGACCACGACTTTGAGGCGTTTTTTATCCTTCGCGCGCGCCGACAGCCAGGTGCCGTAAGCCGCGGTGAATTTCACGATGTCTAAGGGGCTTAGGCCTTCACCGGGTTTGCCCCCGATGGTGCCCCGGATGCCTGAAATGGATTTGATCAGTGCCACAGAATCAGAAAATTGGGTCCTAGAAAATGTTAAACAATGCTTCTTGGCTTGGCATAAACGGGGCTGCAAAGTTAGGGCTTTCGCCGGACGGTCTCCGAAAAGCTGCACCGAAATATGAACAAGAAAAATTGGCATTTGGGGATAACTTTGGGGACATTTCTACACTCTTTTTTCGTAACTTTGATAAAGTTTGCAGTGCACTAATATATCGTTCTATGAAGAGTGAGAAAAACCCGTCAAATGAGCTGGCTGAGCGTTTTGAGTCGATGCAAAAAAATAACACGTTTGGATTCTTTGAAGAAGAAGAATTAGAAGATCTCACCGATCACTACATGCGGACAAGGCAGCATAAAAAAGCCTTCGACGTGATCGAGCTCGCCCGCAAGCAGCACCCCTTTTCCGTTTTGTTCATCGTTATGAAAGCGCAGGTGCACATGCACCTCGGCGAAAACCAGCTCGCTCTCGAGCTGCTGGAACAGGCCGAGGCCATGGAGCCGTTCTTCGGTGAGCTGCATTTCACGCGCGGCAACATCTACAGTCAGATGGGCCTGCCCGAGAAAGCCATCGAATGCTTTAAAACGGCCGCCAAGCACGACGAGCCCGCCGACGAGGTCAGCCTGTGCATCGCCTACGAGCTGGGCAACATGGGCCGATACGACGAAGCTGTTCCCCTGCTGAAGAAAGCCATCAAGCTGAACCCGGATTACGACCAGGCGCTCTACGAGCTGGCCTTCTGCTTCGAGATGACCACGCAGCACGAAAAGGCCGTGGAATTCTTTACCGCGTTCACCGATCTGCGTCCCTACAGCCCCGCAGGCTGGTTCAACCTGGGCGTTTCGTTCAGCCGCGCCGGCCAGTTCGAGAAAGCCGTGTTCGCTTACGATTACGCCATCCTGATCGATGAAAAGTTCAGCTCGGCGTATTTCAACAAAGGCAACGCCCTGGCCGGGCTGAGCCGTTTTGACGAAGCCATCGAATCGTACCGCGAGACCTTCAAGTTCGAAGATCCCGATGCGAGCACCTACTATTACATCGGCGAGTGCTTCGAGCGCAAGACCGATTACGAGCAGGCCCTGATCCATTACAACAAGGCCATCCGCCTCAATCCCCAGCTGGCAGACGCCTGGATGGGCATCGGCGTGGTGCTCGACCAGCAGAACCGGCAGATGGAAGGCATTCACTACGTGAAAAAGGCCCTGGAGCTGGAGAACAACAATGCGGAATACTGGTACATCTTCGGCGAAATGGAGCACAAGATGGGCTTCTACGACGAGGCCGAGGCCGCGTACCGTAAAGTGATCGAGCTCGAGCCCGAGAACCAGGACATCTGGCTGGATTATTCCAACCTGCTGTTCGAGCAGGAGAACATGAACGGCGCCGTTGAATCCATGGCCGAGGGCATCAAGTACCACCCGGCCAGCGCGGAGCTCAACTACCGCATGTCCGCCTACCTGCTGCACACCGGCAAGCGCCAGGAAGCCCTGGGCTACCTGCAGCAGGCCCTGCACCTGGACTACGAGAAACACAAAGAGCTGTTCGAGTACCTCCCGCAGCTGCGCGACAACGCCGGCATCGTGGAGTTCATCGAGCAACACAAGAAGTAACGCTGAAGCGCGAAAGTTCCAGGTACAGGAGCAACGCTTCGCTGCAATGGCAATCAACAAAAGCCGCTGACTGACGTCAGCGGCTTTTATTTTTATCAATATATTCGCCATCGACATTTTTCAGCCAACATTCCTTGGCAGCTTGATGCACAAACAAAACAACCCTTCTATGCAACACATCTCCTCTCTTATCCGCCGCATATCCGGCATTGTTATCGTGACTTTCTGCTGCGTCTCCGCGCAGGCGCAATGGGCTTACGTCGGCCCGCCGGGATTTTCCCTGGGTCTTGGCAGCTACCAGAGCATGGTTGTCGGTTCCGACGGCACGCCCTATGTCGCTTATAACGACCAGAGCTTTCCGCCTTCGGGCAAGGCCGTTGTCATGAAGTTCGACGATACCAACTGGGTAGCTGTCGGCATGCCGGGGTTTACGGTCGACATGGCCGAACAGGGTTGCCTGGCGATCGATACAAACGATAGCCTTTATTTCTCTTTCCAGGATCAGTCGAACAGCGGCCGCGTCTCAGTGATGAAGTTCAACGGCTCCAGTTGGACCTATGTCGGCCAGCCCGGATTTTCCAATGGCTCGGCCACCTGTACTTCCCTGCGGGCCGATACGAACAATGTATTGTATTGCGCCTACGTCGACGGGAGCAGCGGCCGGGCAGTGGTCAAAACATTCAACGGCGTTAGCTGGGTGGCGGTCGGCCCTTCAGCGGAGGTATCGGGCAGCGGTGCGAATTATACCTCGCTGCAGATCGACCCGGTGACCAATGCTCCGTGGGTGGTGTTTACCGACGCCATGGCAAGCAATAATGCAACCGTTATGAAGTATGACGGCATTTCGTGGGTAACCGTAGGCGCCTCAGGCTTCAGCAATTCCCCCAGCGGGGTGCTGCAAACGGATATCGCGCTTGATGCCGCCGGAACCGCTTACGTCGGCTACTGGGATCCGTTCAACGCGCTGAAGGCGGCTGTGCGCAAATTCAACGGCACCAGCTGGGACACGGTTGGAACGCCGTTCATCTCGCAAGGGCAGGTGTACTTTACTTCGCTGGTCGTGGATGCGAGCGGTATTCCGTACATCTCCTATATGGATTATACGGTAAGCGGCAATGCCGCCACAACCATGCGGTACGATCCGTCCACCACCTCCTGGGTCAGTTTGGGTGCCCCGGGCTACTCGGGCAGCAATCCCGGCTACCTGGAAAGCGCGATTGACGGGAACAACAGCATTTATGTGACCTCCTTAGACGGCAGCAACGGTAACAAGGTTTCCGTGATGAAATACGCATTTTGCGCTCAACCGGTCATCAGCTCAAACGGGGCGGTGCTGACCTCTACTTCAGCATCCGCTTACCAATGGTATGTCAACCAGTCGCTCATTCCCGGCGCCAACGGGCAGTCGCATACCGCTACGCAGAGCGGCTGGTACTTCGTGACCGCGACCGACACGAACGGCTGCTCCGCTACATCGGATTCCGTCTTCATACTGATCAGCGGCACCGAAGAACCGGCGGCCGGGCTGGTGAAACTGTATCCCACTCTGTTCTCCGGAACACTGCAGCTGTCACTTCATTTCCCGGGCGTGCACGACTGGCAACTGTGTATCGCCGACATGACCGGCCGGGCCGTGTACAACCACTCCGGGTTGCAGCATAACATGATTCTCGATCTGCATAGCCTCGCGCCTGGCGTGTATGCGGTAATCCTGAGCAATGGGGCCGAGCGGGTTGTCCGGAAAGTGATGAAACAATAACCGTTCGGCCAGGATCGGGAACTGTCCCGCCGGGAATTATTACTTAGTTTTGCCCTCTGCCGGCGCACCGAAAAGCCGTAATTTACACTTCCATATGAATTTCGAACTTCCGCATATCCCCGAACGTCCTTCCAAACCGCGCGCGTTGGGATTGACCATGGTGATGGACAAAGGACTGGGAATCAAGCAAGCAGAATTGTTTATCGATAGTTGCGGTGGAATGGTCGACCTGCTCAAGCTGGGCTTCGGCACCTCCTATGTTTCGAAGAACCTGGAGCAGAAGATCAAGCTGTACAAAGAGGCCGGCATGCGCGTGTACCTCGGCGGCACGTTGTTCGAGGCGTTCATCGTGCGCAACATGTTCGAGGACTACATCCGCCTGGCCGAAAAGCTGAAGCTCGATCACGCGGAAGTTTCCGACGGCTCCATCGTCATGGAGCACGGGCGCAAGTGCGAGCTCATCAACAAGCTGGCGAAGCATTTCACGGTGCTTTCCGAGGTTGGTTCCAAAGAAGAAGGCATTATCATCCACCCGGCGAAATGGACCTCGATGATGAAGAAAGAGCTCGAGGCCGGCTCCTGGAAAGTGATCGCGGAAGCGCGGGAGAGCGGCAACGTGGGCATTTACCACCGCAACGGCTCGGCGCACACCATGCTCATCAATAAGATCATCGCCAAGGTGCCCAAGGACGACATCCTCTGGGAAGCCCCGCAGAAATCGCAGCAGGTTTGGTTCATCAAGCTGCTCGGCGCCAACGTGAACCTGGGCAACATCGCCTTCGACGACGTGATCCCGCTGGAAACCCTGCGCCTGGGCCTGCGCGGCGACACCTTCTTCACCTTCCTGCCCAAAACGCTCAAACCCACTACCTGATCCATGAAAGAAGTCACCGTACAGGACCTCAAGCGCATGCGCGACAACAACGAGCCGCACCAGTTGATCGACATCCGCGAACCGTATGAAGCGGACATCGCGCAGATCGGCGGCGAGCTGATTCCGATGGGACAGGTGATGCAGCAGGTGGACAAGATCGCGAAAGACAAGCCGGTGATCATCCATTGCCGCAGCGGGGCCCGTTCCGCCGCCATGGTCGCCAACCTGGAGAAGCAGGGCTTTACCAACCTCTACAATTTAAAAGGCGGCATCCTGGCCTGGGCCAAAGAGATCGATCCTTCTTTGCCGACTTACTAATCCGCACGCATGGAGTTCATCCACGAGCTGCTCAGGCTCCTCACCGACACGAGAGGTTTTATCCTTGAGTTCATCAACGATCACGGCACGCTGGTCTATGCCTTGCTGTTCCTGATCATCTTCGTCGAAACGGGGCTCGTCATCATGCCCTTCCTGCCCGGCGATTCGCTGCTCTTCGTCGCCGGCACTTTTTGCGCGGGCGCAGCGCCTGCATTGGACCTCGCCATTCTCATCCCCCTGCTGTGCGTGGCGGCGATCCTGGGCGACAACATCAATTACGCGGTGGGGCGTTTCGCGGGGACGCGCATGATGAAGCTGCGCATCGGGAAACGCATCCTGATCAAGCAGGCCTGGCTCGACAAGACGCACGCCTTCTTCGAAAAATACGGCACCAAGACGATCATCCTCGCGCGTTTCGTTCCCATCGTGCGCACCATCACGCCTTTCGTGGCCGGCGTGGGGCAAATGGATTACAAGAAGAAATTCCTCCCGTACGACGTGTTCGGCGGCGTGCTCTGGATCAGCAGCATGAGCCTGTGCGGCTACTTCTTCGGCAACATTCCCTGGGTGGAACAGCACTTCGAAGCCGTGGTGGTCGGAATCATCGCGCTTTCGGTGCTGCCGATGATTATCGCCTTTCTGCGTCACCGCTTCGGCAGGAAAAAAGCATGAGACGCTTCGGACTCATCGGTTATCCCCTCTCCCACTCGTTCTCGAAAATTTATTTCACGGAGAAATTCGAAAAGCTCGGCCTCAGCGATGCGCAGTATGAGCTGTTCCCGCTGAAAAGCATCGATGAGCTTCCGCAACTGCTGAGCAAACACCCGGATCTGCGCGGGCTGAACGTCACCATTCCCTACAAAGAGCAGGTCATTCCTTTCCTGCACGAGCTCGACGAAACGGCGGCGGCCGTGGGTGCGGTGAACACCATTCTCATTGGAGAAAAGCTGCGCGGCTTCAACACGGACGTGTACGGTTTCCGGCAATCGATCAAACCGTTTCTCACTTCGAAGCACGAGCGAGCGCTCATCCTCGGCACGGGCGGCGCCTCGAAGGCCGTGCACCACGTTTTAAAAACCATCGGCATCGACTGCGGGTTCGTCACGCGCGACAAAACGAAAGTTCCGCCGGGTGCGCTGGCATTTCATTATGAAGAGCTGAACGAGCACGTGATGCGCGCGTTCAAGCTGATCGTGAACACCACACCGCTGGGCATGCAGCCGGATGCGAATAGTTTTCCGCCTTTGCCTTACGCGCATCTCGATGCGGAACATTTGCTGTACGATCTCGTGTACAATCCCGCGGAAACCGAATTCATGAAACGCGGAAAACAAAATGGCGCACAGGTGATGAACGGGCTGGACATGCTGCGCCTGCAGGCGGAAAAAGCCTGGGAAATTTGGACCCGCTTGTGAAAGAATCGAAATACGGATCGCAAATCCCGCACGGCACGATTCGCCTAGTCGTATTCCGGCTCAATAAAAAAGCAGATCAGTCCTGGACTACTGATCTGCTTAAGGGTGCAACGTGAGAGCCATCACACGTTGCTGACAACCGGGAAGGTATATTTTCGACGTGCTGAAGGGATGTGCGATTCGTAAGCACTCGCTTCAATCACAACCGTATTCTTCACTTCACTACCAGCAGGCAGGATTTCGCCGTGCTTTTGCAGCGCATTTTTACGAGGTAAATCCCGGGAGGAAGCTGGTCGGCGATGACTTCGCGCTTGCCGGGATCGCCGCAGGCCACCGAAAACACCACGCTGCCTTTCTGATCGTACACTTCCACCATCGCCTGCGGCTCGCCGACTACGATGGCCACCGTTTCGCCGACGGCGCTGGGATTCGGGTACACCACCAGCGTGGGGCTGGAATGATATTCAACGCTGGTCAGTCCCAGCGCTTCGTGCACGCCGTTATGATCGACGAGCAGCAGGCGGTAATAATTCTGCCCTTCGCGCGGCGTGATGTCCGAAAAACGGTAATGGTTCTGGCTCGTCGCGCTGCCCATCGCGCTCACCTGTCCTGCCGTTTCGAACAGGATGCCGTCGCTGCTGCGCTCGATGAGGAAGTACCAGGCGTTGTGCTCTTCGGTCGCCGCCCACTCGAGTTGTACGGACACTTGCTGCGCTTTCGCGTCGAACGTGTGAAGAACATTCTCCGCCTGCAGCGAATCGTGCGTGAACGAAGCCAGGTAGAGGAAGAGGATGCGCTTGAAGAGTTTCATAAGCCGGTTTGTTTGTTTTTCTTGATGCTAAAGTAGACCGGGCTCACAAGCGCCGCCCGCAGAAAGAAATGGATTTCTGGAGGATGTAAGATTTTCGCGGTTTTTGTAAAGGCACGGGCGCCGCTCAAACAGAAGAATAATGAACAGGGAACGTCGAATGGCGAAGTGAAACGGTCAGCATCTCTTAAATAAACTTCATGATTCGACAAAGCGAAAGCCGGGAACCCCTTCCCGGCTTTCTTGGCACACAACAAACCCGCCTCGTTGTGGTTTTCCTTATGATCCGGAGTCTTGGCTACTCCGGCAGCAAAGGCAAGGTCTGTACGATGAAGACCAGTGAAAGACCCGTTCGCTTGTTGTTGGAAGACATGGCAAGAGGCATTGGAACGGGCCAAACGTACATTCCGCGGCATGCGGCAGTCAACACGACAGCGCGGTGAAAATGAGAACTCTATGCTTTCTGCGGGATCAGCGATTTGAAAAACAGCCGATTACGAAAACGGGAATCGTTTAGACTCAATATTTACAGTCTTCGAATGCGCTGATTCACAGCCTAAAGCACGGCATTGTTTGTCAGAAAAAAGTCAGTGCCGAGATCAGAGCAGGTCGAAAAGATCATTCACACCGGGTGCGCGGGCCGCGGTGAAGCCTTCGCCGTAAGCTACGCCGATCTGCCGGCCGTAAGTGGCCATGCGCGCCTTGACCTGCTCGAGAAATTCAGGCGTGGAGATCGGCGTGACGGGCTCGCTCGAAGAAGGATCGTAGAATTGCGAAGCAAAAGCGCGGATGGCTTCCATTTTCTTTTCCACGTACGGGCTCACGTCCACGATAAAGTTCGGTTCCAGCAGGCGGTCCTGGATATAATGGTAAACGGCGGCCGGCCTCCAGGCTTCCTGCAATTTTCCTTCGTACTCCGTTTCGATGCGGCGCAGTCCGGAATAAAAGCAGGCTTCGGAAATCAATTTCGCGGCGCGGCCGTGGTCGGGATGGCGGTCGCGGACGGCGTTGGCGAGCACGATGCGCGGGCGGTAATGGCGGATCTTTTCAATCAGGCGCAGCAAGCTCTCCTGATCGTTCCTGAAAAAACCATCGGCGAGCCCGAGGTTGTCGCGAAAATCCGCGCCGAGAATTTTTGCGGCGGCGGCCGCTTCCTGCAGGCGCAGACTTGCATTTCCCCGCGTGCCCAGCTCGCCCTTCGTGAGGTCGAGGATGCCGCAGCGGCGGCCCTGCGCAACGTGCTTCAGGAAAGTGCCGGAGCAGGATAATTCCACATCGTCGGGATGTACGCCTACGGCTAAGAGGTCGATTTGGAGGGTCATGCGGGCGCAAATATAGAGTTTATAATCTCATGCGTTCCATTGGAAAACCCGTGCTCCGCCAATGAAAAAGGCGGAAAAGAGTTTATGCTCGAGCGCACCGCAACCCGCTGAGGCCTTGTGAATAACTTTCTCTTGATCATCCCGGCCGCACTTTTAAATTTGCCTTCGCACGTATGCATCGCTTGCCCCTGCTCCTTCTTTTCTGCTGCACCGCGCTGCGCCTTTTCGGCGGAGCTCCTGCGGGCGTGCAGGCGCGCGAGATGGAGCTGGTCGGCTTTTTCAAAAGCTACACCGGCGCTTCGTCGTTCGAAAGCGCGCTGCGCGACAGCCTTTCGAAGCAATTCCGCCGCCGCCTGGTCGAGCTGCTGCAAAACGAAAGCAGCCTGGGCTACGAGTTCGACAGCCTGCGGCATTACGTATCCATCACGCAATCCGCCGACGGCCGCCTGCGCAGCTTCAGCTGGGACGAGCGCGAGGGAGGCAGCTGGCGCGACATGACCTGCTTCGCCCAATTCCGCGGCGGCGACGGGAAGCTGCACGTGCAGCAGTTGGACACCGACCGCGAAACGGAGACCGGCGATTTCTCCGACGTGCGCATCTACAGCATTCACATGGTGGAGCGCAACGGCCGCCCGGCCTACCTGCTGCTCGGCTCAGGCACGCACGGCAGCGGGCTGCACCATTCCAGCGCGCGCCTGCTCACCATCGGCCGCAGCCACCTCGAGCCCTGCAGCGACGCCTTCGACGGAGCGGCCGAGCTCGTTTCCGAGATCCCGCGCACCTATCCCATCGACATGCGTTACGATGAGCGCAGGCAAGTGCTCGTGTACAACGATTACAAATGGACGGACGCTTCCTCCGGCAAAACGCGCTGCCTGCGCGTCACCGAATTGTTCCTGGAGAACGGGCGGTTCAGGAAGAAAGCTTAAGCATCTTCCGCTCTTCTTCCAGGTATTTCTCCAGGTCCTTCTTCCCTCTCGCCGTTGCGTATGGCCTCAGCAGCTCTGCACCCAGCTCCTGGTAATGAAAGATCGCTTCTCCCGGAGCGCGGCCCGGGAAGCTGATGCGCGCTTCGGACAGCCAGAACCGCGAAAGCAGCGCGAAATGCGAGACCAGCAATTCCGTTTTTTTACCGGTCGCTTCTTTTTTCAGGTACCCGTTGCGCACCATGTTGCCGATGCTGTTGCGCAATGTCGCCTTGCGCCGCTTTTCCGTCCGCGCATAATTGGCCGCCAGCAGCGGGTTTTGCGTGATGAGGTGCACGAAGCTGAGGAACAGGCAGCGGAAGCGGTGCTGGTTGTGGTACGTGATGCGGTGCATGCGCAGGAAATCGCCGGGCGACGCGCAGCGCTGCTCGTCGAACACGGCGCTGTTGGTTTCCTTCAGCTGGGCGGCCAGCGCAGCCACCAGGTCGTCCTTGGTGGGGAAGTAATACGAGATGTTGCTCACCCGCATGCCGAGCACGCCCGCCAGCTCGCGTAGCCCGGTGTATTCGATGCCTTGTTCGTTGAACAGCTCCAGGGCTTTGCCGAGGATCAGCTCGCGCGTTGCGGTCTTTGCCATGATTTTGGACAATGTCCAAATTTGTTTTTACATTTGGACACTGTACAAAAATAACAACATGGCAAAAAGGATCATCATCTCCATCGGCATCGTGCTGGCTTCGGGCCTGCTGTTCGTCAATCTTTACACTTCGATCGTCGACGTGACCAGCTGGGGCGGCGACGTTCCGCGCTCGGCGCAGGTCGCGGGAGAATATTTCAAAAATGTGAACCCCGGTCATTTCTTCCGGATCTTCTCGCCGATGAACCAGCTGGTGGGACTGCTTCTGCTCATCGTCTGCTGGAAGCTGGGCAAGCAGGCGCGCTGGCTCTGCGCGGGAGCGCTGCTTGCCGCGCTGGTGGCCGAGTCGCTCACGTTCATGTATTTCTACCCGCGCAACGAGATCATCCTCGGCCAGGGCCAGGATGCGGCGGCTGTAGCGCAGGCGGTGAAAGAATGGGCGGCGATGAACTGGGTGCGCAGCGGCCTGGTGCTGGTGGAAGTGCTGCTGTATTTCAAAGTGCAGGGCCTGATCTTCCGGCAAGCGCCGAAGGCTTAGCGATTTCGGATTTGAGCACAATTTGCGCGCAACTGTGTTGGGGACGTGTGCCAATCCGAAATCGAAAATCCGAAATTATTTCCCCTCGATCCAGTTCGTGATCACCTCGTCGGTAGGATTGACTTTGTAGAGGTGGTGCTTCACGTAATGCCCGCTTTCGTCGATGAGGAACTTGTCGAAATTCCAGCGCACCTCGACATCTTCGACGCCGTTCTTCGCTTTCTGCGTGAGCCAGGCGTAGAGCGGGTGCTGCGTATCGCCTTTCACGTCGATCTTTTCCATCATCTGGAAGGTGACGCCGTAATTCTTCGTGCAGAAAGATTTGATGCCGGCCGCGTCGAGCGGTTCCTGCCCGCCGAACTGGTTGCAGGGAAAACCGAGGATGACGAAATTCCCGCTGCCGTATTTCTCATGCAGCTTCTGCAGGTCGGCGTACTGCGGGGTGTAGCCGCATTCGGAAGCCGTGTTCACGATCAGCACTTTTTTTCCTTTCAGCTTCGAGAAATCGAAATCGGTTCCGTCGAGCGTCTTCGCTTTGAACTTGTAGAAGCCGGTGTCGTGCGGTGTCATCATAGCGGTGGAGAATAAGATCGTGGTGATGATCGCTGCAAAGAAAAGCGCGCGTTTCATGATATGATCGTTTGGTAAAACAGGATGGTGCTTGATCGCATCGAATTGCGAATCAAGGCGAATTTACGAATTACGGATCAGCACCGCGTATTTTTATGCTGCCTGCGCGGCGGCCTCGTAATTCGTAAATTCGTAAAAATTCGTAAATCGATGCTGAACCTGAACTTCACTCCCTTCCCCGAACTGCGCACCGAACGTTTGATCTTGCGGCAGATGCGCGCCGAAGACGCGCCCGAAGTGCTGATCATGCGCGGCGACGAAGAGCTGACCAGGTACACCGGCGGCCCGCGCGCACGAACGATCGAAGAGGTGCTGGCTTTTATTGAAAAGATCAGCCGCTTCATCGCGAATAACGAAGCGATCTATTGGATCATCTGCCTTCAGCACGATCCGAAGCCCATCGGCTCGATCATGCTCTGGAACATTTCGCAAGAGAAGCAAAGCGGCGAGCTGGGCTACGGCCTGCTGCACGGCTTTCACGGCAAAGGCTACATGGACGAGGCGCTGCGCAAAGTGACGGAGTTCGGCTTCGGCACAATGCAATTGCAAACGATCGAAGCGTACACGCGCGAGGACAATGCGCGCTCTTTGCTGCTGCTGAAAAAAAATAATTTCGTGCAAACCGGTTATTGCTCGGACCCGGAAATAAGCCCGAAAGAAGGCGAACGCATGGCGATCTATGCGCTGGAAAAATGAGCGGACGCACCATTCAAAATCCAGGATTCAACATCTTCCCATTGACCCATTCCCGCGCGCAGGCCCGCACAAATGCCTTGAATTTTGAATCCTGAATTTTGAATTGAACCCGATATCTGTCGGATTCACTGCTACCTTTGCCCGCGTGACGCTTTCCTCGCAAATCCTGCACCTCTTCCGCCGCGAGCTGCTGCTCGAGCAGCGGCAGAAGTACGCGTTCAGCGGCATCCTCCTCTACCTCGCCGGCACCATCTTCGTCTGCCAGCTCAGCTTCGTGCAGATCAGCTCCGCGCCGCTGTGGAATGCGCTGTTCTGGATCATTCTCCTCTTCGCCGCCGTGAATGCCGTGGCCAAAAGCTTCGCGCAGGAAAGCAAGGGAAGAATGCTTTACCTCTACTCCATCTGCGATCCCCGCGCGCTGCTGCTCGCCAAGATGCTCTACAACGCCCTGCTGATGCTGGTTTTAGGCTTGGCAGGGCTCGGCATGTACACGCTGCTCATCGGGAATCCCGTGAACGACCTGCCGCAATTTTTGCTCGTGGTGCTGCTCGGCAGCATCGGTTTTTCCACCGTGTTCACCATGATCTCCGCCATCGCCTCCAAGGCCGGCAGCAACTTCACGCTCATGGCCGTGCTCGGTTTTCCCATCATGCTGCCCCTGCTCCTGCTCGTCATCCGCGCCTCGAAATGCGCGATGGACGGCCTTTCCCTCGGCGTCAGCGGAAAATATCTGCTCGCGCTGCTGGGCTTGAACGTGGTGGTGGGCGTGCTGTCGTATTTACTCTTCCCGTATTTGTGGAGGGATTAGCGCTTAGCACTTCGCTCTTAGAACTTGGTTTTCCCGGGCGCACAAGCCTCCGCTTCTTTTAGCGAAAGGCGAGGCAGTGCGGCTGCACTAAGTTCTAAGCGCTAAGTGCTAAGCGCTTTTACGTCATATGTCGTATTGACTCCCCTTCGCACGGGCGGTAGGTTTGTAGCGATCAAAACCCGTCACATGCGCCCGCTGCTCTGTGTTTCTCTTTTTCTTCTCGCCTGCCCGCTCATCGCGCAGGAAAAAAAACAGGAACCGAAAGAAATCGATCTCGCGGCGCACAAGTCGATCGGCTACCTCGGGGCGACGGTTTCGCAGCCGCTGTTCATCGGGAAAGGCTACGAGAGCCCGGGCTACTGGCGGGGCATTCATTTCAAATCCGGCTTGTTCTTCATCAACTGGACCTGGGGGCAAACGACAAAAACCCAGGCCGACACGACTTCGCTGCTCGGCAACGGCACGATGATCACCTGGGGGATACGCTTTTCGAAGCCGACCACCAAATCGGGAAAGATGACGGCCGCCACAGCCGCCTTCCGTCCGAAGTTCGACGCCGGCATCTCTTTCGCAGCCATTCCCAAAGACACGCTGCCGCCTTCGGTGGGCGACGGTCCGGCTTCTTTCGGTTTTCACCTGTCGCCGGGCGTCATTCTGCGCGCATCTTCGCTGTACGTGATCGCGTCGGCGGACGTGGATGCGATGATGAACTGGATCCCGGTCATGAACCGGGCCAACAAGCCTTACAATCTCGGTCGCGGCTTCATCATCACACCCAGCATCACCATCGGCTTCGACAACGCCTGGGACTTGCTGAGCCCGCGGTTCCGCCATTATGAAGGAACATACACGTACACCGAGTTCCGCACCACGCGCATCGATTACCATTACGATTACTGGAAGGACGAGCTGACGAAGATCACGAAAGGCTACACGGTTGAAAAAACGGGCTTTTACAATTACAACATCTACAAGATCGACCCGTTCATCGGCATCGGGCCGGTGTACAAGTTCATGCCCCAGCGCAGCAGGTTCGGGGAAACTTCGATGATCGGCGGACAACTGGGGCTCAAGGTCAGCTTCCTGAAGCTGGAGGCGCAGTACCTGCAGGGCCGGCTTGGGCTGCAGAACGGCATCCCGCAGCAGTACATGAAGAGCGCGCGCCACGAAGGCCGGCCGATCACCTACACCGCCAGCGTGAACGCCACCGAGATGAGCGCCAAGGCAGGCGTCAACATCACCAACCTGTTCTTCGGGAAAAAGAAAATGATCTCCGACGACGATTCGCGCAAGATCGGCACGACGTTCTACGGGCTCTGCGTGTATTACAAATACGGCAAGACCACGTTCAACGCCCCTGCCGTCTACACCTACGCCGGCGCGGAAGCCCAGCTCGACAGCGCCATGAGCATGTACAACATCGAGTCCTCTTCTTCCACCGACGCCCGCATGCTGCCCGGCTCCGCCACCGTGCAAGGCCTCGGCGGCTCGCTCGACATGGGCATCGTCAGCCTGAACTACGAAAAGCTCCGCTACGACAATGCGGCGATCGCCGACGGCGGAACGGTCAGCCTTTCGCTGATCCTGCCGGTGCACAAAGTGGTGCGCATGGCTTTCGTCAAGCGCAAGATCAATAAGCTGAGCAGGAAGCAGAAACAGGATAACGGAACGGAAACGCCCTACGATTACCAGGACGGGGACTAGATCGTCGGCTTCCCGTCTTCTCCCTTATCTCCACCCGTGATTTGCATTTTTGGGATTTTTTAAACCCAAAGGTTCGTACCTTTGCACCGGCCGATCAAAAGGCCGCCCCATGAAGAACAGCTGGTGGAAAATTCTGTGCGTGCTCCTGCTTTTTTACACGCTCGTTGCAGGACTGATCAGCCCCGTTCCCGCCATGGACATCCTCAACGAAACGATCCGCAACCTGTATTTCCACGTGCCGATGTGGTTCGGGATGATGTTCCTGCTCACGATCTCGCTGGTGTACAGCATCCGCCACCTTTCCACGCAGAACCCCGACCACGACCGCATGGCCGCGCAATCGGCCAACGTGGCGATGGTGCTGGGCTTGCTGGGCCTGCTCACCGGCATGGTCTGGGCGAACTGGACCTGGGGCAAGCCTTGGGTGAACGATCCCAAATTGAACGGCGTGGCCGTGGGCATGCTGGCCTACCTGGCGTACTTCATCCTGCGCGGCTCGATGGAAGATGAAACGAAACGTGCGCGCATTTCAGGCGTGTACAACATTTTCGCTTACGTGATGTTCATGGTCTTCATCATGGTGCTGCCCCGCCTCACCTCCTCGCTGCACCCCGGCAACGGCGGCAACCCGGCCTTCGGCAGCTACGACCTGGACAACAACATGCGCCTGGTCTTCTACCCCGCCGTGATCGGCTGGTCGCTGCTGGGGCTTTGGATCACGACCTTGCGCGTGCGGATTTTGCGCGTGGCGGATATTGCCGAGAACAAACAAGCTGTATGAAAAAGTTGTTTTTAAAATACGTCCCCGTCCTGCTCCTGCTGCTCACCGGCCCCGCCGTGCAGGCGCAAACCGGCCCCCCCGAAATGGCCGACACGATGCGCAGCGACGGGAAGATCTGGGTCGTGATCGCGGTGATCGGCGTGATCCTTGCGGGGCTGCTGGTGTACCTGGCGCTGCTCGACCGCAAGATCGGCAAAGTGGAAAAGGAGCTGAAGCAGAAAGGAACGAAATGAAAAAGACACACATCATCGGCATCATCGTCATCGCCGTGGCCATCGGCAGCCTCGTGGGCCTGCTCAGCGACAGCAGCACCTACGCCGATTTCGCGCAGGCCGCGGCCGGTAAAAATGAAGTGCACGTAGTCGGCAAACTCAACCGCAGCAAGCCCATGGAATACAATCCTGCCGTGAACGCGAACATCTTCTCGTTCTACATGCTCGACGACAAAGGCATCGAGAAGCGCGTTGTGCTGCTGAAAAGCAAGCCCCAGGATTTCGAGAAATCCGAACAGATCGTCGTCGTGGGCAGCCTGCAGGGCGGCACCTTTATCGCCAACGACATCCTTATGAAATGCCCGTCGAAATACAACGACGGCAAACAGCAGGTCGCGCAGCAATAGCGCGCACCTTACCCGCAGCGAATGTCCCAAATAAAATACATCGGCGAAGACCTCTGGATCGGCCAGCTGGGTCACGGCCTCGTGCTCATCGCCTTCGCTGCAGCTATTTTCTCCAGCCTCTTCTATCTTTTCTCCGCGCAGAATAATTCGAGATCGCTGCTGAAAGCCGGGCGCGGCCTGTTCTGGCTGCACACCTCGGCGGTGGTCGGCATTTTCGCGCTGCTGCTGTACATGCTGTTCACGCACCAGTTCGAGTACCAGTATGCCTGGCAGCATTCCAGCAAGAACATGTCGATGAAATACATTCTCGCGTGCTTGTGGGAAGGACAGGAAGGCAGCTTCCTGCTCTGGCTTTTCTGGCATTGCGTGCTCGGGCTTATCCTGCAGCGCAGCGCGGGCAAGTGGGAAGCGCCGGTGATGGCCGTGATCGGGCTGGTGCAGATTTTCCTCGCCTCGATGCTGCTGGGCGTGTACATCGGCGACGTGAACCTCGGCTTCACGCAGCTGAACCTCGACCTGCACATCGGCAGCAACCCGTTCCTGCTCGTGCGCGAAGTGCCCACGAACATCGGCCTGCCCTGGACGCAACTGCCCGACTACCTCACGAACGTGAAAAGCGCCGCTTTCTTCGCCGACGGACGCGGGCTGAATCCCTTGCTGCAGAATTACTGGATGGTCATTCACCCGCCCACGCTGTTCCTCGGCTTCGCGCTCACCGTGGTGCCTTTCGCTTTCGCCATCGCCGCGCTGTGGAAAAAAGAGTATTACGACTGGCAGAAAACGGCGCTGCCCTGGACCTTCACCGGCATCGGCGTGCTGGGCACGGGCATTTTGATGGGCGGCGCATGGGCCTACGAGGCGCTGAGCTTCGGCGGCTTCTGGGCCTGGGACCCGGTGGAGAACGCCTCGCTCGTTCCCTGGCTCACGCTGGTAGGCGCGGGACACGTCATGCTCATTCACCGACTGAAAGGCCGCTCGCTGTTCACGACGTTTTTTCTCTGCATCATTTCTTTCCTGCTCATCCTCTACTCCACGTTCCTCACGCGCAGCGGCATTCTCGGCGAAACCTCCGTGCACTCGTTCACCGACCTGGGCATGACGGGACAGCTTATCCTGTACCTCGCCGTATTCGTGTGGCTGGCGGTGCTGCTGCTGTCCGTCAACCTCTGGCTGCGCTGGGCGTATTCGATCCTTTCGCTGGTTTTCATCGTCTCCTTCGCGCTGGGGAATCACACCGCGTCGACGTTTTATTTCCTGCTCGTCTCGCTCTGCGTGCTGATCATCGGCTACGTCAAATTTTTCCCGAAGGAAAAAGATGAAGAGGCTTTGTGGTCGCGGGAATTCTGGATGTTCTGCGGCGCGCTGGTGCTGTTCATCGCGGCGAGCCAGATCACGTTCTACACTTCCACGCCGGTGGCGAACAAATTTCTGAAGATCGAATCGGTGCACAACCTTTCGCAGTGGCTGTTCGATACGTTCCCGGGGCAGTTCACGCAGAAGCTGGCCACGGCGAGCCTGGCGCCCAGCGGGGAGGTCGTGCATTTTTACAACAAGTGGCAATTGCCTTTCGGCGTGCTGCTCTGCCTGCTGATCGGCGCGGGGCAATTTTTCAAGTACCGGCAATCGAATCCCGGCGAGGTGTTCAAGAAAACGTTCTGGCCTTTGCTCGTGAGCGCGGTGATCGGCGTGACCAGCGCCTGGCTGATTTATTTCAACCGCAATTTCGTTCTTGACAATTCCACCGACCGCAGCGAGCTGCAATTCCTGCTTGGCACGGCCGTCTTCGTGCTGGCCGCCACCTTCCTGCTCATCATCTTCAGCGGCGCGATCGTGCGCTTCTTCCGCCGCATCAACGCCCTGGCAGCCGATGTCGTCATCATCGTACTGGTGCTGGCGATCCTTTGCGGCGCGTATTTCACGTACCGCTTGTTCGATGGCGCCACCGATTTGTTCACGCCCGAGAGCGGCAAGGCGTTCGTGCTGGCGATCTGGTGCCCGCTGCTGCTGTTCGCTTCTTCGTTCGCGGTGCTGGCGAATGCGGACTACGTGCTCAGCGTGCTGAAAGGAAAAATCCGAAAGGCGGGCGCTTCGCTGGCGCACATCGGCTTCGGGCTGCTGCTGCTGGGCGCGCTGGTTTCCACTTCGAGAAAACAAGTGATCTCGCGCAACGTCACCAACCGCGACCTGACGCAGATCGATTCCACGATCAGCAACGAGTCCAACATCCTCATCACGCAGGGCGACACGCTGCCGATGGGCGAATACCACGTCACGTACAGCGGCAAGGAAAAAGAAGGCATCTACATCCGCTACAACGTGGATTATTACAAGAAGGACGAGGCGGGAAAGCTGAACCATCTTTTCCGCCTGCAGCCTTTCGTGCAGCTGAACGAGCGCATGGGCAACGCCGTGGAGCCCGACACGAAACATTACCTGCACAAGGACGTGTACACGCACATCGTGCAGGCCGATCTTTCTGATCCCGCCAAACAGAAAGAGGCCTGGTCGGAGCCGCAGAACCACCACGTGAAGCAGGGCGACACCATCGCCGTGAACAGCGCCGTGCTCGTGCTCGACTCGATCGTTTCCGACGTGAGCCGCGCGCCGGAGGAGCTGAGCGTGGGAGCCGTGTTCAGCGTGTACGACCGCGATTTCAAGCGCTACGAGATGCGCCCCTACTTCACCATCCGCGGCGCGGAGATCATTCCCACCGAGCAGCGCAACGATTCGCTGGGACTGAAGCTCACGCTCTGGAAGGTCGACCCGAAAGACGGCAGCTTCGACGTGTACGTTTCCGAAAAATTGTCCAGGCGCCGCGAATCGATCGTGATGAAAGCGGTGATCTTCCCGGGCATCAATATTTTGTGGCTGGGCTGTCTCATCATGGTGATCGGCACGGGCGTGGCGGTCGTCGAGCGCCTGCGGCGCAAGCCGAGTGAAAAAAGCGCTTAGCGCTTAGAACTTAGCTCTTAGTGCTACGTCAAAAAATTGCAACTTCACATTATGCACTAAGAGCTAAGTTCTAAGTGCTGAGCGCTAAAATGAAATCTGCATTTTCAAAAACGGTCGTTTTAATCGGGGCGGGCAACGTGGCCACGCACCTGGGCCGCGCGCTGCACAAGGCGGGGTTTCGCATCGTGCAGGTGTACAGCCCGGGCGCGCGCACGGCGAAAAAATTAGCGAAGGAATTCAACGCGCAGGCCGTGGGGCAATTGAGCGCCGTTGTCGACCGTGCGGGACTTTACGTGCTGGCGGTGAAGGACGATGCGCTGGCCTCAGTAGTTACGGAACTGGATGTAAAAAGCGGCATCGTGCTGCACACCGCGGGCGCCGTGGATGCCGCCCTGCTCAAAGACACGGCGAAACATACCGGCGTAATGTACCCGCTGCAGACGTTTTCCAAAGAGCGCCGCGTCAGGATGAAGCAGGTTCCGCTCTGCATCGAAGCCGGCGACAAAAAGACGCTGAAGACCCTGCACGGGATCGCCTCACGCATTTCCAAAAACGTGCACGTGCTCAGCTCCGCGCAACGCCGCGCCGCGCATCTCTCGGCGGTATTCGCGAACAATTTCAGCAATCATTGTTACGTCATCGCCGCCGAGCTGCTGAA
>Ga0196978_1000491_pt1 | contig 20043 bp, 9 predicted proteins | sample S3v_2013CmetaG_FD_155491 | JGI IMG/M metagenome (GOLD analysis project Ga0196978, IMG submission 155491) | Soil microbial communities from Anza Borrego desert, Southern California, United States - S3+v_20-13C | ecosystem: Environmental > Terrestrial > Soil > Desert | place: USA: California... | reverse complement strand
TCGATATCGAAAACGTTGAGGGCTCGCGCTGGCGGATCGATGAGTTCGCAATCGATGTCGCGGAGATCCCACGCCGGCTGCAGCGATGAAGCACACGCGCACGAGCTCAACCTTCTACTACGAATCCGAGGCGCTGCTGGCCTACGAAAAGGTCGCCAAGGATCGCCTCGATTACATCCTCGAGCAGCTCGAGCTCGGGGAGGGCGCAACGCTTGGGCACCAACAGGTGCAGTACCGCCCGGACGATAAATGCGTCATCGAGTATTACGTCGATGAGGGGGTTCTCGAGCAGATCGTGCGCGTGAACATCCGCTACGCCGAGCAGAAGAAGAAATCCGCCTCCACCACAGAGGAAGAAAAAAGGACCGAGGAAGAACAGGAGCTCGAGTATTACCCCTATCTGTGGGTGGGCGTGACCGCGATCAATCACACAAAGATCGATATAGACGGCAACAGCAGCTGCGAGGGCGTTGGATTCGCGGTCATGCCGTCAATCAATGGCTTTGAGCCGGAGCCGACGGAGCTGCTCGATTGTGTGGAGACGAAGCCGTGCGAGGCCTGGCAGGGCTGCGAGGATGTCGGGCGCTACTTTCGGGTGGGCGGGTTCGGTGATAACGGATTTATCCCGTGGACGATGGATCCGGAGCTGGAAGATGATGGCAACTTCAACTGGCAGTCGATCGTGCTCGAGATCAGAAACGGCGTCATGATCGCGCGCAACGGACTTTTGCTCGTGCATTCAGGCCTCATTCCGGGCTGCGCGCCCGAAGAGGCCTTCGCCACCGCGGGCGACGGGGATAATCACGCATCAAACTATTGGCAATACGCCTGCATCCTTGATCCACCGCACGTCATCATTCCGCAGCAGGATATGGTGTGGAAGAAAAATATCTTCAATAACCTCGGATACAGCTATAGCGGGGGTAACAGCGGCGGGGATGGCATCGTCGAACAGAACCTGCAAAACGGTATATATACCTTCCACTTTTGGGCCGAGAACTTCGCCTGCGAGTGCACCGAGGCGGACCTTCACATTCGCATGGTGCTCGGCCGGCGCACGCGGCGCACCACGACTACCACGGATGAGTACGGCCGGGAGAATACGCAGGTGGACCGCGCCGGGCGGGTAGAGGTTGTGGATTTCTTCCCGGCCAATGTCGGCAGGCCTTTCTCTAACACCACGGGCACGCTCTTTCGATCGATCATGCTCGGGGGCAATCAATCTTGCGCCGGCGACTACAATCAGTTTGGTCCGCTCAATAACTCCCAAGGCTACTGGGATCAGGAGCTGCGCGTGGATGTGGTGGCCGGCAAATGGGAGTTAGGGCCGCGCACAAATTTCTCGGCCGCTTACGATAACTCCTGTCCCTATCCGCTCGATCACGTGGGGCCCGCAGATGGCGGGTGCGCTGCAGGCTGCGAGGGTCAGGATCCGCTCTCGGCCAGCTACGCGCCGAACAAGGGGTGGGGAAACCTTGGCTACCCGACCTGCTGGCTGGTGAATGGGCAAAACGGCCCGGTGGCAACCAGCACCCTTGGGCTTGTCTTTCTTCACCTGGCGCGTGTGGTGCAAGTGAACCCAGAGTTCAATCCCATCAGCGAGACCTCAAACAATGTCTGCATCGTGCAGCTGATCGGGCATGACGGCGGCGGGGGCGGGTCCTGCAGTCCGTGTCAGTCCTATGGCTACGGTTCGGTGTTTCGTGCGGTGGGCGGTACTTATGACGGCAGTACCTTTCGCACAACCGGCGGATGGCATGCGGGGGAGCTGTGCATCGTCATCGGCCGGCAAGGCCCGATCTGCAGCCCCGACAGCACCACGCAAACCGAGCTTTACCTGCTGGTGGCGCGCCTGGACGATGGGGCGGTTAAAAACGCACTCGGCGCCCCGGGGACGGATTGGTTGGGGCTTTTTTACAAGCAGCTGCGCTGCCCGGAAGCGCCGCCCGTGGAACAGTATCTCGAGCGGCTCGAGAACGATGCGCGGATCCGCTCGGATGGGCTGCCCTTTGAGCTGAAATTCGACTGCGTGGGCGGGCGCATCGAGATCGTACAGTCCGGTCCTTTGGGCGGCGGTGGCAGCGAGGCGGCGGGCTAGTGACCTGGCTCTCAGTCCGAGACCCCGGGCAGGCGTAACCGAGACAGGCCACGCAGAATCGCCCCAGGATCGGCACAGGGGGCGATAGTGGCTTCAATCACAGCACCAGGCGGCTCAGCCAGCGTCAATAACATCATGGGGGAAGGCGGGCTTGTTGGCCCGTTTGCCTCGGACAGCTCCACCCCGGAAGCCTTCAATACGTTCGACTTTGCCCAGGCGGCATTCGACGTAGCGATATCGCTGTTTAACACCTTGGCCGGGCAGATCGGCACGATCCCTTCCGTGCCTGCGATCGATGCGGGCGCGCCGCCGGTATTCGTGGCAAGTCCGATTGCACTGCCGACGCTCCCCACGGCGCCGGATCTGCCGGAGATCCCCGAGCCGACCGCAATCGATCGGCCGGTGTTCACGGGTACCCCGTTCGCGGAACCGGAAACCCCGGTTGCGCCGGCGGACCTGGGCGCGGTCACGATTCCCGATGTCGAGGCGCCGGTGTTTGCCGGCGACGACTACACCGCGCCGACCTTCCAGGGCACCGTACCTGGCGCGGTGGCCTTCCCTGCGGCCCCGGATGCGCCGAGCCTGCCGGACATTGCCGGCATCAACGAAGAGGCGCCCCCTGAGCTCGGAGGCACGACGCCGCAGATCACGCTGCCGGCAGCTCCCGGCGATATCTCTTTCAGCCCGCCCGTGGCGCCCGAGCTCATCGAGCCTTCCGTACCTGCGGCCCCGGATGCAACGCTTCCGGATGCCCCGCAGCTGCAGGACCTCGTGCTGCCGGATGCGCCGAGCCTCAATCTGCCGGCCTTCTTAGGGACGCTCGCGGAGACGCCGACGGCGCCGGACTCGACGTTCGTCTTTGAGCAAGAGGACTACGGCTCCGCGCTGCTCGAGAACCTGCGCACCAAACTCAACTACTTCCTGCAGGCCAACACCACGGGCCTTGAGGATGTTGTGTGGCAACACATTTGGGAGAAGGCCACCGAGCGCGAGGACTTCCTGGCCGTGCGCGCGATCGACCAGGTGAATGCGGAGTTTGCCGCCCGCGGCTTCACGCTCCCCAATGGAGTGCTCGATGACAAGGTGTTCGAGGTACGCCAGGGCAATCAGGACAAGGCAAGTTCGCTTCTTCGCGAGCAGGCGATCGAGCGGGCGAAGATGGAAGTCGAAAACGTGCGCTTTGCGATCACCGAGTCTATCAAGCTCGAGATCGCACTTATCTCAGCGCACACGGACGGGCAGCGCATCGCGCTCGAGGCCGCCAAGACTAGCGTGCAAATGGCGGTAGAAATCTACCGGGCGCAGGTGGAGCAGTTCAACGCGCAGGTCGCCGCTTATCGCGCACAGGCTGAAGTGTACAAAGCGCAGATCGAGGCCGAGCAAGCTAAAGTCGAAATCTACCGTGCCCAGGTCGATGCCCAGCGCGCGATCGGCGAGCTCAACAAAGTCACCGTCGATGCCTATCGCGCCCAGATCGAGGCCGTCACCTCCACTTATGAGCTTTACAAAGCGCAGCTCGAGGGCGCGCGCTTTACGATCGAACAAAACGGGCTGCGCATCGAGAACTTCAAAGCGCTTGTTCAAAGCTACGACTCCCAGGTGCGAACGCTTGCGACCCAGGCGCAAGTATACGAAACGCGCGTCAATGCCGAGCGGCTGAAAGTGGACCTAAGAAAGTCCGAGGTTGACTCCTACGCGCAGCAAATCAACGCCTACACCGCGCTCGTGAATTCGCGCATCGGCGCCAAGGAACTCGAGATCAAGGTGCAGGGCTACCACATCGATCGCTACCGCGCGCAGATCGAGGGCATGAAGGCGGGCATCGATGCTGTGAATGCGCAGCTGTCGGCCGATGTCGAGGTGTTCAAGGCCTTCATTGAACGCTACCGGGCGGACGCGGCCGCGGAGGCCGATCGCCTGAAGTCCCAGGCAGATGTCTACCGCTCCGAAGTCGAGCGTTTCAAGGCGCAGGTCGAGCGCGCCGTGCAGGAAGGGCGCCTTTCGATCGATGCGGCTAACCAGCAAGTTGAAAACTTTGAATCCAAAGTACGGCTCTTTGCCGCGCGCGCGGATGCGCAGGCGCGCCGTGTCTCCGCGGATGTCGAGCGCTTCAGCGCCGAGATCCAGGGCTACTCCGCTGCCTCACGTCGCGACACCGATATCGCGCAGGCCGCAGCTGCTCGGGCCTCCGCGCAGGCGCAAATGTTTGGCGCACAGGTGCAGGGCTTTGCCGCGCAGGCCCAGGCCGAAACCTCCCGCTATGGCGCGGATGTCGGCAAATATGAAGCGGACGTTGCCGCCTACTCCGCGACCGCCCAGGTGCAGATCGGAGCAGCTCGGGTTGCGGCCGATCAGCTCATTGCGCATTTGAACCTACTCACCGAGCGGATCTTGGGCGGTGCGCGCATCGCCGGACAGCTCGCATCGAGCGCGCTGTCCACGCATTCGTGGAGCGCCGTGCGCTCGGTCTCCGACTCCTACAGCGAGCAAAAGTCCCTCTCGTTCTCGGGCTCTGCCAGCGTCAGCGGCTCTGCTCAAACTATCTTTACCTGCGAGTGCTAATCCATGCCTACACACTATGACGATGAGCGTGACAGGATCATTCCGCGCCGGCCGGCCGATTCCATTCCCGGGATCTTCACGCCGCCGCCTTTCGTGCAAGGTGTGGTCGATGATGCCAAGCGTCGCGCTACACAGTTGGCAACCGCGGTGCGCCCTGCAGTTGAGGTCGCGCAAAACGTAGTCCCCAACCTGCAGGAAACTCGCGCCGCCGGCCAGCAGGCCCTGGAGAACTTTGAATCAGGCGTGGCGAACACGGCCAAGCGCGCCGGCAAGATGGCGACCGATATCGCCACAGGCGTCCCTAAGGGCGTTGCGAAAGTCGCCACCGGCTTTGGTGGAGCGGTTGCCGGCGGCGCGCGCGCCACGGGCAAGGCCGCAGGCAAGTACGTGACGGATCCGCGCCGCGGCCCGCCGACCGACCCTAACACCGCAACGGGGCGCGCCGTGCGCCGCGCATCCTCACAGCTCGATCACGTGGGGGCGGATTTTCGTGAAGGCACCGCTCAATCTATCGGCCGCGGCATCCGCAATACGCTCGCCGCGCCCTTTCTTGCTGCCGGCGATATCGCGCAGGGCTCGGTGCGTGATGGTGTCAGCGCGATCGGGGATGCGCTCGCGCCGGCCGGAAGGTTTGCCGCGGGATTCTTCGGCCTGGATGGCCCGCCACAGGACGATGAGCCGACGGGAACGACTGCGGTGCCCACCGTGGGCGATCGCACCGAGCAGCAGCCGACGGCCGTCGCGCAAGCTGCCCAAGAGCCCGCGAACGAAGTCGGCCAGGCGCAACCCGGGGATGAGCCGGGGCGCGCATCCGTGCGCCACGCGGGCATCGAAACGAGTGTGCCGCCCTCGAGAAACACCGCACACGGCTCCTATGATGATTCTTCGCGTGTGGCGAGCAGCTCGCGCACTCCCGCCGCGGCCGTCGCGGGCCCGCCCAACAATCAGGGCGTGGAGATCATTCGCGGCACGGTGCGATCGCGCGTGGATACAAATACCGGCATTGAGACTCCGGTGGGCATGAGCGCAGGACAAGGCGCGCGCTTCTCCGGGTATTCAAACGCGGGCCTCGATAGCGATGCGGCTGTCAAAGCGATGCTTGAGGAGGATCAAATCGCGACGCAGCGTATGAACGCCGAGGCGAACATGATCTCTTCGCGCGCGCAGGCACAAAACGCGCGCACCGCCGCGCAAGCGAAGTTCATCCCGCAACAGTTCGTGGGGCCCAACGGGCAGCCGATGATTGGTGGGATCCGTCAGAACCCCGATGGCTCGCTCGACATGATCGACTTCAAGCTCGAGGCGTTCACGCCGATCGATGGCCGGCGCGGCATCAACGTCATCCAAAACAAGACCAAAAACGCACTCGGGGAAGAGGTACTCACAGAGCGAGCAGTCGTCATTGACCTTGCCACGGGACAGGAGGTTACGCCGGAAGGCGCCGATGCAATCAGAGATCCGCAGTCACTGCGGGATGCCTTTCAGGCTTTTCAGATGAAGAACCCGAACGGCAATCCCGATGAGCTGCTGGCCCGCGCGATCGAGTACGTGCGCAAGAAGGAAGCGACCCGCTAATGCCGATCGAGACCACGGATGAGGAAATTGATGCGCTGCTAGCGAGCCGGCCGCAGCCGCAGCCGACCGTGCAGCGCGGGGAAGTACTGCGCCATGCCCCGCCGCCTGGCGTGCTCACACCCCCACCGAGCCGCGAGCCGGCGCCCGCGGCCTTGCCGGCCATCAGCGAGGAAGAGGACGCCGAGATCACGCGCGCGATCGACGGCATCCGCGCCGCCCGCGGTGAGCAGTCGCCTAACCTCGAGGCGCCGCCGGACCTTGCCGAGCGTGGCTTCTTCGGAGACATGGGCGCGGCATTCAAGCGCGGCTGGCATCGCGGCATGCAGGGCGCCAATGTCCTCACCGCCGGCAACCTCGAGTCCCACGCCGAGGCCGGTGCCGATATCGCCGAGCGGGAACGCGCGGCGCGATCGCACGTGCAGGATCCCGAGACCGCCGCCGTGCTGCAGAAGACCCAAGATCAGGGCTTCTGGGATGCCACGAAAACCTTCCTGAAAAATCCCAAGGCGCTCGCGGAGTTGGCCGTTGAATCCTTGGGCGTGCAGCTGCCCTCGCTGGGCCTGGGTACCGCCGGGCGCGTGGCCGGTACTGCCGCAGGTGCGCTCACCGGCGCCGCTGGCGGTGGGCCGATCGGGGGATTTGCCGGCGCCGCGGTGGGTATGGGCGCGGGCTCCTACGTCACCGAGTACACCCAGACGATCCTGGGCGAGCTGCGCAACAGCCAGATCGACCTGGCGGACCCGACTGCCGTGACCAGCGCCCTGCAGGACGCCAGCCTGATGAAGCGGGCGCGCGAGCGGGGGGCCCAAAGAGGCCTGCCAATCGCGGTTTTCGATGCATTTTCGGGTGGAATTGCCGGAAAACTCTTCAAACCCGTGTCTGAGGCCGCCCAAAAGGTGGTGGGAAAGACGGCCGGTAAGGTGGCCGGCGTCACGGCCGAGCTCGGAACTCAGATGGCGACCGGCGGTGCCGGCGAGCTCGGCGCTCAATTGGCGGAAGGCGGGCCGATCCGCGGCGGGGAGATCGCCGCGGAAATGCTGGCCGAGCTGCCCTTCGGCGGACTCGAGGCGATCACCGGCACGGCGGTCGATCGGGTCATGGCGCGCAATGCCGGGATCGACGCGCCCCCGGGACCTGCCGAGGCTGCGATTTCCACCACTGCAAGCCCCGGAGAAGGCCCAGGTGCCGTTAAACCGCCTCCGGGGTCTACCCGTCGCACTGACGAGGACGTGAGCGCCAGCGTGCTTTACGGCGCGGAGCCTCCCGGCCCCGATGTCAGTCAGGCAAACATCGATCCTGCAGTACAACGTAATGACGCCGTACAGACGGTGCCATTACAGAACACGCCCACCCCCGGCGCTCCGGGCACCCAGGCCGCTCAAGCGGTTACGCCGCCAGTGGACGAGTTTGACGATGCCACCGCGAAACTCGTCCACTCGGGCCGACGCACCCGTGACCAGGCAGCCCGGGAGCGCTTCGAGGCGGACAAGCCGAGCGTGGACCGCGATCGGGCGCTTGCCTACCTCGCCAAGAGCCAGAACAGCAAGGGCTCGTTCGGCATCAACCGGGCCGAACTCGAGGCGGAAGGCTTCGACCCGGCGGACCTGAAGGGCTCGCGCGCGCGCTTCGGGCTGCGCTACGCGGCCACCAAGAACGGCATGTCGATCGAGGAAGCCGGGGAGCGCTTGCGCGATGGCGGCTTCGATGTGCTCGGGCCCGACGGCGGGCTCGATCGCAACAAGGTGCTCGGGATCATCGACGACGAGCTGCGCGGCACGGATCGCTTCTCCACCCATCGCAGCGCCGAGCTCATCGATGAGCAGATGAACGCCGAGCTCGACGCCGAACTCGAGGCGCGCCAGGCGTATGAAGCCGAGGTGCCCGAGGCCGAGCGGCCCACCATCGATGAGCTTGAGGAATTTGGCGAGCCGATCACCGCGGATGCCGAGCGCTGGCAGCAGCTTTCAGCGGTCGCCGATCGGTATGGGGCGGATCCAGAGGAAGTGGACAGGATCTTGGAGCTGCCTGATGATGCAGCCGCCACGGAGCGGCTGCTCGAACTGATCGAGCGGGGAGGCGGAAATGCGTACACCACAAAATATCGGCAGCGGCTTGAAAGCCAGGCAGCAGGCCAAGCGCCTGAGAGCCTTCCTGCGCAAGAAGCGGGGAGCGAAGGGCCCGTTGCCGAGGGAGACCTCCATCCCGAACTCACCCGCGAAAGCACAGGAGAGCCGGACTGGCTAACCGACGATGGCGAACAACCGCTACAGCAAACCGAGCGATCAGCTGAAGCCGAAGGATTGGTTGAAGCTGAAAGCCAGCCCGCAAACGAACCCCCTGAACCCGAACCTGGTGCCGCCCGCGAGCCTGTCGCCGGCGACCTCGAGCTCACCAGCCCCGATGCCGGAGCCGACGCGCCGGCTGAGCCTCAAAGGCCGGTAGAACGGGATCTCTTTGGCGCCGACGCCGCCCAGGCCGACGCGCTCACCGCCCAAAACTCCCGCATCGCCCGCAAGCTGGGTGATGGCCGCAAGCCCGTGGCGCCCGAAGTGGGCGGTGGGCTCTTCGCGGCCGCGCGCGCGAAGGAAGACGCCGCGGCCTCGGCTGCGCAGACTGATCTGACCGCTATTACAGAAGGTGTAAAAGAGCGCCGCGGCATGAGCCCCGGCGATCGCGTGCGCGGCATAGGACAAACCGAGGGCTTTGGCGAGGGCACAATCCAAAGCTTTGAGCGCGTTGGCGGTCGCCTCGCCGCTCATGTGGTGTTCGATGACGATGAGAGAAAGCAGCCGCTCATTTTCGAGCCCAAGGATCTCGAGCGCATCGGTACCGCGGCGCCTGAGGCAACCAAACCCGAATTAGCCGCGGCTTCGTCAACCGCGTCCGAACCCGCCGATCGGACAGCTCCGGAGGTTCGGACAGCGCTCGATGAGGCGGCGCACGAGGCCGCCACCTCACCGCTCAACGGCAAGGCGGCGCCGACGCAGGCCCAAAAGGAAGCGGGGAACTACGCAAAAGGGCACGTGCGCGTGCAGTCGCTCGATGTTGCGATCGAGAACCCCAAGGGCTCAACGCGCGAGGGCCAGGACAAGGGCGGCAAGAAATGGTCGGTGCAGATGCCGGCGCACTACGGCTATATCAAACGCACCGAGGGCGCCGACGGCGATCACGTCGATGCCTACCTGGGGCCACATGCCGAGGATCCCACCAAGCGCGTGTACGTGATCGACCAAGGCCGGCCGAACGTGCGCCAGTTCGATGAGCACAAGGTGATGCTGGGCTTTGCCTCCCGAGAGGAAGCCATCGATACCTACGCGCGCGGCTTCACCGATAACTTTCGATCGAAAATGAAGGCCAACATCGTTGGCGTCACCGAGCTTTCGATCGATGAGTTCAAAGAGTGGGTGAAAAACGGTGACACGACAAAGCCGCTGAGCAAAACGAAACGGCCCGCGAGTGCAACAAAAGCGCCCTCGAGCGAAACGGCAGCGCCTGCGGATGAATCGGTCGATGAGGACAGCACACCGCTTTCCGAAGAAGAGATAGACAAAAGCATCGAGCAGCTGTTGGGCTTGACGCAGGGCGGGCGCGAACGGGCGGTCGAGACGCTCAAGCGCAACCCGAATGACACAGAGGCTGCGCTGCAGATCGCGAGGCATTCCTGGGGAACCTTTGGCGGCTCGAGCGTGGGGCGCACGTTTGTCGAGGGACGCAACCAGAAGATCACCGTGAGCGCTGGGGCGGACAGTATCTCTTTGTCCCCGAAGCAATGGGTGCAGCGCGTGCGCCGGATCCTCGCTAACGAGATTGAGCAGCAGCCGCAGAGCGCAGGAGGATTCAAGGTCGGCGACCAGGTACGCACCACGGGGACAAAGGTCGGCACTATCAAACGCATCTTCCAAGCCCCCGGCAAAGGAGGGGAGAAAGCGCGGCTGCGCGCCGAGGTGCATTGGCCCGACAAACCCGCCATGGGTGCGGAAACGGGCGGCTCCGATCAAAACGTGGATTTGGCGGATCTCAAACGGGTAGAGCAATCTGCTACTGTCGCGCCGTCGCAAGTCGCGACCAAAGCGGAGACTGATAATGCGATCGAACAGCAAGTCCTCGAGCAAGAGCCGAGCAAACTGCCCGCCGGGCAGCAAGGGCGCAGCGAAGAAAGCAGCGCCGCGCAAGATGGCCGAGCGGCAGAACCGCCGGCAGGTGCCCTACGGGATGTAGCTCCCGATGCCGGAGCGGCAAGCACTGTCGCTCCGGCAGCTAAGCCGAAGGCCTCCCCGCAGGCCTCCGCGAACAAAATCTTCACGGAAGATGCCGCCAAAGCTGCCCGCGAGCGCTTGCTTGCAAAGCGCAGCAAACTCACCGCAGGCCTGGACCCCCAAGATTTTCTCGATGGCGTAACCCTCGCCGGGTATCACGTCGAGCGTGGTGCGCGCACCTTTGCCGCCTACGCCCGGGCGATGGTGCAGGACCTGGGGGACTGGGTGCGTCCGTACCTCAAGCAGTGGTACATCGCCGTCAAGCTCGATCCTGCAGTCACCGATGAGCTGCGTAAGGATATGAGCGATGAGGTAGAGACGCTCAAGGCGGATGTCGATCAGCTGCTCGAGCAGCAACCCGAGCAGGAAGCGCAAGCTACCGAGCGCGAAGCGGAAGTCGCGCGCCCTGATGCCGAGCAGGGGGTGCTCTTTGCCGAGTCCGGCAACCCGCAGCCGGCGCGCTCGAGCGCGCGGCCGGCGCCGCCGGCGCCGCCAAAACCCGTGCGCGAGCCCGCCGCGGTTGTGAAGTCACTGCGCGAAAAGGTCGCCGCGCAAAAAGAGGCCGACAAGATCCCGTTGAGCTCGGGGCTTGAGAACATCAAAGCGACGCTGCCCTTCCTAACCGACGGCCAGCAGCATGACGTTGAATTCGCGGAGAACCGCTTCGCCAAGCCCGACGGCTACGGCGTGTTGTTCACCAACGGCACCGGCACGGGGAAAACCTACACCTCGCTCGGCATCGTCAAGCGCTACGCGCGCGCCGGCAAAGAAAACATCTTTATCGGCGTGCAGTCGCAGATCCTGGCAGATGATTACGTTGCGGCCGCGCGCAACCTTGGCCTGCAGGTGCACCAGCTCGAGAACACGCGCACCCCCGGCAAGGGAATCGTCATCACCACCTATGCCAACATGGGCATGAATCGCACGCTGGCCGACCGGCAGTGGGATTTGATCGTCGCCGATGAGTCGCAAAACCTCGGCTCCAACGCCGATGGCACGCTCACCGGCGCCGCCGAGGCGCTGCGCGCGATGGCGCTGCACCCGAGCGGCTTCTACACACGCGCGCAGATGATCCACCGTCCGCTCTACGATGAAATGCAGCAGCTGCGCGCGAAGATCGACAAGCCTGGCGCCACGCCAAGCGAAGAGCTGCGCAAGATGGAGGCGCGCTTCTCCGAAGTGCATCGGGAGTGGCAGGCCAAAGTCACGGAAGTGCAAAAGGATATGAAGGCGAATCAGGGGGCGAAGCGCCCGCGCGTCGTCTTTTTATCCGCAACACCGTTTGCCTATGACAAGGCGATCGAATACGCCGAAGGGTTCCTCTTCGAGTACCCAGCGGATGACGGCGCCATGGGGTACAACGTTGCGCGCGGACGCGATGCGTTCTTTGTGCAGCACTTTGGCTACCGCATGCGAAACGGCAAGCTAACGCAGCCGGATGCGAACGTGGACAGCGCCCTGATGGAGCGGGCATTCAATCGCATGCTGAAAGCGAACAAGGTGCTCTCGGGCCGTATGCTCGAGGTCGATGCGGACTATCAGCGCAAGTTCATCCTCACCGAGTCCAAGATCGGCGTGAAGATCGATGAGGGCCTGGAGTTTTTACGCAACGCGCACGAGGGAAAATACCGCCCGCTCTATGAGCATCTCATAAAGCGCTTCGACCACCTGAACCGCTCGTTTCTGCTAGAAGCGATCAAGGCCAAGGAGTTTTTGCCGATCATCCGTGCCGAGATGGCCGCGGGGCGCAAGGTGGTTGTGTTCCATGACTTCAACAAAGGCGGGGGCTTTCATCCGTTCACCTTCGACACGATGAGCGAGGTCGATGTGTTCCCGGCAAATGGCGGGGTCATGAAGTTCGGCGTGCTCGCACGACAATTCATGGATGAGCGCGCGGACCTGGTGAATCTGGATTTCGAGGGCCTGCTGCCCCCGATTCAGCGCATGGCAAAGGAGTTTCCCGACGCACTGTTCTTCAATGGACAGGTCACGCCAAAGGAGCGCATCGAGAACAAGGAGAAGTTCAACTCCGACGATCCGCGTTACAACCTGATCGTGGTGCAGAGCCAGGCCGGCGGCGCAGGCCTGTCGCTGCATGACACGCGCGGCAAGTACCGCCGCACGCTCATCAATCTTGGGATGCCCACGCGGCCGATCGCCACCATCCAGATCGAGGGTCGCATCTACCGCACGGGCGTGGTCAGTGACGCGCTCTATCTCTACGGCAACACCGGAACGAACTGGGAGCGCGGCACCTTTGCCGAGAAGATCGCCGAGCGCGCCTCCACGGCCGAGAACCTGGCGATGGGCGAAGAGGCCCGCGCCTTGAAGCGGGGCTTTATCGATGCGTTCGAGGATCCGGATGAAGCGCACGAGCCGCGCGAGACCGACGGCAAGGGCGGTAAGGAAAAAGACCGCGCCGGCGCGATGACGCTCACGCGCTTCCAGCAGGCGATCTCCCACTACTACGCGCAGCAGAAGAAGACCTCGCGCAACAAGTCGGCTGAGGGCATCGACTACTACCCGACGCCGGAGCCGCTTGCGTTGAAAATGGTCGAGTGGGCGCAGGCCCGCCCGGGCGAGAGCATGCTCGAGCCGTCTGCAGGTCACGGCGCGATCGCGCGCTGGATGCCAGAGGACACGCGCAACACCATCATCGAACCGCGCGTTGACTTGCTGACCAAGGCGCAGCTTGCCACCCAGGGCGAAGCCAAGCCCGTCAACGATCGGTTTGAGAACTTCAACATCATCAACAAGTTTGACGGGATCGTGATGAACCCGCCGTTCGGCCACGGCGGCAAAACGGCGATGGATCATCTGGAGAAAGCCGCCCATCACCTGCGCGATGGCGGGCGCCTGGTGGCGCTGATCCCGCGCGGCCCGATGGCCGACAAGCGCTTCGAGCAGCTGCTCTACGGGAAAGAGGGCGATCCGAAGTCCAAGGGCCTGAAAGATGTGTACCTGGTCGGCGAGTACCTCCTACCGTCCGTCACCTTCGAGCGCGCCGGCACAACCGTCAGCACGCGCATCGTCGTGCTCGATAAACACTCGGATCCGACCAAGGTCATGCCGCAAAGCGCGCGCGACTGGAAGGACATCGAGAGCATCAAAGAGTTTTTCGATCGAATCGAGCACGCCGAGGTGCCCACGCGCCCGGACCCCCCGCCGCGCCAGGCCTCGGCGCCAGCACCGGCGCCGGCAGCCGCCGCGGCGAAGCCCAGCGTCGCATCCGGAGTACTCGAGGCGGCGCAGACCAAGCACACCAAGACCGGCAAGGATTTGTTCGTCGCGCGCATCCCCAATAAGGTCAGCGACGAGGTGTATCGGGCGCTGAAGAGCGCCGCGAAAGAGTTTGGCGGCTACTACAGCTCATTCAGGGGCGCCGGCGCGATTCCCGGCTTTCAATTCGATACGGCCGATGCGCGCGATCGCTTCATGGCCTCAGTCGCAACTCCGAGGGTTGCCGAGGCGCAGCCGAGCTTCAAGCTGCGCCGCGATGACACCCAGGCCACACGTGATACGCGCGCGGAACTGATGGAAGAGGCGACGCTCGCTGCAACCGTCAGCGGTTCTCAAGGCTATGAGACCTTTGCGCTGGCCTTCAATGCAGAGCTGATTAAGAAAGGCGCCGCGCCCCTGGTGGGCCAGCGCATTCGCACGCCCGAGGACTTGGCGTATGCCGCCCAGGTGTACCGGGATCCGCGCTTTGAGACGATGCGCTACTTCTTCGCCGACGAGAACGGCAAGATCGTCTTTCAAACCGGCGTGTCCTCGCGGCTGCCGAGCGCAAGCGCGCTGTACCCTGAGGGGCTTGACGATTTGTGGCTGCATGCGCTGGCGCGGCAGAGCAAAGCGAAGAAGCTGTGGATGCTGCACAACCATCCAAGCGGAGACTCCAATCCCTCGCCGTCCGATGAGCTTGTCACCGCGCAGCTGCGCGCATCCTTTGAAGGCATGGGCATTGAGGTCGAGCATGTGGTGATCGACTCAAACGAGTATTCCGTGATCGACAAGAGCGGGCAAATCGAGCCTCACATTCCGCTCGACATGGGACCGGACAAGCTGCTGCAGGCCTCCAAACCCCATCCGATGCTGGGCAAGCCGATGAACAGAGCCGCCGATATCGCCGCGGTCGGCAAAGCGATTCAGGTCACGCCCGGGTGGCAGACCCTGATCGGCCTGGATGCGGGCGGATTCATCCGCGCCATGGCGGAGCTGTCCCCGCAGGTGCTGTCCAATACCGAAGAGCTGCGCAAGGTGCTCAAGGAATTCTCCATCAACAGTGGGGCTGCCGGCACGTTCCTGTATGGCGTTGAGCCGACTGTACTTTCGGATGGAAAGACCATCTTCAATCAGGATCGCGTGAAGCGCTGGGCCGCAAAGCTCATTGAAGAGAATTTTGTCGCCGATATCATCGATAGCAATGGCCGTTCGGTGCGCGAGGCGCCCAACGTTGGCGAATCCCATCGCAACACCTTCTTTGGCGAGAAGTTCGATCAGCTCGCGCGCGTGGTACGCGAAGAGGGCCCGCAGTACAACTCCCCGCCGCTCGAGGCGCAGCGCCAGACGCTGAAGGCGCTTCGGGAGGGTCAGCCGCTCGATCGACTCATGCGGCTACCGTTCCGGATGCTGGGGCTGCTCAATGAGCGCGATGAGTTCCGCCCGGGCGTGTGGGCCTACGACAAGCTTTCGCAGTATCTAACTTCCAAAAAGTTCGATCCCGAGAGCCCGTTCGCGTTCTTCAATCCGATCCTTGAGCACGCGCGCCATGGACTCATTGACCGCTACAACGTTCCGCGCGAGTTCATTCGTCGAACCGATCAGAGACTCTCTGAGGCGCGAGAGATCGTTGCGCAGGGCCATGACTTCCTCCGAGCCCTCGTCGCTAAGGGCGTCACTTCTCATGATGAGGCAGTACTGCTCCAAAAGCTCCTCAACGGACAGCAGGTGGGACCAAAGGAGTGGGAAGGCGTGGCACAAGAGATCCGCGACACAATCGACGCTTATGGCGCGGAGCTCGTGAGCCTGGGTGTTATTAGTAATGAGTCTCGCGAGCGTTTCCGCGGTGGATATCTGCATCGTGCTTATCTAAAACATGAAGCGGCCGGGGCGGGTAACAGTCTATCCAACTTCATCAACAAAATGGTTACAGGCCGGCGCGTCAAATTCGCAGCCGATCAGATGAAGGGCCGCGGCATATTCCAGAAGGTGACGCAAAGCAGGCTTCTGCGAGAGCTTAGCTCTAAGGACATCAATGATTTCTTTGGGATCAAGAAGATACAGGGCCAGGCTGATCCGTCGCTTATAGGAAAGCGCTTCCGCATGCTGGATCTGACGCAGCAGGACGGGGAGGGAACGGAGCCTTTATCGAAGGAAGTGCTGGGCGAGGGCGCAGCTCCGGAGAAACTGAAGCACCGGGTGTATTGGCCCGCGGACACCGAGATCCCGGCCAGGTACGGCAATTACACCGATCGGGGAGCTTTCGAGGTGCGCCGTGTCGAGGGCGGCGAATACGTGCTGTGGCGCGATTACACCGAGGCTGAGCGCCAGCAGATGGGCGAGATCCTCGATGCGCGCTACACCATCGCCAAGACCTTCCATCTGTTTGCGCAGAACCTCTCCACGGGGCGCTTCTTCAAGGATGTGGCGCAGAACCCCGAGTGGACCTATCACGGCCAGGGCGCGCCGCCAAAGGACACGATTGCCGACAAGACTCAGGCGCTGCGTCACTACGTGGGCTTTGAGTGGGTGCTCGTGCCCGATGACAAGCTTGCCGGTACCGGGGGCAAGCTCAAGTGGGGTGCGCTCGCCGGCAAGTACGTGCGCGCGGAGATTTGGAAGGATCTGAACGAACTCGATCGAATGAACCGCGGCGGGCTGTGGGATACGTTCCTGCGCCAGTGGAAGCTCAATAAGACCGCGCGCAACCCCGTGGTGCACATGAACAACGTGATATCCAATATCGCGCTGTCGGACCTGGTGGACGTGCGCTGGCGCGATATCTTGCGCGGCTTCCAAAGCTACACCAAGCAAGATGATATGTATCAGCTGGCGCAGCGCCATGCTGCCTTCGGGCATGGGTATGTGGATATCGAATTGCGCGAGAAGCTGCTCGAGCCGATCTTGAAGGAACTGCAAAGGGATGCGGAGAAGGGGCTGTTCGAGGAAGGCTTCATCGGGAAGCTGCGTTTCATGGACAAGTTCTCCCGCATCGTCTCTGAGGTCGGCAAGCGCGTGGGGCAGTTCGATGATGTGATGACGCGGGCCTACCAGCTCGAGGATGAGATTTTCCGCATGGCTGCCTTCATGCGCCGCCTCGAGCTCGGGGATACCCCACAGCAGGCAGCCGCGGTCGCGCGCGAAGAATTCATGAACTATGACATTCGCGCCCCCTGGGTCAATGCCGCGCGCCGCTCGGTGCTGCCGTTCCTGGCCTACACCTATCGGGCTGTGCCGCTGATCGTCGATGCGATCACCAAGCGTCCGTGGAAGCTCGCCAAGTACATAGCGCTTGCGGAGCTCGCGAACGCGATGGCCTACGCGCTTTCTGATGGTGATGAGGAAAAGGAGCGCGCGTTGATGCGCGAGCAGGAAAAGGGCAGCACCTGGCTCGGCGCCCCGCGCATGATGCGCATGCCATGGAACGATGCGCACAACAATCCGGTGTTTCTCGATATCCGCCGCTGGATCCCCGCTGGGGATGTGTTTGACACGCAATCCAATGCGCCCCTGCCGCTGCCGGCGTGGATGCAGATGGGCGGGCCGCTCATGATCGGCGCCGAAATGGTCTTGAATCGCTCGGCCTTCACCCAGCAAGACATCATCAATCCGCTGGTCGATGACACGGGCGATCGCCTCGCGAAGTACGGCACGCACCTGTACCGCTCCTACTTCCCGTCTGCGCCGTGGGTGCCTGAGTCCTGGTACTGGGAGAAGATCGAGTCGGCGATCGAGGGGCGGCGCGATGTGCTCGGCCGGCCGTACTCGATCGCGCAGGCGCTTTCATCGAGCGTGGGCGTGAAACTCATGCCGCAAGACCCGGACATGAACCTGCGCTTCCGGCAACAGGAGTTTGAGCGCCAAGAGCGTGCGCTGAAGTCCACGCGCACCATGCTCGCACGTGACCTGAATCGAAAGATCATCGATCAGGATACCTACGCCGAAGAGGTCGCCGACATCAATCAGAAGCTGCAGGCCCTGGCGGAACGGAGGATCGAGATTTTCCGTCACGGAAGCTCAACCGCTGCACCCGCCCAGAGCGCGTCGTCTGCTGAGCTGAAGCGGGCTGCGTCGCAGTAGGGGCTTTGTCATCCTTGGGCGGCGAGAGTGGCTTGGGGCGCCCCCATCCTTTGACGAAGTTGCCATTCTCGTCGTACTTGCCCATGACTTTTTCCTTAAAGTCGCGCAAGGCCTTCCACTGCTCGATGAGGTTCAAAGTGCCCTGGCGATATCGCTGATCGAGCAGCTGTCCGGCGCCGCGCTTCTTCAGCTGTACGATCATTTCTTCCATGTCGATGTTGCAGATTCCGCCGACGGCGCGGGCCAGAATGTCGTAGGCGGCGACGAACGTCGCATCGTTGTACCGGGAACCCAGGGGTTTTTCTTCGCTCATGCGTACACGGTACGAGCGCGATCGCGCTCATGCCCGTGACGCAGGTCTCACTCTTCGCCTTCCGCCCAGCTCAGATACGCCTCATGCATGAGATCGGACTGCCGTTTCGCGGCCTCTTGCGCCTCGAGCGAGCTGGGAAAGCTCGGCTGGCCTGGCACGCCCGGGCGCACCACACCGGGGAAGCTCTCATCGAACACGGGCAGCTCGCCCTTGAGATCCTCGCTCACGTACCAGGCGATATCGGCCTTGAAGCCCGGGCCCTCGCGGCTTAGCAACACCGCGAACGACATCGGGGGCACGTGCTCGCGCGGGATGCATGGCAGTAGCGAGTGGCTGCGAAACTTCACATCCACGCCCATGCGTTGCACGGCCGGGACCATCGCTCGCAGCGTTCTGCCAAAGCCCGGATTGAGCCGCTCGAAATCGAATTTCATGGCTATGCCTTGACGATGAAGCCAAGCAGGTACTTGCCGTCTTCGCTGATGATGCCTGCCCGGCTGGGATGCGGATCATGGACCATCCTGCCGCCATAAGCGACGCAGGTGTGGCGGAAGCCTCGGGGGCTGCGTCCGCTAATCGTGTAATGGCACGCAAGATAATCATTCCACTTGGGTAGCCATTCTTCCTCGAACTCGAGCTCGAAGAAGAAGTAGCCCAGCGGCTTTAGAAACTCGAGCAGCCGCCGCTTGCCGATCGCGCCCGATTCATCGGTGAAGGCCTCCCCGTCATAAAAGTGGGGCACCGCGGCCGCGGGCAGCTCGAGGATGCTGGCGATGCAGCAGCGAAAGCAATCCCCGATCGAATCGGGCGGGGTGTGCACGCTAATCATGTCCACGGGTTTCATGATTTCATGATTTCCTTATTTGAGGTTGCGAACGATCTTCCACAGATCCGCGCCGTAGTAGTCGGCCCAGGCCGGCTCTCCCACCGCATGGACCATGAAGGCGCGCCTGGCCTGCCCGATCGACTCGGCGTGCTTCTTCAGCGGCTCCCACACGTACTCAAGATCCATCTTACGCACCCTAGCCCAATGCCAATCGCGCAGCGTTGAATAAAGCATGATGAGCACGCCAACGACAAAGGTGGTCAGCCCAAGTACACAAAGATGCCATTTCGACACAATCATAGAGTCTCCCCACCGTGTTGAGCGTTAACGTGCGCGCCATCGTGCCCGGCCGGGAGGTCACATTGGACGGGATTTCCGTCGTCAAATGATTGCCAGGTTTCAGGGCACTGCGGTGCTGGCGCTTTCTTTGGTTGCGGGTGCTTCAGCGGCTCATATTTTGAGTAACCGCACTCCTCACAGAACCAAGGGTACAGCGGGTGCGGGATGTACTCATGCAGCACGGGCTTTGAGCCTGCCGGCTCTGGCGCACCGCGCCTCAGACGCAGCACCTCGTCAGCGAGCACGACGATGATTTGCTCGTTCAACACCGGATCTGGGTAGCGCCGGCAACGGGCCGCTTCCAGCAGGGCGACTTCCACGGTGAGCTTCGGATTAAGCTGTGGAGCTTGATCGGTCCTGGTCGCTTGCTTCTCGGCCAGGCGCAGCTTGAGCAGCTCAGTGATCGCGCCGACGATTACTTCGGCGCCCGCCAGGCTACCGATTCGTGAAGCCGCCCAGGCGCGTGTGTTGCGCAAGCGCTCATCGCTTATTGGTTCTTCGGACATTTCGCCTCCGCTTCTTATGTTTTGGAGCACGCGCGGGTAACTTGTGTCCCGCGAGCACTCGGATCGCCTCGAAAATCGCATCCGCGTCCCCGTAGGTGCCCGTCATGCAAAACTGCACATTGATTAGCCCTGTGGGCAGATTGATCTCCCCGTGGCTGAACATGCTGGCAGCGCTGGTTTCGCCGAAGCGCTTCACGCGCTTTGAGAATTCCGCCAAGACCCGCAGGCAGTCTTGGCGGCGCAGATGCGAGCGCTTGCGGCGCTTATTA
>Ga0196978_1000489_pt1 | contig 20109 bp, 19 predicted proteins | sample S3v_2013CmetaG_FD_155491 | JGI IMG/M metagenome (GOLD analysis project Ga0196978, IMG submission 155491) | Soil microbial communities from Anza Borrego desert, Southern California, United States - S3+v_20-13C | ecosystem: Environmental > Terrestrial > Soil > Desert | place: USA: California... | reverse complement strand
GTCGAGCATGAGCTTCTCGCGCAGGAAGCTCGGGTCTTTGAAGCCGTTGTTCAGGTTGAGCTTCTTCAGCCCATCGATGTCATGGCTCGAGACGTATTCGTCCAGGTCGAGCTTCATCGATTTTTTCTGGCTGGGGTTGTTGTACGAAGAATTCCCTTTCAGCTTCACGCCGATCGCCGGGTAGGCCATGCCGTCGAAGGTCAGGTCGCATTGCATGTAAGCGTCGGCAGTGAAATTCGCCACGAGCGAATCCCACCAGCCGGTCTGCGCGAACTGCAGATAAACGGTGTGGATTTGGTTGCTGTTGAAGATGGAATCGCCGTCGGCCTGGGCGTTGGCGGCATAGCTGCCGCAGCAGAGGAGAAGAGTGGCAAGCCTTTTCATAAGAAAAAGTTTACAAGGTTAGTACTAACCGGGAAGCGGGTTCCACGCCGATTCCCTTATCTCCTCAGGAGCTAAGATATTAAGAAAGCGAAAAGGTTTAATCGGGTGGTGAAATTCTTGTGCAACCCGGAGATCAGCCTGTGCGGTCCGCATCAGCACATCCGTTTGAATATCTTTGCTCACATGCAACGCCTCGACATCACTTCATCCGTTCTCGTTTACGATTCGGAGAACGAGCTCCCGGCGGCTGATCTCGATCTGCTGAAGGCGGCACGCGGGGCGGCTTTGAAGGCGTATGCGCCGTATTCGCAGTTCCAGGTGGGCGCGGCTGCGCTGCTGAAGAACGGCGCGGTGATCATCGGCAGCAACCAGGAAAACGTGGCTTCGCCTTCGGGACTGTGCGCGGAGCGGGTGGCCGTTTTTGCGGCGGGGGCGCAGCATCCGGACGTGCCGGTAAAAGCGATCGCGGTATCCTGCCGCTCGGAGAAATTTCACGTGGATTATCCGGCGACACCTTGCGGAGCCTGCCGGCAGGCGATGGCGGAATACGAGAACCGTTACGGCGAAGCGATCCGCATCATCCTTGCGGGTGCGGCCGGTCCGGTGTATGTTCTTGAGAGTATTGCTGCGCTGCTGCCTTTGCAGTTCAAGGCGGATCAGCTGAAAAAATAATTTCGTAATTTTTATCCGGCTCTCCCGACCCGCTGCATTCAATTTGATTTTTCCATGAGCCGTTTATTTTTTCTTTCATTGCTCGTTCTCGCGCTCGCCTGCAAAAAGGAAGAGTCCGCTGCTCCTGCGCCTGCGGCAAGCACCACCACTCCGCCGCCCGCCATCGATCGTCGCGATTCAGTGACCGGCACGTATGAAGGCGTAGCCACCACGATCAGCGTCAGCCCCTCCGGCAACGATACGAGCTATACCTGGAACATCGTGACGGTGAGCAAGCAGGATACTCCGCCTACGTCTTTTTCCGACGGGAAGAATTTGCTGATCTCCGGTGTAAGCTCGATGACTTGCTGGATGAATTCAGCATACAGCTACCAGCATATCACCGTGTGGCAGAACGGCGGCACGAACGGCTCTTTCTCCGACGTGAGCGGGCCGATGGTGACGATGCATCACTATGACTGGAGAACGACCGGCAACGGGTATTCTGTCTATACGAGCTTTACCGGCTCGCTGCACCGCTGATGCAGGATTTTCCTTGTGCGTTTAAGATCAACCCGACCGTTAACGCAATTGGTTTAAAATCCACTTCACCAGGTACTCCTCATCGACGATCGTCCACGAATGACAATTCCTGTTGCCTTGCCGGTCGAAGCCTTTGCCGGTAGTGGTCACGACCTCGATCTTTTCTGAACCGAGGGCTTTCAGCTTGCCGGCGAAGCCGGTGATGTCGTAAGAATTGATGTCGAAAAAAGTGGCGCCTCGCTCCTCCGTCCACCATTCCATGTCGGGCTCATGAAAGAGAATAACAGGGACTTTGGCCAGGAGCCGCGCGTTTCCGCCCGAGGAATCTGCCCGTGAATACACGGAAGCTTGCCGGTAGCGCTCGGGTTTTTCTTGCGGCGTTCCGCCCAATTTTTCCGGGAACGCTTTCAGGATGAGCCCGGCTTCTTCCAGCATGCCTTTCTTGAAATTGCCCGCGTTGTTTTTAGCCGAATTGTAAAAGCGCTCCAGGTCCAGGGGAGGGTCAGCGGCAAATACGCCGGCCACCTTGTGGCCGTATTTCGATTTTCCCTGTTCGCAGTATTGGGCATACCGCAGCGCCCGGGTGCCGCTCGCAGACATTCCGCCGATGAACAGGTTTTGCGCCGGGATCCGATGCATCGTCATGACTTCGCGGATGATCTCGTCGAGCAAAGCGGGGCTGCTGTCGTCGTAATACATCTCGGGGAAAAAACCGGAAGTGACCGTATAAAGCGTCATGATCCCCTTTTCCGCGGCGAGCTGCTGCAGCCTGAACGGGCTGGCTTTCGCGGTATCTGGAAGCGCGGAATAATCGCGAACGATCAGGCCGTTTACCGTCCCCGAGGCGGGCGTGAATTTCAGGTAGCAATTCAGCGTGCTGTCTTTCGGATCACGATAGACATATTCCCAGGTTTGCGCGATCGAGAGGCGCGCGGCAAGAAAGAAGAGGAGAAAAAGAGGGCGTCGCATTATTCGGCGGCAAGACCGGCTTGCCGCATAAATATAGCAGCGCCCCGTGTTTTATGCAACCAGCATGCGCAGCAGAGCCGGTTAAGCAGGGCTCCCAAACTCCTTTTCCTTTTTTATTCCCAGCGCGAAGAAGAGCACTGCCAGGATTCCCCCGAGCACAGGCGGATACATGAAGCAGAGGATCGCGATCACCAGGAAAACGATCGAAGTGATCAAGCCGAGCACCAGCGAGATCCTGCGCAGCGGATGTCCCGGCGGGAGGTGACGAAAGATCACCAGGTTGTACAGCGCGATCACCGTTAAGCTGATGGGCACCCAGAGGCTGAAGCCGGAAAAAATGTTCAGCATTTTATTGTTGCCCATCCATCCCCAATCCACCAAAGCGAAGCTCATTTGATCGGTGAACGCTTCCGGGTTTTGCCTGACAAAATCTGCTTTGAAAAGGATCAGCGAGAGATCGACGATCAGCAAATGGCCGAGGGCGCCGAGCAGGAGGGTGAGCGAACCGAGCAGTGCCCAGCGGTTCATGGCTTGGGCGTTTGATCAAATGTACGGCGCGGGCAGGACTTGCGGGGCTCCCCGGGCCTGCCGCTTTTTCCACCCGGTTTATTACCTTTGTCGCTTCACCAACCGACGCACCATGGCCACCAGAACGCAGAAAAGCGCCGTGAAAGGGAAAGAGGGCGATGCCGCTTTCAGCAAAGAGATCTATTTCCAATGGTACGAGTCGATGCTGCTCATGCGGCGCTTCGAGGAGAAGTGCGCCGAGCTGTACATCGCGCAGAAGATCCGCGGCTTCTGCCACCTCTACATCGGGCAGGAAGCTTTGGTGGCGGGCTCCGAATCGGCCATCCGCCGCGACGACCGCGTGATCACCGCGTACCGCGACCATGCGCACCCGATCGGCCGCGGCCTGCATCCGAAATTCATCATGGCCGAGCTGCTGGCGAAGATCACCGGCTGCTCGAAAGGCAAGGGCGGATCGATGCACCTGTTCTCGAAGGAGCACAGCTTCTTCGGCGGGCACGGCATCGTGGGCGGGCAAATTCCCCTCGGCGCCGGCATCGCGATGGCCGACCAGTACCGCGGCGGCGACAACGTCACGCTCTGCTACATGGGCGACGGCGCGGTTCGGCAGGGCGCGCTGCACGAGACCTTCAACATGGCCATGCTCTGGAAATTGCCGGTCATCTTCATCATCGAGAACAACAATTACGCGATGGGCACTTCGGTGCAGCGCACCAGCAACGTGCACGACCTGTACAAGCTGGGCGCCGCGTACGATATGCCTTCTTTCGCCGTCGACGGCATGAGCTGCGAGCACGTGCACCATGCCATCGCCGACGCTGCCGCCCACGCGCGCGCCGGCAACGGCCCCACGCTGCTGGAGATGAAAACGTACCGCTACCGCGGACACTCCATGAGCGATCCTGCGAAATACCGCACGAAAGAAGAAGTGGAAGAATACAAGCAGCAGGATCCGATCGAGCGCGTGCTGAGCACCCTGCGCGCCAACGGCTGGATCGACGACAAAGGCGTGGAAGCCGCAGAAGCGAAAGTGGCGGCCATCGTGGACGAATCGGTGAAGTTCGCCGAAGAGTCGCCGTATCCCGAGCCGGAGGAATTGTTCAACGACGTGTACGCAGAACCGAATTATCCTTTCATCCAAGAATAAGATGGCCACAGTTGTCAAAATGCCGAAGCTCAGCGATACCATGACCGATGGCGTCGTGGCTTCCTGGAATAAAAAAGTCGGCGATACCGTCAAGAAAGGCGACATCCTGGCGGAGATCGAATCCGACAAGGCCACGATGGAATTCGAGTCGTTCTACAACGGCACTTTGCTGTACGCGATGGAAGCGGGAAAATCCGCGCCGGTAGACAGCATCCTGGCCATCATCGGCGAGCCGGGCGAAGACATCAGCGCGCTGCTCGCAGGAGAGAAAGACGCTTCGAAAAAATCCGAAGAGAAAAAAGCCGCGCCCGCCGAGAAGAAAGCGGAACCTGTCGCGGAGAAAAAGGCCGAGCCCGTCGCGCAGCAGAAAACCGAGCAGCGCGAAGCGCCCGTGCAGCAGCGAACGGCAACGGCCATGCCCGTCAGCAACGGCAACGGCGACAGCCGCCTGAAAGCTTCGCCCCTCGCGCGCAAGCTCGCCGAAGAGAAAGGCATCGACATCGCCATGCTCAAGGGCAGCGGCGATTTCGGCCGCGTGGTGAAGCGCGACGTGGAAGGTTTTCACCCGGGCCTCGCCCCGAACCTGCAATCTTTCGCCGGCGCAACTGCCGCCGCGGAAAATTTCACTGAAGAGCCCGTGTCGCAGATGCGCAAGACCATCGCGCGCCGGCTGGCGGAAAGCAAATTCAGCGCGCCGCATTTCTATCTCACGATGGAGATCGATATGATGGAAGCGACGAAAGCGCGCGAAGCGATCAACGCCGTGTCGCCGGTGAAAGTTTCTTTCAATGATCTCGTCGTGCGCGCCAGCGCCGCCGCCCTGCGCCGCCACCCGAAAGTAAATTCCTCCTGGCTCGGCGACCGCATCCGCTACAACCAGCACATCCACGTGGGCGTGGCCGTCGCCGTGGACGAAGGGCTGCTCGTGCCGGTGATCCGTTTCGCCGATACGAAGCCGCTGTCGCAGATCGCATCCGAGACGAAGACGTTTGCGCAGAAGGCGAAAGACAAAAAGCTGCAGCCCGCGGATTGGGAAGGAAATACGTTCACCATTTCCAACCTCGGCATGTTCGGCATCGAAGAATTCACCGCGATCATCAACCCGCCCGACGCCTGCATCCTCGCCGTGGGCGGCATCAAGGACACGCCGGTAGTGCGGAACGGGCAGATCGTTCCGGGCAAAGTGATGAAAGTGACTTTATCGTGCGATCACCGCGTGGTGGACGGTGCGAGCGGCGCTGCATTCCTGCAGACGCTGAAGAGCTTGCTGGAGAACCCGGTGACGATATTGGTGTAGGTATGTAGTGCTTCCCGGCTCCGTCCGAATGGTCACTGCCACATAATCTTTTAAATGAAAAAGCCCGGCTATTTTTTTGCCGGGCTTTTTCATTGACGGGCTTTTTCCCGGGAGTTTTTTTCGCGGCGGCTTTAATGCCGCGTTTTTTTGTTTGCCGCTTTGACGACGCGGCGGCGGGAAAACGCGACGGGAAAAAGATCAGAACCTGATCCCGATCACGAGGATATCGTCCGTCTGCTCATTCTTCCCCTGCCAGTTCTCCAGCGCCTTTTCCAATTTTAATCTCTGCTCCGCCATCGGGAGATGGTTGATCTCCTGCAGCAGCGTGCGGAAACGCTTCGTGGAAAATTTCTTGTCGCCGGGTCCGCCGAACTGGTCGGGGAAGCCGTCGGTGAAGAGGTAGAGCGTGGTGTTTTCTTCGTACGCGATGCTCGTCTCGCTGAAAAATTTTTCCCCGCTGCGCAGGCCGCCGATGCTGTGCTTGCTGGTCTTGATCTCCTGCATTTCCCCTTGGGCTTGTCCTTCCTTCGGCGGATAAAAAATAAAAGCGGGCCGTTTCGCGCCGGCGATCGTCAGCGTTCGCGTTGCTTTGTTCACATGCAGCAGCGCGAGATCCATGCCGTCGTGCACGTAATCGCTGCGCATTTTTTCCTGCTTCAGCGCGCTCGTCATGCGTTCATCGACCTGCATTAAAATTTCCGCCGGGCGCGTGATGCGGTTCTCCACGATCACCTGGTTGAGCACGTTGCTGCCGACCACCGTCATGAACGCGCCGGGGACGCCGTGGCCGGTGCAGTCGGCGGAGACGATGATGTAGTTGTCGCGGTCGATCTCGTGGAACCAGAAGAAATCGCCGCTCACGATGTCCTTCGGGCGGTAGATGATGAAGGAAAGCGGGATGCTGCGGTAAATATTTTCTTCGTGCGGCAGCACGGCGTACTGGATGCGTTTGGCGTAAGTGATGCTGGACAGCACGTCCTCGTTCTTCTGCGCGAGCTCCTTGCTTTTTCGCTCGATCTCCGCTTTGTTCTCCTCGATCGCTTTCAGGTATTTGTCCTTGCTGCTTTCGTGCATGGAGATGATCAGCAGCACGAAAACGGAGGCAAGCAGGTAATTCGCCAGGTAATAATCGTTCGGGAGCAGTGCAGCATCTGCGCGGAAATCACGGAAGCCCTGCATGTCGGCGTAAAAGAAGAAAACGTAAATGACCGCGAGAATAAAGAACCAGGCATAGCCGGTGATCTTGTTCGCGACAAGAAAGATCCATGAGCAGATCACGATTCCCCAGAGCGCATCGCTGGAGTAAATGCCGCCGGTGCCGTAATACGTGGTGATGTTCGCCCCGATACAGCCCAGGGCCGCGATCATGTTCACCAGCCCCACCCGATAGCCGTAGCGGCGGTAAACCAGAATAGCTACCGCGACGGGAACCAGGCCGATGAAGTTGCTGACGATAATCTCCAGGCTCAGATCCACTGTCGCAAAAAAATAAGGCAACAGAAGAACCTGCAGCGCGATGAAGAACAGCGTGGACAGCACGAAGAAGCGGCCCTTGCGATACGTGTCGGGCAGCAGCTTATCGCCTTTAAAAATGAGCTTGTCGATGAATGCGTTGAAGCGCATGGGCCGCGCTAAGATAGAATCATTTCTGCAGCACGTACTTCCCGTCCCGCAGCACGTACAATCCCGGGCCGTGATCCGGCTTGTGCGCCTTGAATTTCGCCTCGCCGATCTGTATGCCCGCGCGCGTGATCCCGATCTCGTACTCGCAGAATTCCGCCAGCTCGTTCTGGTTGTTCAGATCCGTACGGCCGAAACGGTCGACCGCGCGGAAGAGCTGCCGCTTCGCGTCGATGTCCCACACGAACCAGGCGTCGTAATACGTCACCCATCCGCCCATCACCGGGCCGTACGAATGCATCGTGTAACGTTCTTCGCGCACGATCACTTCCGGCGCGCCTTTGCCGTTGAGCTGCATCGTATCGAACGAAGCTTTCTGCAGCAGCGTGGCGTCGTCGTCGAGCGGGAAGATGCTCCAGCTCTTGTCCAGCCGCACCTGCAGCGCCAGCGTATTGTACTCGTCGATCAATTTGATCTCGGGCTTCGCCATGCTGTCGAGCACCACGACCTTGCCGATGTCGGGGCTGCGCAGGCTGTCGAGCACGAATTTCCCGTCGGGCGAAATGTGGCAGAGCGCCTTGAAGCTGTGCAGGCCGCACACGTCGGTCTCCGCTTCCTGGCGGATCTCGATGCGATCCATGCCGTAAAAAGTTCCCGTGCGTTCGTAGCGCGACGAATCGTCGTTGAACAATTGATCCCAGCGGCAGAGCAGCGCGTCGATGAATCGGCCTTTCTTGTCGTAGGTGACGATATACGTGCGCTTGCTGCCGCCCCAGAAGACTTCCGCGGCGATGTAGCGATCCGTTTTCCCGAGCAGCGCGCCGAGGCCGTAGCCGGAAGTATATTGAAGATACGCAACGGCCGAACCCTGCACCGGGAGCGGGTTGCGCACGAGCCAGGGCGCTTCGCAGAGCGTGTCGGCTCCTTGCAGGAAGGCGCGGGAACGGATGGGCTGGAGGTACGGCAGGATGAGCGAATCGTTCATGCCTTTCAGCATGGTGTTCACCGAATCGCCCAGCTCGTAAGGCTTGCCGGGGTGCGGGATCGGCGCGAAGCGTTTCAGGAAAACGTCGAACGCGACCGGCGGTTTCGGCTGCGGCTTTTCGTCTCCCGAGCAGGCATACCAGCAGCAGGCTGCGGCCAGCGGGAGGAGGAAGAGATAAATCCTTTTAGAATTGATAAAGCGCATGCGTGATTGCCGTCGAAATGTAAAGTAATTTTTGGAATGGCACCGTACATAAGACGGCTGAAATACAGGCTCATTCGGACGTACTTGTCACCCTGAGCGCAGTCGAAGAGGCACGAGCAGGTACTAAGGCGAATGCAAGTACATAGTCACCCTTCGACTGCGCTCAGGGTGACAGGTAGCGACTGCGCTCAGGTTGACAGGTAGGCGATCACCCCGAAATGACAAGTAATATCATTCATAAAAAATCAACTCGAGCCATTGCCTGAATTGGAATTTGATTTCCGTAATTTCGCCTCGTGTCCAACAGTTTCCTCGACACACCGGTCGAATTCCTGAAGGGCGTGGGCCCCGAGCGCGCCAAGGTGCTGAAAAGCGAGATCGGCGTCAGCACGTTCGGCGACCTGCTGCTCTGGTATCCCTTCCGCTACGTCGATCGCACCCGCTTCTACAAAACGCGCGAGATCAACGCCGACCTGCCGTTCGTGCAGCTGCGCGGACATTTCACTTCGGTGCAGCTGCTCGGGAAGCCGCGGCAGCAGCGGCTCGTGGCGCAGTTCAGCGACGACAGCGGCAGCGTGGAGCTCGTGTGGTTCCAGGGCGTGAAATGGCTCACGGGGAAATTCCTGCCGAACAAAGAATACATCGTCTTCGGAAAACCTTCGGTCTTCAACGGGCGCATGAACATCGCGCATCCCGAGGTGGAGGAAGTGAGCGAGGAGAATACGAAACGCGCCAGCGCGCTGCAGCCCGTGTATCCCGCCACGGAAAAGCTAAAAGCGAAAGGCCTCGACTCGAAAGGCCTGATGAAATTGCTGAAGGTGCTGATCCCGCAAACCGAAGGCAAGATCGAGGAAACGTTGCCGAAGTACCTCGTCGATCAGCTGCACCTGCCCACGCGTGAAGAAGCCCTGCGCCAGATCCATTTTCCTTCCGGTCCCGCGCAACTGAAAAACGCCGAAGCGCGCCTGAAGCTCGAAGAATTCTTATTCATCCAGCTTCGCCTGCTGCGCGTGAAGGCCCAGCGCCGCATGAATTTTCACGGGCACCTGTTCGAAAAGGTGGGCGAGCTGTTCAACACGTTTTACGAAAAGCATTTGCCCTTCCCGCTCACCGAGGCGCAGAAGCGCGTGATCAAAGAGATCCGCCTCGACATGAAATCCGCCAAGCAGATGAACCGCCTGCTGCAGGGCGACGTGGGCAGCGGGAAAACGGTGGTTGCGCTGCTGTGCATGCTCATCGCCAACGACAACGGTTTTCAAGCCTGCCTGATGGCACCGACGGAAATTCTCGCCGTGCAGCATTGCCACAGCATCCGCGAGCTGCTCGGCGACATGTGGGTGAACGTCGGTTTGCTCACCGGCAGCACGAAAGCTTCGGAGCGAAAAAAATTGCACGAGCAATTGCGCAACGGCGCGCTGCACATTCTCATCGGCACGCACGCGCTGATCGAAGACGAAGTGCAGTTCGCGAAGCTCGGTTTCGTCGTGATCGATGAGCAGCACCGTTTCGGCGTGGAGCAGCGCTCGCGGCTCTGGCGGAAAAGCAGCACGCCCCCGCACATCCTCGTGATGACCGCCACGCCCATCCCGCGCACGCTGGCGATGACGCTTTACGGCGATCTCGATACTTCGGTGATCGATGAATTGCCCCCGGGACGCAAGCCGATCAAAACGGTTCACTTCACCGATGCGCAGCGCCTGCGCGTTTTCGGTTTCATGAAAGAGCAGATCGAGATGGGGCGGCAGGTGTACGTGGTGTACCCGCTGATCAAGGAATCGGAAAAAATGGATTACAAAGACCTCGAGGACGGCTTCGAGAGCATCTCCCGCGCATTCCCCGCGCCGCAGTACCAGGTAAGCATCGTGCACGGGCAGATGAAAGCGGGCGTGAAGGAGCAGGAGATGCAGCGTTTCGTCAAAGGAGAAACCCACATCATGGTCGCGACGACCGTCATTGAAGTGGGCGTGAACGTGCCGAACGCTTCGGTGATGGTGATCGAGAGCGCGGAGCGTTTCGGGCTTTCGCAGCTGCACCAGCTGCGCGGGCGGGTGGGACGCGGGGCGGAGCAGTCGTTCTGCATTTTAATGACCGGCGACAAGCTCAGCAACGATTCGCGCCTGCGCATGAAAACGATGTGCGAGACGAACGACGGTTTCCGCATCGCGGAGGTCGATCTTCAATTGCGCGGCGCGGGCGATCTTGAAGGCACGCAGCAGAGCGGGCAGGTGGGCTTGCGCATCGCGGACATCACGAAGGACGGAACGATTTTACAGCATGCGCGCACGATCGCGTCGCAGGTGATCGAAAAAGATCCCACGCTGCAACTGCCGGAGCACCAGGTGCTGGTGGAGCAGCTGAACAAAGAGCTGAAGGAATCGGTGAACTGGAGCAGGATTTCTTAGTATCTGCTCAAAAAAATAAACGCAGAGGGCGCGCGCGGGCCTCTGCCGCGGAGGAAGGGCGCAGAGGACGCAAAGCTTTTCCAAAAAATGTAATTGCTCTGCCGCAGGCAAGCAAAGCTCTGCGGTGCGCTGAACTGTGAGACGGGCCTCTGCGCCTCTGCGGTTAAGATTTTGTCCAGGAACTATTTTTTCACCGAGTCCTTCTTCACCGAATCCTTCACCTTCATCAGCGAATCCGGCAGCGCCGGCGGCGGCGTGTACTCCGGCACGCGGAGCTTGCTCATGCGCTGCGCGTACTCCTGCGCGAGGGCGGTTTGCCCGTTCTCTTTCGCCATGAGCTGCAGCTGCTGGAGAATGTAGCCCCAGCGCTGCGTATCGTTCGTTTCCATGCTCGAGAAGCTGCGGATGAAACGCAATTGCTCTTCGAATTCTTCGAACACTTTGCGCGATAACTTTTCCGCGTCGGGCAGCGCTTTGGCTTTGTAAAGCGGGTCGAGGAGGTTGTACACGTCTTCGTTGGCGGGCGCGTTCTCGGGCGGGATATTTTCCGCGCACAGCTTCGCGACGTCCGCAGCTTTCTGGTGCTTGCCTTCTTCGGAAAGCGCCATGGCCAGGTTGCTCATGGCCTCGCGCATGGGCTCGGTGAAGAAGCGCTCGATATTCTCGTCGAGGTAGATGCCGGGCATGGCGGCGTTGCCGTACTGGAAATGTTTTTTCACGTTGTCGTACATCCGCTCGGTATGCACCATCGGCAATTCGGGCCGCGTGACGACTTTCTTTTTGTCGATGGGCACGACGCGGTACGCCAATCCTTCGAGCTGCAGGTAATCGTTCAGTCCCGCGTACGCGCTCACGGGCATGCCGGCGGCGAAGTACACGGGGCGTTTCCAGTCGTTGTGCGCCATCAGGTCGAGGATCATCATCTGGTCTTTGAAAATGTATCCGCCGCGCAGGCTCCACTGCATCGTATCGGCTACGAGCGCTTCGCGTTCTTTCGGGATCATGCCGCTTTTCAGCACGGCTGCTTTGTCCACCGGCAGCATCATGCGGCGTGAGGGCACGTAGGCTTGCTCGCCGCCGAAGATGTCCTGGATCTTTTTGTTCTCGTTCAGGATGTGCGCCACGGCATCTTTCACGTGCAGCGGCCCGGGCGTTTCTTCCTCGATGAAAATAAAATCGCGGGTGCCTTCGCGGTACTGCTCGAAATTCAGCGTGAAGGGCAAGGGATCGGAATCGTATTGCTTGCGCTGCATCTGCGCCACGTGCCAGTCGCTGCTGAAGAGGGAGAGGCAGATCACGCGCACGTCGCGGCGCACGCCTTCCACTTCCTGCAAGTACCAAAGCGGGAACGTATCGTTGTCGGCGTACGTGAACAGGATCGCGTTCGGCGCGCAGCTCTGCAGCATGTTGTACGCGAGGTCGCGCGCGGCAGTGCGGCCGGAACGGTCGTGGTCGTCCCAGTTCTGCACCGCGAGAATCAGCGGCACGCTCGAGCTCAGCACGGTCGCGACGATGACGGGCTGCAGGCCTTTCAAAAAATTAGAGAGCTTGTCGCGCAGCCACAGCACGCCGAGCCCGATCCAGATAGCGAAAGCATAGAACGAGCCGACGTAGGCGTAATCCCGCTCGCGCGGCTGGTAAGGCGTTTGATTGAGGTAGACGATGATCGAGAGGCCGGTGAAGAGGAAAAGCAGCAGCACCACCAGCGCGTCGCGGCGGCTGCGCTTTACGTGCCAGAAAATGCCGAGCAGGCCGAGGATGAACGGCAGCGCGAAATAACGATTGTACCCTTTGTTCTCGCGCAGCGATTTCGGCAGCTGCTGGTGATCGTGCAGGAACATCCTGTCGAGCGGCGTGCCGGTGATCGTCCAGCCGTTCAGCTCGCTGCCGTAGCTCAGGCGGTCGTTCTGCCGCCCCACGAAATTCCAGCCGAAGTAGCGCAGGTACATGAAGCCGACCTGGTAGCGCAGGAAGAAGCGCAGGTTCTCGCCGAAGGTCGGCAGCATGATCGTGTCGGGCATGCCGTTGCGCGCCTGGATCTCCACCGGGCGTCCTTCGATGTCCGCGAAATTCTTGTAGCCCCCCGCGTGGCCCGGGCTGTACATGCGCGGGAAAACGGTGCAGTAGCGCGAATCGTAATTCGTGTGCTTGCCCTTGCGCTCGTCGGTGACGATGTACGTGCCGCTTTTTTCATCGCGCACGTAAAGCGGATCGCCGTCCGTATAAGGCTCTTCCGGATCGACCGGGGTGTTGTAATACGGCCCGTAAAGCAGGGGCCAGTCGCCGTACTGCTCGCGGTTGAGGTACGAGAGCATGCTGATCGCGTTCGAAGGATTGTTCTCGTTGATCGGCGTGTGCGCCTGCGAGCGGATCACGAGCACGAAGAAGGACGAGTAGCCGACGAGGATCACGGCGAAGCAGAGCAGGGCCGTGTTCCAGGCCGCTTTTCTTTTTTTGTGCGTGTACCAGATGCCCGCCGCCAGCCCGCCGATGAGCAGAACGAAATACGTGACCGTTCCCGAATCGAACGGCAATCCGAGCGTGTTGACGAAAAGCAATTCGATCTTCGCCGCGAGCATCACCACGCCCGGGATCACGCCGTTCTGTATGCCGCCGAGCAGCAGCAGCGCGACGACGGAAGTGATGAGCAGACCTTTGCGCGTGACCTTTTTATTTTTCCGGAAATACCAGATGAACACGAGCGCAGGGATCGTGAGCAGGTTGAGCAGGTGCACGCCGATGGACAAACCGATGAGATACGCGATCAGGATGAGCCAGCGGTCGGCATACGGCTCGTCCGCCGCTTCTTCCCAGCGCAGCATGGCCCAGAACACCCAGGCGGTGAACAGCGAGGACATCGCGTACACTTCGCCTTCGACGGCGGAGAACCAGAACGAATCGGTGAACGTAAAGGCCAGTGCGCCGATCGCGCCCGCGGCCATCACCGAGAGCACGCGCTCCTTCGTATAGTCGGCGGCGGTTTTCAGCAGCACTTTTTTCGCCAGCTGCGTGATGCTCCAGAATAAAAATAAAATGGTGAAGGCGCTGCACAGTCCCGACATGAAGTTGATCATCATCGCCGCGTTCGCCGGCGCGGCCAGCATGCCGAAGCAGCGCGCGATGAGCAGGAAGAGCGGCGCGCCGGGCGGATGCCCGACTTCGAGCCCCATGGAGCAGGCGATGTATTCCCCGCAATCCCAGAAGCTGGCCGTGGGCTCGATGGTCAGTCCGTACACGACGGCGGCAACGGCGAAAACCGCCCAGCCGGTGCTGTTGTTGATGCGCTTGTAAGAAGAGATCATGTGTCCGGCCAAAGATATATAGGAATAGCCCGAATACGATTGCTAAAATTTGGTAATCGCTTGCGCAGCTTTCCGGGCGGGCGCCAGCACATAAAAAATCAGCGCATCATTTATCTTTGCGCATGCACCGCATCCCTGTTTCCGAAACGATCTTCCTGTCTCCTCCCGAAGCGCGCGACATTCCCGCCTACGTGCAATGGCTGAATGAAAAAGAGATTTTCGATCGCACGCTGATGATCCCACACCCGTACGCGGAAGAGGATGCGCGCTGGTTCCTGGATTACTGCAAAGAGAGCTTCGACTTGCGCGGGCTGCACACCGAATGGGCGATCCGCGATGCGCAGGGCGGGCTGCTGGGCGGGGTGGGTGTGCACAATTTCAACGCGGTGAAACCGCATGCGGCGGAGATCGGCTACTGGCTGGCGAAGCCGCACTGGGGAAAAGGCATCATGACGCAGGTGGTGCGCACGTTCAGCGCCTGGGCGATGCGCGAGATGGAATTGCTGCGGCTGGAAGCGCCGGTCTATGCGTTCAATATCGCTTCGCAGCGGGTGCTGGAGAAATGCGGTTACAAGGAAGAAGGTTATCTTCGCAAGGCCTATTTTAAGAACGGCCAGTACCAGGACGGAAAACTTTTTGCACTTGTGATTTGATGAAGGACAAACTCTCCCAGCTCCACGAAAAAAACGAAGAAGCCCGCCTGGGCGGCGGCGCGAAACGCATCGAGGCGCAGCATAAAAAAGGAAAGCTGACCGCGCGCGAGCGCCTGCATTTCCTGCTCGACGAGAACAGCTTCGAAGAGATCGGCATGCTCGTCACGCACCGCTCCAGCGAGTTCGGCCTCGACAAGGAAAAGTATTTGGGCGACGGCGTGGTCACGGGCTACGGCCGCGTCAACGGCAGGCTGGTTTACGTTTTTTCGCAAGACTTTACCGTGTTCGGCGGCTCGCTGTCGGAGACGCATGCGGAGAAAATCTGCCGCGTGATGGATCTCGCGATGAAGAACGGCGCGCCGGTGATCGGCCTCAACGATTCGGGCGGTGCGCGCATCCAGGAAGGCGTGGTTTCGCTGGGCGGCTACGCCGATATTTTTTACCGCAACACCTTGGCGTCCGGTGTCATCCCGCAGATCTCCGCCATCATGGGGCCCTGCGCGGGCGGCGCGGTATACTCGCCGGCGATCACGGATTTTATTTTGATGGTGGAGAACACCTCGTACATGTTCGTTACCGGTCCCAACGTGGTGAAAACGGTCACGCACGAAGAGGTGACGGCTGAAGAGCTGGGCGGCGCCTCCGCGCACTCGGCGAAATCGGGCGTGACGCATTTTTCCTGCGTGAACGAGATCGAATGCATCAACACGATCCGCGCGCTGCTGAGCTACGTTCCGCAGAACTGCGAAGACCAGGCCCCGGCTGCCGAATACGAGCTGCGCGACGAAAAACGCCCGCAGCTCGACGCGATCATTCCCGCCAACCCGAACCAGCCGTACGACATGCGCGAGGTGATCAGCGGGATCATCGACGAGGACAGCTTTTTGGAAGTGCACAGGAATTTTGCTGAGAATATTGTCGTCGGCTTTGCGCGACTGGCGGGCCGCAGCATCGGCATCGTAGCGAATCAGCCCGCAGTGCTGGCCGGCGTGCTCGACATTCACTCCTCGACGAAAGCGGGGCGCTTCGTGCGTTTCTGCGATGCGTTCAACATTCCTTTGCTCGTGCTCGTCGACGTGCCCGGTTTCCTGCCCGGCACCGACCAGGAGTGGAACGGCATCATCACCAACGGCGCGAAACTGCTCTACGCCTTCAGTGAAGCCACGGTGCCGCGCATCACCGTCATCACGCGCAAAGCGTACGGCGGCGCGTACGACGTGATGAACTCGAAGCACATCGGCGCGGACATGAACTACGCCTGGCCTTCGGCGGAGATCGCGGTAATGGGGCCGAAAGGCGCGGCGGAAATTATTTTCAAGAGCGAGATCGCGGCTGCGCCCGACCCGGCGGCCAAGCTGAAAGAGAAGGAGGCCGAGTACACGCAGCATTTCGCCAATCCCTGGCGCGCGGCCGAGCGCGGCTTCATCGATGAAGTGATCGCGCCCGGCGATACGCGGGAGAAGCTGATCACGGCGTTCGATATGCTGAAGAACAAAGCGGACAAGCTGCCGCGGAAGAAGCACGGGAATATCCCGCTTTAACTCCTTTTTTTACCGACGGTTGCAGCGCCGGCGCGGGAAATTTTTCTTGCGTGAATTTCCCTATCTTGGTTAGTGAACCAACACACTGCGTATGAAGCGCTATGCTCTCCTGCTCGTTTCCATTTGTTCCTTCGCTCTCGCGCTCCCCGCGCAAACCGACAAAGGCTGGCGCTCGGTAGGCGGGACAGGACGACTGACATTGGACTTCAAAAATAAATCGCACTTCTTCCAGCTTTCGCCGGAGCTGTATTGGTTCATCGCCGAGGACTTCGCGCTGGGTACGGATTTCGGCCTGGGCTTCTCTTCCAGCAAGCCCGACGACAGCACGTCGAGCAGCGGCGTTTCAACGTACGTGACGCCCGGCTTGCGTTATTATTTCCGCACGACGGAAGAATCCTGGCGTCCGTATCTGTTCGGCAACGGCGGCTTCGAGTATTATGCGAATCATGCGAAGGTGAACGGCGTCGGCTTCAACAGCGACGGCAGCGGTTTCCGCGGCTATGCAGGAACGGGCGTAGGCTGGTTCTTTTCCGATCACGCCGCGTTCGACATTCGTTTGTACGTTGTCGATTACACGCGCAACGATATTTATTTCAACCCCAGCTTCGCGATCGGCATCCAGGCGTTCTTCGACTAGCTCTTAGAACTAAGCTAAATTCTAAGCGCTGTGTGCAAGCTTTTTTTTATTGGACACGCAATAGAATTTCCGTCTCCGCCGTATATCCCCTCGTATCGTTCACCCGGAAGACCCAGCGCTCGTTGCCGGGCGTGCTGCGCGTGATGATGGTGTATTCTTTTTCCAGCTTCTCGGTTTCGTTGCCGGTTACGTTATAGGTATACATCGTTTGCGCCAGGCTCACGCCGTCATAGGCACAGGAAACGTAAAAAACACTGAGCTTGTGATCGGTCTTGTTGACGATGGCTTTTACGCGCAGCGTATCGCCGGTGCTCACGACGGCATCGCCGGAGATGTAGCCGGGGCCGCTTTTGAGCTGCAGATCGGGAAGGCGGTTAGGCTCTTTCTTGCAGGCGGAGAAGCCGGCGAGCAGCAACGCAAAAAAGATGGGGTAAAGTTTGCGCATGTGCAGGTTTAGAGTCGGTTAAGAACGGCCGTGCAGGTGTCGACGTTGCCGCCGCCCTGGTCGACGTAATACGTCAGGTTGATCGTGTTCGCGCTGACCTTCGTGCCGTTGCCGGTGAGCGTATTCCCGTTGTAGATCTGGCTGGGAAAAACGAGCGTGCTGCCGCTGACGTTGGCTACCGCTTTGAACTGGAAGCCCACGTTGTAGAAATTCTCGATCAGCACCTGCGAGCTGCTCGTGGTCGATTTGTTGATGTGCACGTTGAAGCTCGTGAAGCCGGTCTGCGAGCTGGTCTCGTCGCAATCCCAGGTGTCGACGAAGGCGTCGCGGTCATCGGAGGGCGTGGGCTCCGGCTCTTCCTCGGGCTGGCAGCCGGGCAATAAAGCAATGGCCGTCAGTGCGATGAGCAGGCCGCCAAGCAGTTTCTTTTTCATTGTGGAAAGCCTTGCGTTTCACACAAATATGCAATTTTCCTGCCAGAGTAGAAGCGGTGCTGAAACCGGATCCTGCTGACTATTCTTTCGGACAGCTTATTAACGCCTGGCGATGCTTCTCCTCGTCATACTTCACGAAAATATTCAGCCAGATGTTGCGCGACCAGCGGAGAATAAGCGGGTAGAGGAGCATGACCTCGACGATGATCGCGGCGAAGATCAGGAGCATGTGCAGCTCGAAGAAAAAATGCAGGGCCAGCATCACGGGCATCACGAGCAGGATGGTGAAACCGTAGCTGACGTACATCGCGCCGTAGTAGAACCAGTTCTCCGGTTCGTACGACTGGCCGCAGCAGGGACATTCCTTGTGCATTTTCGTGAGCGACCTCAACGCATAGATGCGGTTGTCGAGGTACAGATCGCCTCGCAGGCAGCGGGGCATTTGGAGCGGACGATGCTGGAAATCTTTTTCAGGAGCATGGCGAACACTAAAAAAACAGGTGCGAAGTTACCTCATAAAAAACACGGGAGAGCGCAAGCTTGTTCGTTGCGCGCATGATTTTACGCAGGAAAACGATCGCCCTGGGCGGGAGGAGAAGAGATCACGAGAAAGCGGAGCGCTTCCTGCGAGTCGTTGAAGATGCGGTGCGGAGTTCCGGCCGCCACGGGCAGGCCCTGCCTCGCGTGCAGCGTCACCAGTTCATCCCCGATCTCGAAGCGCGCGCTGCCTTCCAGGATGTAAAAGAATTGCTGCGATTTTTCATGATAGTGCCTGGTCTCCGAAGTACCCGGCGGCATGCTTTCCTCGATCACGCTCAGCTGCGCGCTGCGCAACAAATGCCAGCCGGAGCAATTTTCGCCCCAGGTGTAATGTTCCGCGCTGAGAGTATCGATCGGCGTATGCTCCATCGGATCGTGATTGGCGTACCTGCAAAAAATGCTATCCCAGTCGCAAAGCGGTGTCCGGGTTCACGGCCCTGACCCGCGCTCCCAATTCCTGGAGCATGGCCGCTTTCTCTTTGCCGGAGCAGGCGGCGATCTCTTCGGAGAAAAATGAAACGATCACTTCTATTTCCTCCAGTTGCTTGATGCGCTGCTCGTGCGATTTGCGGAGCAGCTCGGCTAAAGAGGAGCAATATTGCGTGAGCTGCTTGAGAATTTCTCCCTGCGCGTTGACCTGGTTGACAAGTTCTTCCATTTTGTTTTGTGCTTAGTGCACGAAGGTAGCGCTTAGAATTTAGCTCTTAGAACTTAGCGCTTCGTAAAAAAATTAGCCCTTAGCATCGTGTCTGCTAAGGGCTAAGTTCTAAGCGCTAAAATCAACGGCGTTTTCCGCCACCGCCACCGCCTGCGCGTTTCGGGGAGCCGCCGCCTTTGTGGGCTTTTCCTCCTCCGCCTCCGCGCGGTGCGGTTTTGGCGTGCGCGCCGCCTTTCGGGGAAACTTTTTGCTGCTGCTTGCCGCCGCGCGGTGAATGCGCGTTGCCGTTGTGCGGCTTGCCGGTTTTCGCAGCGTGGCGCGCTTCATGACGCTGGTGCGCTGCCACGTGGCGCTGGTGCACGCTGGGCGAAGCGACGCGGTGCGCATGATACACGCGGCCGGCGCGGGCGACACGGTGCACGTGCACGCGGTGATAAAATGCATGATAGTGGACGCAGTGGCGGCGGTGCATGCGCCAGGCGAGCGGACGCCAGGGCCTCCACCAGCCGGGATAATGCCGCCAGTACCAGGGCGAAACCCAAACCACGTAAGCGGGCGCGTAGATGAAACGCACGCTGGGCCACAGCCACACGTTGATGATGATGCGGCGGTACTCGGCATCAGGCGAGAAGGCGTCGGGGCCTTTGCCTTGGGTTTCCTTCTGTATCTCTTTTTCCGCCGGCGGCTCCACGATGTAGTCTTTCCCGTAAAGCTCTTCGTCGCCGACGATCTGCAGCTGCGCAGCCGCTTCGCCCGTTTTCTCGATGCCGATCACCGCCACGTCCTGCGATTCTTTTTCGCTGACGGGCACCTGCAGCACGATGGCATGCGCATCCTCTTCCTTGCGATCCACGACGCGGATGTAATCCACTTCGCCGTCTTCGTTCAGGTCGAGGTTGTTGATGTGGTTGTTCTCATCGTTGAGCGCTTTCTCGAACGCTTCCATGCTTTCGGCTTTCTGGAAAAGGTTGAGCACGCCGTAGAGGTCGAGGTTGTCGCCGGGCAGGCCGAGAGAGTCGGGCTCTTCAGCGGCGGCGTCCTGCGCGATGGCAGGCGCGGCGGCGAGGAGCAGGCAGATCGGGAGTACGAATTTGAGCTTCATAGGTCATTGGTTTGTGATTCGATGCTGAAACAGGAAGAAGGTTTAATGGCCACCTCACAAAAATCCG
>Ga0196978_1000486_pt1 | contig 20234 bp, 15 predicted proteins | sample S3v_2013CmetaG_FD_155491 | JGI IMG/M metagenome (GOLD analysis project Ga0196978, IMG submission 155491) | Soil microbial communities from Anza Borrego desert, Southern California, United States - S3+v_20-13C | ecosystem: Environmental > Terrestrial > Soil > Desert | place: USA: California... | reverse complement strand
TGGCAGGCGCAGCGGCCGGGGACGCGGCTCGGCCACGATGGTGATGCGTGCATCGACGGCCACGGCACCGTCCGGGCGTGCGAAGATCGGGTTGAGGTCAAGTTCGTCGATCTGCGGGAAGTCGTCGAGCAGCCGCGAGACCGACTGGAGGATTGCGACGAGCGCCGCGCGGTCGACCCCGTTCTCGCCGCGCACGCCGCGCAGGATCTCGGCGCCTGCAATGGCATCGAGCATGCCTTGCGCCTGCGCTGCGTCGACCGGCGTCATCTGGAACGTGACGTCGCGCAGCACCTCGACCAGAACGCCGCCGAGGCCGAAGGCGATGACTTTGCCGAACGTCGGGTCGGTGACGCCCCCGACGAGCACTTCGCGACCGGGCCTCTCCATCTTCTGCACCAGCACACCGGCGATCTCGGCCTCGGGCGCGTGGCGAAGCGCGCTATCGATCAGCTGGCCGTAGGCCGCTTCGACCGCGCCCACGTCGCGAAGGTTCAGCCGCACGCCGCCGGCTTCGGTCTTGTGCAGGATGTCGGCCGAAACGATCTTCATCGCGACCGGGAATCCCATCTGCTCGGCGACGCGGCCTGCCTGCTGCGGCGTCTCGGCCAGCCACTGGCGCGCGACGGGAATTGCGTAGGCGTTGCAAACCTCGGCGGCCTCGTGCGCCAGAAGGGCAGTCCGGCCCTTGGCGAGTGCCGCCGCAAGAACGTTCTCGACCGTTGCACGATCCTCGCTCATCGATCCTCCTGTCGACGCCGTATCCATGTCGAAGGCCGAGTCTAGTCGCGATGGGCCGGTCATGACAGCGCCGTAGCCAGCCGGCAACAGCCTCGGCTGATGACATCTCCGGCATAGAACGGACGCCGCCGGCGATATCCCAGGCGCCGATGACATCGCTGACATGGACGGGACACGAAGTCTGCGGGTACGCAGGCGCCGGAGGTTCCCACCATGACTCGAGCCGTCGCCATCCTCATCCTCTTGCTGTCCTTTTCTTCTGCCGCTCACGCCGAAGAAGCTCCGGCCGTGCTTTCGCGTGACATCGGTCGCTACGCGCTCTTCGGCCGCAGCAGCATCGAGTGGGGTGGCGCCGTGCGCATGCCGGTTCGCGGCGCGGTCGGTTCCATCGGCCGGATCAACTTCACCGATGTCACTCGCATGGACAGCGACGAGACCTACGTGGCAGCCGCGCTCGTCACCGCCGCCGACGGCAGCAGCTTTCATCAGGTGTTCGGAAGCTTCGACAGTCTGAACGTCTCCCTGGACCACCCGGTCGAAGAGTCGGTGAGCCCGCTGATCGAGGCTACCGACTACCCGGTCATGCCGCCGGTCACGTGCGGCGGGGCCAGCGTGACGGTGACCGGCAGCAATTCGCCCCTGACACTGGCGCCGGGCCGTTATGACACCATCACGATCGAGCAGGACCAGCGCCTTTCGCTGGTAGCCGGCGGTCGCTACGAGCTGTGCAGCATGCGCGTCCGTAGCGGCGGCGTCGTGGCGGTGCACGGAGACAACGTCATCCTGCTGCGCGACTTTCTCTCTACCAATGCACGCGCGCAGATCACCGGACCGAACGCCTGCGCGACGAGGTGGCTGGCCCTGGGAAAGACTTCCTCGCCTGCGCCCAACGCCGCGGCATTCGATTTCGGCCAAGGCACCGGGACATCGACCCGGGCCGCCATCGCCGGGCAGTTCTTCACCCCGGGAAAGATCTCCATGGCCCAGCACAACGATTACGTGGGCCGCTTCTGGGGAGACGAGATCGAGGGTGCCGGAGCCGAGCAGCGCACCCGCACCCTCGACGACTGCCAGGCCCCGCTGTGTGGCGACGGCAATCTGGATCCGGGCGAGCAGTGCGACGACGGCAACAATCTCAACGGCGACTGCTGCTCGTCCTTCTGCGAGCGTCTGGCTGCCGGCAACCCGTGCAACGACGGCAACTTCTGCACGGCCGTCGACGTCTGCGATGCCGCCGCGACCTGTCGCGGCAGCGGCAATCCGTGCGGCGGCGCCGACGGCGACGGCAACTGCAGCGAATCCTGCGACGAAGAGCGCAACGACTGCCTGGGACCGGACCCCGATGGCAGCCCGTGTCAGGACGGCGCCTTCTGCAACGGAGCCGACCGCTGCGCGGCGGGCCAGTGCGCATGGCACGAAGGCTCCCCGTGTCCCGGTCCCGACGACGACGCCAACTGCAGCGAGTCGTGCGACGAGCAGACCGACCGCTGTGATGCGCGCGACGCAACCGGCGCGCCGTGCAGCGACGGCCGCTTCTGTACCGTCACCGATGCATGCGATGGTGCAGGCACGTGTACCGGCACCGGCTCGCCATGTCCTTTCGCCGACGGCGACGGCAACTGCACCGAATCCTGCGACGAGCTCGCCGACACCTGCACTGCCCACGATCCGGACGGCACCCGATGCGACGACGGCATGTTCTGCACCGCCACCGACCTCTGCGACGGGCGCGGCAACTGCCGCGGCGCCGGCGACCCGTGCGTGCACGGAACCAGCGCTGACCGTGGCTGTGCCGACGCGTGCGACGAGACCGCCAACGCGTGCAGCGCCCCGGACCTGGACGGCTCGCCGTGCGACGACGGTCTGGCCTGTACCATCGGCGAGCGCTGCATTGGCGGTGTGTGCGCGCCCAGCGGCATGACCAGCTGCGACGATGGCAGTCCCTGCACCGACGAGCTGTGCGCGCCCGGCGGGGATTGTCTAGTCTCCTACAACTCCAACCCGTGCGACGACGGCAACGCCTGCACTCTCGATGATCGCTGCGACCGCGGCCTTTGCATGGGCGCTTCCTACGTCGACTGCCGCGACGAGGACCTGTGCTCCAGCGACATCTGCGACCCGGCCAGCGGCCAGTGCCGTCACGCCTACGCGCCGGCTCCCGATTGCCACGACATGGCCACGGCCATCACGCGCATCGACGTGGCCTACTCGCCGGCCGACGGCGAGGTGATCGAGCGTCTGACCGCATCCTGGCGCGGGGAGCGCGACATGGACTGGACCGATCGGGAAGAACTCGGAGATCCGACGCTCGGCGACGCCTTTTCCGTGTGCTTCTACGACGAGAGCGATGGCCTGTCCGAGCTCGCGTATCGATTGGACCTGACGCCCGACCTGATGGGCGAAGGACGGTGGAAGCGATCCTGGACGGCAGCCGAGCTGGTCTACAAGCTCAAGGCGACGTCGGGCACGGCGCAGGGCGTTTCGCAGGCCAAGCTCATCGTCGACAAGGACAACACCGCCATGTTCAAGCTCAAGGCAGGTGCGAACACCGGCTGCAACGGTGAATGCCGTGACAAGTTCCAGCCTCCTCCTCCTCTCGACGATGGCCGCTTCTTCGCCATGGAACCTGGAATGACGGTTCAGTGGACGAGTTCGACCGGCTCATGCTGGAGCTCGCGATACGAGCAGGCGCGCTCGAACGAGATCGGCGCGTTCTACGCCGTCAAGCGTGCCGGACGCTGAGCCGCATTCGCAAGCGAAGGGTTCGCGATCGCTCGGTGGTCGATCGCGAGCCCGGGATCGCCCTACCAGCCGGCTCATCTGCCACTCTGCGCGGATGCGGGATCTTGACGGTAGGGCCGTCGGCCTTACCCTGGCATCACGATGTCTACCTCGACCTCCACCCTTCGTCTGCCCGTCATCCCGCTGCGCAACTCGGTGTTGTTCCCGATGCTGACGATGCCGTTCTCGGTGGGACGCGCGGGCTCGGTTGCCGCAGTCGAGGCAGCCCTCGCCACCGAAGACAAGCACATCGTCGTGGTCGCGCAGCGCAGCTCCGACGTCGATGAGCCCTCGCCCGCCGATCTCTACTCGGTGGGCACCAAGGCAGCCATTCGGCACGTCTCGCGCACCGAGAATGGCATACAGATCATTTTGCAGGGCATGGAGCGCGTGCAGATCGAATCCTACGCGCACACCCTTCCCTACCTGTCGGCCGAGCTGCGTCCCCTGTCGCAGCCGGCTGGCGAAGGCCCGCAGGTCGAAGCGCTCGAGCGCGAGATCAAGGACCTTACGCGTAAATTCCAGACCCTGGCGCAGGCCGCGCCGCAGCTGGACCTGACCCAGGTCTTCGCCGCCGTCGAAGAGCCGATGCAGCTGGTCTACATGATCGGCGCGACGCTGACCCTGCGCGTGAACAAGGCTCAGCCTCTTCTCGAGGCCGCCACGCGCACCGAAGCTCTCCGCCTGCTCCACGATTATCTGACCCACGAGGTGCAGGTGCTGGAGGTGCGCAAGGAGATCGCCAGCGCCGCCCAGACCGAGATGACGCGTGAGCAGCACGACTATCTGCTGCGCCAGCAGCTGCGCGCGATCCAGGACCAGCTCGGCGAGAAGAACCCCGAACAGGCCGAAGTGGCCGAGCTTCGTACCCGTCTGCAGGAGCTCGAGCTGCCCGAGGAGGTCAAGAAGGAAGCCGAGAAGGAGCTTACCCGTCTGGAGCGGCTGCCCTCGGCTGCGCCCGACCACCAGGTCCTGCGCTCGCACATCGAGCTGATCCTGGAGCTGCCCTGGAAGAAGGCCACCGACGACAACCTCGATCTCGCCAATGCGCGCGAAGTGCTGGACACGGATCACTACGGCCTCGAGGAGATCAAGGAGCGGATTCTCGAGCAGCTGGCCGTGCTCAAGCTCAATCCCAACGCCAAGGCGCCCATCCTGTGCTTCGTCGGTCCTCCGGGTGTCGGCAAGACGTCGCTGGGCCAGTCGATCGCACGCGCGCTCGGCCGCAAGTTCGAACGCTTCAGTCTCGGCGGCCTGCACGACGAAGCGGAGCTTCGCGGACACCGCCGCACCTACATCGGTGCGATGCCGGGCCGCATCATCCAGGCCATCCGCCGCGCCGGCGTGGCCAACCCGATGATCATGCTCGACGAAATCGACAAGCTCGGCCGCGACTTCCGCGGCGATCCGGCAGCGGCGTTGCTGGAGATCCTGGACCCCGCGCAGAACTTCGCGTTCCGCGACAACTACCTGGATCTGCCTTTCGATCTCTCCAGCGTGCTGTTCATCACGACGGCCAACAGCCTGGACACGATTCCGACTCCGCTGCTGGATCGCATGGAGGTCATCCGCCTCTCCGGCTATACCGAGGAAGAGAAGGTGCAGATCGCGCGGCGCTACCTGCTGCCGCGCCGCCGTAGCGAGGCCGGGCTGACGGACGAGAACTTCAAGGTGCCCGACGAGACGCTGCGTGCGCTGGTGCGCCGCTACACCCGCGAGTCGGGTGTCCGCGAGCTGGAGCGCACGATCGGGCGTCTGGCCAGCAAGGCCGCGCTCAAGTTCGCCAAGGGCGAAGCCGACAAGGTCCACGTCACGGGCGAGATGCTCCCCGATCTGCTCGGCGCCGAGCGCTTCCGCATCGAGGAAGCGCGCCGCGAGCTGCCGGCGGGCGTGGCCACCGGCCTTGCCTGGACCGAAACCGGCGGCGACGTGCTCTACATCGAAGGGCTGCGCATGCCCAAGGGTCGCGAGCTGCTGCTGACGGGGCAGCTCGGAGACGTCATGCAGGAGTCGGCGCGAGCGGCATTGAGCTACGTGCTCGGACACGCGCGCCAGTTCCGCATCGATCACGCCGGCGGCAACGTCCACCTGCACGTTCCGGCCGGAGCGATTCCGAAGGACGGCCCGTCGGCCGGCGTCACCATGGCAACCGCGCTGTGCTCGCTCTTTACCGGGCTGCCGGTGCGCAGCGACACGGCCATGACGGGTGAGATCACGCTGACCGGCCTGGTTCTGCCCATCGGCGGATTGAAGGAGAAGTGCCTGGCGGCACGGCGCGCGGGCCTGACTCGCGTGATCGTACCGAAGGGCAATGCCAAGGATTTGCGCGAAGTTCCCGAGGAAGTGCGCGCCGAGCTCGAAGTCATCTTCGCCGAGCACATCGACGACGTACTCGTGGCGGCCATCCCGCACCTCGGCGAGCGTATGCAGCGCAAGATCACCGAAGCGGCATAGACCCGCTTGTCCTGCCCCGTGCGAATGCGGCCGCCACGAGGGGCGGCCGTGTTCGTCCAGTGCCTGGCCATCCGATCTGGTCGTGACGCGTAGCGCCGGAATCGAGCCTCACACCCACTCGACAGGGAGGCAACGCGCGGGCTGTCGCGGGCCTTGGCTGTCGCCGTGCGGCCGCCTATAACTCGCCAGCCGACATACCGTACGCACGGAGGACACCCATGCATGATGTGAGCGCCAAGCTCGTTTCGGGCTGCCTGTTCCTATTCATCGCTGCCTCACAGGCCGCGGCCACCGAAGGCCCGGTCGGCTGCGGAACCGTCATCGATGCCGGCGAGACCGTCGTGCTGACCAACAACGTCGGCCCATGCGACGATCCGGTCTCCAACGCGATCACGCTCGAGGAAGGCGCGACGCTGGACATGAACGGCTTCACCGTCACGTGCGCCAACAACAACGCCAACATGATCATCGCCGACGGCATCTTCCTCGCCGGCAGCGGTGCCACCCTCTCCAACGGCAAGGTCGTCGGCTGCGACGCCGGCGTGTGGATGAGCGGCACGGGCAGGCACCGGGTCAGCGACGTGGAGGCCGATGGCAACAACATCGGCTTTCTGGTGCAGGGTGGATCCGACAAGAACAGGCTCGACGGCAACCGCGCCCTCAACAGCACGTTCAGCGGCTTCCACGTCGATGGCGACAAGAACAAGATGACGCTCAACTCATCCGAGGCCAATGGCCAGGCAGGTTTCCGGATGACGGGGGACAAGAACAAGCTGTTGGAGAACGAGGCCTCGGGCAACGAATGGGGTTTTCAGCCGTTCGGTGCCAGGAACAAGCTCATCGAGAATGACGCTCTCGAGAACGACTTCGGCATCGATCTCGCAGGCGACCGCAACAAGGCCGTTCGCAACGAGTCGGCAAACAACACCGGGCGCGGCATCAACGTGACGGAGAGCGGCGCCAAGGTGATCAAGAACGAGGTGACCAACAACGGCGGCGACGGTATACGCGTCGCGGCCACGACGACCAAGGTCAAGGTCGTGGGAAATATCGCCACCGGAAACGGGACCGGGGACGGCCTCGACCTGCGCGACATGGATCCGGCCTGCGCCGGCCACATCTGGAAGAAGAACGTCTTCACCACCGCCGACCCCGACTGCGTTCAGTAGGCGGGCGAGTCCGGGCTACGCGCCGCGGAGCCATACGGCATTCAGCGCTGCGCTGGACTCAGTCGATGTCGCCGAGAGGCCGGTAGAACGTATACGTCGCCGGGTCGGCGACGAGACGATCGGCCGGTGTGTCGACGTCACCTGAGGCCGCCGAGAATGGCAGCGAGCCGACGAAGATGCCGGCTCCGAGAAGAGTGCTGACCAGACCCAGCGGCCGTGCGATCAGGAAGTCGGCCGCCATTGCCATTCCCGAAGGATCCTCGTCGGAAGGGCCGACGATGACCAGGCGCCGGTACTTCGGCGCACGCTCCTCGGTCACATAGACGTGCTCGGTGACGGTATCCTGCTGCGGCGTGCGGTAGACGATGCCGCTGGAGCCGGCTTCGGCGACGGGTCCGGTCGACAGGATCGCCAGCGCTGCAAGAGGAAGGGCGTAAAGCTTCGACATCATGGCATTCCTCCGGACCGGTCGGCTCGACGCTGACTTGTCGCGCGGCTGGCGTCAAGTCAACGCGGCTGGTCCTCGATGGAGATGGCTGTGCGACGCACGGCTCGACACGCGGTCCGCAGGAGCGGACCCGAGAGGCCCTTGCGATCAATCTGTCGGCCGGTTGCCTGGCTCACCCCGCCTGCGCGCTTGGCCGCGCCGCGACGCGGTCGAACCATGCAGCGAGGTTGCCGAGGCCGCGGTCCAGCGGCTGGTTGACCGTCGCACCGAAATCGAGCGCCGAGAACAGGATGATGTCGGCCAGCGTAAAGCGCGCACCGGCGATGTACTGGCGGCCGGCCATCAGGCCATCGAGCCATTTCAGCTTGTCCTGCGCGATCGCCTTGAGGCCCGCAGAGGCTTCGGGCAGCACGCGCATGCGCGGCCGGAACAGCTCGATGCCCTCGCCGAAGCGAAAGCCGTTGAACAGATTCTCGGTGATGCCGAGCTCGATACGGCGCTGCCACATGCGCGTCTCGGCGCGCTCCTCGGCTGTGGTGCCGATCAGCGGCGGCGTCGGATGCTTCTCCTCGATGAACTCGCAGATCACCACGGTCTCGCCGATGACGCGGCCGTCGTCGAGCTCGAGGCACGGCGTCTGCCCAGCGGGATTCTTGTCGGTGTAAGGAGGGCGACGGTTCTCCGCTCCCATCAGGTCGACTTCGACGGTGGGAATCTCGATGCCCTTCTCCAGAAGGAACATGCGGACGGTACGGGGATTGGGGCCGATGGATGTATGCAGCTTCATATGTGCTCCTTCGAAGCGTGGCGCCACGCCGGATTCAGCCTGCGTCCTGGATCCGAGACCTGAACCGGTTCCTACATCACGACGTACCACGGATAGCGCGTGATGATGCGATAACCCATCCGCAGGTAAATGGGCTCGCCCATGACCGAAGCCTGCAGGGCGGCCAGGCGTGCCCCCATGTCGAAGCCGGCGTTGGTGGCCAGACGCGTGCAGGCCTCGGCCAGGCCCCGGCCACGCGCGGCCGGTGTGGTGCCGACCCAGTAGATACCGGCCACGCCGTGGCTGACCATCACCATGGCGGCGGCCGCCGGCTCGCCGTCCACCCGTGCCAGGAAGGCCGCGACGTGCGGCTGCAGCAGCATCGAATCACGCGCGAACTGGGCATCGCCGATGTGCGGCGGCATCCCGTAGGTCGCGTACGCCGCACCGCAGACGCGGCCGAAAGCTCGCACGCCCGCCGAGTCGGCGACGCGCTCGATGACCGCTCCCTCGCCGACGGGCCGGTCCGGCAGTCGCTTCTCCAGCGCCATTCCCGGGCTGTCGCTGAAGCGGCCCACGCCGCCGGCTTCGAGCGCATCGGCGATGTCGCGATCGCGGTGGCGCATGATGCAGTAGGTGAATCCGAGAGAGCGCGGCGCGAAGAACGCGTTGGCACGCTCGATGACCTCGCCGGCGGCAATGGCGCCGTCTGTCCGCATCACACCGTTGGAGCCGAACGGGAACTTGTGGCCGGAGACGAAAAACGTCAGGCCGTCCTCGTCGTGCACCACGCCGCCGCTCTCGCGCGCACTGTGACGGTTGAACTCGATGTAGTTGAGGTCGCTTGGCGCCAGCAGCTCGTCGTCGCTCATGGCGCATCGCTGCCGCGATCGCACGCGCAGCGCAAATGAACGACGCGCCTCGATTACGAGGACGCGGGCAGACCGCCGCTGCCTCGCGTCATGGCTTTTCGGCCAGAGGCGCTTCGGCCTCTGCTTCCACTTCGTCGTCGGCGGCGGTGCTGGTCGAGCGCGTCAGTGTAAGAACGGCCACTCCGCCCACGATCACCGCCACGCCGGCGTAGCCGTAGGTCCCGACGTTCTCGCCGGCCGCCGCCACTCCCAGAAACAACGCCACGGCCGGGTTCACGTACGCATAGCTGGTCGCCAGCGCCGGGCGCACGTTTCGGATGAGAAACGTGAACGCGCTGAAGGCCACGATCGACCCGAACACCACCAGGTACAGCCATGCGGCCAGGGATCGCGTCGTCACCGACTCGACGCTTTCGCCGGAGGCGACACCGACCCCGAGCATCACCGCACCGCCGGCGATCATCTCGATGGCGGCTGCCATCGCGCCATCGGGCAGTGCCAGCCGGCGGCTGAGCACCGAGCCGATCGCCCAGGAGATTGTCGCGCCGACCAGAAGCGCGGCGCCCAGCGGATGCGCACGCAGATCGCCATCGAGGTTCAGAACGATGACGCCGGCAAAGGCGATGGCCACCCCGAGCCACTCCATCGGCCTGGTTCGCTCACCGGCGGCGGCGAGAAAGACGACCGACCATACTCCGCCGCTGGCGACCATCGCGGCCGTGACGCTCGAAGAAACCCATTGCTCCGCGATCGTGACCGCGCCGTTGCCGCCGGCCAGAAGCAGCACCCCGATGACCGCCGCGTTTGCGCATGCGCGCGCCGGCGGCAGCGAGCTGCCTCGCAGCATCAGCGCTGCCAGCATCAGGAGACCGGCGACCAGGAATCGCGCCGCCGCCATCGTCATCGGCGGCAGCGACTCGATGGCGATGCGGATGGCCAGGTAGGTCGAGCCCCAGATCAGATAGACGGCGATCAGGCAGGCGGCCACGACCCACAGTCGCGGCACGCGGTCGCGTTCGGACTCGCGCACGGCGCAGTTACTCCACGTAGCCGAACGACCGCAAGTCCTGCTCGCGCCGTTTGAGGTCGTCGTCGTCGCCGCCGGTTCCGGCATCGGCCGAACGCTCGCCGGGTTCGGAGGCGCGGCGCGAGGACAGGCGCCGGGGATGCGCCACTGCCCAGCGCTCCAGCTCGTCTGCAAGAATCGTCTCTCGCGCCGAGCCGGGCGCCGGGTGCAGCTCGGCGGCGTCGCTTTGCAGATTGAAACGCGCATGACGGTTGTGCGTCACCCAGTGGATCAGCTTCTCGCCGGTGTAGGTCAGCGACCGCACCAGGCCGTCGCCTTCCTGCTTGAGGCTGCGTTCGGTCTCGCTGATGACCGGCGCGCGCGGCGCCGCTCCGCCAAGAGCCGCGGGCAGCAGCGAATGTCCGGGGAACACCGAGGGCAGGCCGAGCATCTGCATGACCGTCGGAGCGAGGGTGACCGAGGCGCTCACCAGCTCGGGAATGCGCCGCGGGGCAAGACCGGGCGCCAGCAGCAGCAGCGGCACGTGCAGGACCTCGCGATACAGCGTGGCCAGATGAAAGCAGCGGCCGTGCTCCAGAAACTCCTCGCCGTGATCCGAGAAGATCACGACGATGGTGCGCTCGAGCAGCCCGCGCGTCTTCAGCTCGTTCATCATCTTGCCGACGTAGCGGTCGGCGCGGTGCACGGCGCCGTCGTACTCGTCGATGTACGGCTGGATGCGCTCGGAGGGACCCTCGCCGCGGCACGTCTTGCGCAGGCCGATCTGCGGCGGCTGGCGAGGCAGGCCGAGAGCGACGCGATCGACGGGATCGGTCAGGTACGGCGTGTGCGCGTCGTAGCCGTGGAAGAACAGGAAGAAGCGCGAGCCGCCGTTCTGGTCCAGCCAGTAGCGCGCGTCCTCGAAATTGTCCCGGAAGTACTTGCCGTTGGTACGATAGACGTCGAAGCCCTGGTCGAAGCCGTAGTCGGCATTCATGTTGACGCCGCCGGTGAACGCACCCGTGCGATAGCCCTCGTCACGCAGCACCGAAGCGATGGTGGGAACGCCGTCGTCCAGGCGCTTGCGGTCGGCAAGGGCCACGTAGCCGTGCTCGCGCGGATGCAGCCCCGTGAAGATCGACATGTGCGCAGGCCGCGTCCACGAAGACTGCGCGATGGCGTTCTCGAACAGCACCCCTTTTGCGGCCAGCGCGTCGATGTTCGGCGTAGTCGGCCTGGTGTAGCCGTACGCACCGACATGATCGGCACGAAGGGTGTCGACGGAAATGAAGACGACGTTGCAGTCGGTGCAGCGGTAATCGGGCGCAGGCTCGGGCGGCGCAGCACAGGACGCACCCACGGCGGCCAGGACGGCCGCGACCAACCGGAGAAGCGTCATCTCGGCGCAGTCTGTATGCAGGCCGGGCTGGCGCAAGCCGCCGAAGTGCAGCGGCGCCGCCCGCGTTGACACTCCGGTGCGGCTTCCCGATCATCCGCGCCATGGCATACACGCAGATCACTACGTCCGGTCGCGAGGCGGTCTCCGTCATCACCCTGAATCGTCCCGAAAAGCTCAATGCCTGGACGCCGCACATGGCGAGCGAGCTCGCCGCGGCCTTCGCCGACGCCAACGACGACGCCTCGATCGGAGCGATCGTGGTGACCGGCGCCGGACGCGGGTTCTGTGCCGGCGCCGACATGGAAGCCACGTTCAAAACGCGCATCGACGGGGTCGATCCAGGCGAGAATACCGCCGGCGGTGACGGTGGGATGCCCGCGGGGCTGGACTGGGTCGCGCTCTGCCGAAAGTCCAAGCCGCTGATCGCGGCGGTGGGAGGCGCCGCCGTGGGCGTGGGCATGACGATGATCCTTCCCTTCGACGTGATCGTGGCGTCGGAGAAGGCCAAATTCGGCATGCTGTTCATCAAGATGGGTCTGGTGCCGGAGCTCGGCAGCACCAATCTTCTCGTGCAGCGCGTCGGGTGGGGAAAGGCGAGTCATCTTTGCCTGTCGGGTCGCCTGTGCGGCGGTGAAGAGGCCGCCGCCATCGGCCTGGCGGATCGTCTCGTCGCGCACGACTCGCTGCTGGAAGAGGCCGTCGCGATGGGAGCCGAGATCGCCGCCAATCCCGATCCGCAGCTTCGCATGATCAAGCAGCTTCTGACCCAGAACGCGTGCGACGGAGATCTGCCGGCGGTCCAGGAACGCGAGACGATCCTGCTGCGCCGGTGCTGGAAGACCCCGGAGCACAAGGAAGCGGTCGAGGCATTCCTGGCCAAGCGGCCTCCGCGCTTCCGCTGAGCACGGCCCCTCGCCTACCCGTCGAGTGCACGGGGCGATGTGACTTTGCGGGCCTCGCGTCCCAGACTGCGAAAAACCAACGATGCGCGGAATCGACGAAGGAAAGGTGACGGCGTACCTGGCCGGGCACTGCCAGGACCTCGAGCCGCCGCTGGCGTTCGAGCAGATCGTCGGCGGCCACTCCAATCTGACCTACAAGGTGACCGACGCGGCCGGGCAGAGCTGGGTGCTGCGGCGCCCGCCTCTCGGGGCCGTTCTGGCCACGGCCCACGACATGGGTCGCGAGCACCGCATCATCTCCGCGCTGGCCGGCACCGGTGTGCCGGTACCGCCGGCGGTGGCGCTGTGCCAGGACGACGGCGTCAACGGCGCACCCTTTTACGTCATGAAGTTCGTCGAAGGACACGTGCTCGACACGCCCTACGCCGTCACCCACGGCGTCCCCGACATGGACGCGCGGCGCCGCCTCGGCGATCACATCATCGAATCCCTGGCCGCTCTGCATATGCTCGAGCCCGAGTCGGTCGGGCTCGGCGACCTCGGCCGCAAGGAAGCCTACCTCGACCGCCAGCTGTCGCGCTGGCGCGGGCAGTGGGAGAAATCCAAGACACGCGAGCTGCCGGCGATGGAAGAGACCTACGAGCTTCTGGTCAAGGCCAAGCCGGAGCAGAAGTACACCGGAATCGTCCACGGCGATTACCGTCTCGGCAACATGCTGTGCACGTCCGAAGGTCGCGTCGCTGCCGTCCTGGACTGGGAGCTGTGCACGCTCGGCGACACCATGGCCGATCTCGGCTACATCATGAACAACTGGGCCGAGGCCGGCGAGGCCGGACCGAGCCAGGCCGTGTCGATGCCGACGGCTGCTGGCGGGTTCCATACCCGCGCCGAGTTCCTCGCCGCCTACACCGCGCGCACCGGCCGCGCCGTCGAGGGAATCGAGTACTACCGCGCATTCCAGTGGTGGCGTCTGGCTGCCATCGTCGAAGGCGTGCTCGCCCGCTATCTCAAGGGCGTGATGGGTGAGGCCGGCGCCGACATGAGCGCGTTTCGCCAGCAGGTGGATCAGATGGCAGAGGAAGCGCTCGGCATGGTGCGCGGCTTCGCGTGAGCGTTGCACGGCAGTTTCGGGAACCGGTGGTGTCGAAGAGGACATTGCTAGCACCGGGTCTGGCATCCGGACCGTTGGAAAAGGGAGTGGAGATGCATCGCAAGGCCATCGTCGCGCTGTCGCTGCTGCTGTTCGCCTCGGGCTGCGCGGCAACCGTCTCTCCGCAGAAGCAGAACGGATTTCTGCCCACCAAGAAGCAGTCGGGTCCTCATGACCCGTATTTCCTGCTCGGCTACTCGCAGCTGACGCGCGACGGTTTGCGCATCGCCGCACGCCTGGATGCCGGAACCTACAAGTTCACCGACGTCTCGATTTCGATCGCCACCGCCGACGCCGGCGATCCCGCACCGCTGACGGTCAACGCCGACGGCAAGCAGGTCCTGGCATCGACCAGCACCGAGAAGGGTCGCTACGACGCCAAGGAAGAGGAGGTCGAGTTCACGATCGGACGAGGCGGTCTGGGCAAGATCGGCAGGAAGGTGGTGTGGTATCGCTGGAACATCCGCTTCGACAAGGGCGGCGGCGAGCCGAGCCTGGTGCAGAGCCCGATCTATCGCACCAGTCGAGACGAGGCCGGCCTTCCACGCGCATCGTCGGCTCCGGGTCCCGACACTGCGCTGCAGCTGGGCGGGCCGGCTGCGAAGAAGCGCTGAGGCGCGTCACCGCGCCAGCTGGAACAGGAACGCTCCCGGGATGCCGACGTAGAACACGATCCTGGCAAGAAGCTCCAGGACCCGGCGCGCCGCCGGTGCGGCGCCCGGCGCGATCATCACGGCCAGTGCGGTTGCGGCCTCGACGACGACGCGCAGCACTCCCGCGCACAGCACCAGATTGATCACCCAGGACGCCCACCAGATCGCGAATGCGATCAGATAGGCGCGCAGGCCGAACGTGTAGTACTCACCGAAGGTGCCGCCGTAGGCGATGTACTGATGCAGCCGGAACGCCGGCAGCGTCGGCACGAGGGAGAAGAGCAGGAACTTGATCAACGGATGATCGAGTCGTCCGTACGGGTTTCGCATGCGCGCTGCCGAGTACGCAATGGCACGGCCGGCCGCGCCATCTCGCAGCGATACGCGTGCACCGCCGGCAATCATCGCCGCTGCCAGCGCCTCGGCATCGACACGGGCGATGCCTTCGGCCAGGCGCTCGCCCGAATCGAGCACGAGCGATACGCCCGGCGCCGGCAGCGGCAGTGACCACGCTTCGACGGCTTCGATGGCGGCGACGGTGACCTCCACGCGGCGCCCTCTTTGCTGCAGCACCAGCGTGCCGTCTTCGACCGACAGCGTTGCCGAATACGCTCGCACGATCGCCCACGCCGCCAGCTCCGGCGCCAGCACCAGCGCGGCGAACAGACGCATCTGTGCGAGGGTGTTTGGCAGCTGGTCGGCCAGCAGCACTTGAGCCGCCATCGCCAGCACGGTCACGCGGGCGAGCGCTCGCAGTGCGCCGGCTGCCGTGCGCCACAGTCGTGGAAGCGCGACGACCTGCGCGCCAGGACCTGTTGCGTTGCGCGTCATGGTACCCGCCTAACATGGCGCCGAGCCGCGCGCGCGTCCGATGGGCCGCGTGTCCCGCACGTCAACGTGCGCGCTTCGGATCGGCCACGTTCGCCGCGCGTCATCGTGCGCGCCCCGGATCGGCCACGCGAGGGCGGCGCGTCAGGTACGGCACGCCGAGCAGCAGCAGCAGCGCGACCAGCGATACGGGGCCCGGCCAGTTCCCCCACGCCACCAACAGCGTCGCGGGCGGAGCGCTGGTCGACGCCTCACCCACGATCCAGGTCCGCTCGCCCATTCCGGCCCCGGCGGTGATGGCGCCGGTACGATCGAAGACCGCGCTGATGCCGTTGGCGGTCACGCGAAGCTGCGGCAACCGAGTCTCGATGGTGCGGAACGCGGCCACGGCGAGATGCAGGCGTGCCCCGTCGGGATGCTCGGTGAACCAGGAGTCGTTCGACATCGTGAAGATCAGACGCGCGCCGAGCCGCGCACCCTGGATGCCCATCTCGGTGACGACGTCATCGAGGCAGATCATGGGAAGCACCGGGATCTCGCGCCCGTCGGCGAGGCGCAACGGCAGCACGCGTACGACCGACCCGGGTTTCCACGTCCCCGCCCACGGGAGCCACTGGCGAATGGTCGGCCACTCCAGCCAGCTCGGCATGTACTCCGTGAACAGGAACAGGTGGATCTTTCGGTACAGGTCGAAGCGCGGTGCAGCCCCGGGCAGCGCCGGCTCGAGAAAAACCGCGGCGTTGTACTCGCCGCCCTCGTCGCTGTCGTAGGTGCCGAACACGAGCGGAAGTCCGGCGCGCGTGACGAAGCGTGCGAGCTCGACGTCCAGCTCGGCGCCGCCCTCGCTCTTGGGACGTCCGAAGGTTGTCGGATAGACCGTCTCCGACCACAGCAGCGCATCGAGGCGCCCGCTGTCGATGGCCTGCTGCGACATCGTGTAGTGCGTGTCGAGCACGTACTGGACCGCTTCGTACTTGCCCATCTCGCGGCCCAGCCGCTCGTAGCCGGCGATGTTCGATTGGATCATGCCCACGCGCACCGGTTTCTCCTGCATCGTCTGCGAGGATAGCGAGGAAAGCCGCGCAGCACCGTAGACGGACATCGCCACGACGATGCCGGCGCCGATGGCCAGCGGTGCCAGCATCGCGCGCCGGCCGCGCGTTTGCCCGGCAATGGCCGCCGCGACGCATTCGTTGACGACCACCAGCGCCAATGTGACGCCCGCGGTGCCGCCGAGGTCGGCTGTCTGGCGCAGAACGGCCGAGGGATAGAGGCCGTGCGCGAGCGTATCTCCGAGCAGCTTGGGAAAGAGCCATTCCGCCGCGACGTAGCCACAGGCGCCTGCCACTGCCTGCAGCACGCGGCCATGCCATCTGCCGGCAAGATGGCGAGCCAGCGCGAAGGGAAGAAACTGCGGCTGCAGCAGCGGCGCGCACACCAGCAGCGCCGTCAGCCCTGCCGCCGCGTTGCCGGCCGAGTAGACCGCGATCGAGAAGCCGAACCACGCAAAGATCGCCGCCACGAACACGACGCACAGGACCAGCGCGCTGGCCGCGGCGCCGCGCAAGGTGCGAACCGTGTCGAGCGCGAGCAGCCACGGCGCCAGCCCGAAAAAGATGATCGGCCACGTCCATGCCTGCATGCGCGAGCACACTGCCAGCAGGGCTGCCGTGGCGGCGATACCGGCGAGCGGAAGCAGGCGCTCGTGCAGGAGAGCCGATGGTTTCAGCGGAGGGCGTCCCGGTCCTGCGGAATCTCGATGTCGCGGATCGGCAGACCGGGCGGCGCCAGGTGCGGGGGGACCACGCGGTCTTCGGGAATCGGAATGGGCTGGCCGTTCTCGTCGAAGAACTCGTAGTCCGGCGAGAACATCAGGATCGGCTCGATGGCCTGTCCGTCATCGGTAGATTGATGATGGCGCACGTACCCTTCGGGCAACGGAAAGTCTTCCGGAACGGCCAGACCCACCTTGGGCGGATCGGTTCCGGGCGGAGGGAAGGCACCGATGCCTTCGTAGATCCCGTGCTCGTGCAGCGCTTCGATCAGCTCGGCGCCGGTCGGCTTGGCTCCCGGCGGGACGTAGTGCGACAGGTCGAGCGTCGGATCCTGCGTTCCTTCCTCGGCAACCGGTTCGGCCGGGCGTGCGGGATCGGCCAGACGGCCCTGCGTTCCGACGGCAGGAATGCGACTTGCGCGCATTGGCCTGCCCGAAGCGACGGGTGCGGCGCCGGCATCACCGATGGTTGCCGCGCCGTCGGCGCCGCGATCGGCGCCGGTGACGGCAGCGGAAGGACGCCTGGCGGACGGGGGTGAGACCGGCATCAGCAGATAGCCGGCAGCTCCGGCCACCAGGAAGATGGCGACGGCCTTGTACGCCAGCATCGCCGAGCGTCCGTTTGCGCCGTCTTCGACGACGCGCACGACACCGCTGTCGGAGGATCGGGAACGCGGCTTGGCTGCTGGCGCCATGGCTGGCTGTTTAATGTCGCGGTGCACGTTCGGCAAGCGCTTTGTCGAAGCGATGTAGCGGTGTGTCTGTGCGGCCGGAGCGCGATGCGATCCAGAGCGCGAACGCTCTCGCTTCGATGCGCCGGGTCCAGGCACGGCAAGGCCGCGCCCGGCACTGCCGGGCGCGGCCTTCCGCGGCGGGCGCGAGGCCCGTCATGTCGGCGATCGTTACGGAGCCAGCGGGTTGTGCGTGGACAGGGTCCAGCCCATACGGTCGTGACCGTTCTGATTCCAGATCGGGTTCTTTCCGCCCGTAAACGACGAGTAGCGCGGGGCGCCGGTGCCCGTGGTGCCGCCGAAGAGGCCCGCCGTCACGGTGCCGCCGTTGTACGTCGGGTGCGTGTTGTCCGACTGGATGTAGTCGTAGCTCGTGGTCGAGCTGACCATCTTGCCGTTGGCATCGCGGATCGTCGACTTCAGCGTCGAGGTGATGCGCGTGACATAGGCCGCCTCGGTCTCGCCCGGGATCCACTTCAGCGCGGCGGAGTCGACCTGACCGTCGCCGTTGCTGTCGTAGTCGCGGCCCATGTACTCGGCGAAGCTGTCGGCGCACTTGAAGCCGTAGGTCAGGCCCAGGTTGCATGCGCGGTAGTTCATCCTGGCCAGGTAGGGCAGGAACGCGTCGCGCATGTTGACCTTGGCGCCGGTGGTCGAGTCGGTGCAGCCGCTCAGCACGTTGTCGGCGTCATAGCCGGGGTAGTACAGGTTCGAGATCACCTTCAGCTTGGTGCCCGAGTACGCATTGGCGTTGATGTAGGACATGGCGCTCTGCATGTAGGTCGTGCAGTTGTTCAGCGCCGTGTTCATCACGCCGTAGTTGCAGGTGCCGGTCTGGCCCTTGAAGCTGCTGCGCGCCTGCAGGCCGTCGTTGCCGCACATCTCGAACGTCACCACGCGAGTGTTGGTGCTCTGCATGTACGAGCGCTCGGCCACGATCTTGTTGTTGTAGATGTCGGAAGCGACGGCGCCCGACTTGGTGCGACGGACGTTCTCGATGTCCGCATTCCACAGCGCCGACAGGTACTCGGCGTCCACCGTGGTCGCCGCGTTCTTGGCTGCACTGAGAGTCGAGCCGTTGTAGCCGGCGTAGATCGAGTCGCCATAGGCCGTGATCCGGTACTTGGTCGTGGTACCGGCGCGGTCGATGGTCCACGAAACGTTCTGATTGAGCGTGCTCGCAAGAGCCTGCGAGGACATGCCTACGACCGCCAGCATCGAAACGAGGGCGATGCTCCCCTTGGTCGAACGAATCATCCCTTTCCCTCCTTGGAATGGGTTTGTGTGGCAAGGCTGGTCCCCGGACCTTCCGGCCAGCGCTGCCAGTTCTCTTCCCCCGGACCATCGCGTTTAGCATGGAGCTGGAGAGTCGCGCCAGAGCGGCGCGTGCCTTGATCACGTCTTCGAACGATGAAGCCAGCGCCAATACGTCACTTTTGAAGACGCGCGTGCTCGCGACGGCTGCCGCTCACCACCCTGAATGCGTGCACCAATCAGGATGGAGATGCCGTGCCGTTGCGCGTCTCTCAGGATGCGGCGACCTGACCATCGTCCACTTACAAAGGTTCAGTGACCATCACGTAGCATCCGTAGCGCATTGACCGCAGTTCACTGACAAATTGTTCGCTGCACTTTCCCGCAGTCGAAGACAGGATTGCCGGAAGCGAGGCTCGCGACTTGCCAGGAGTTGGCGCCGGTGCCGGCAGCGCACGCGACGCCGTGGGCGGCATTTTTGCGTTCCACCTTGCGAGCACGATTTTGACGCACCCCGACGACAGCCGATCGCCGGAGGTGCGTCATTCTTACCGCTACTCGAGACCTGCCGGTTCGATGCATTCGCTTGTCGGCGGCGTCTACGACGGGCCCGCGCGCGGCCACGAAAGCTGCGATGGAACGGCCCGCCGACGCGGCGCCCGGACCAGGCGCGCGGGATCGAGACCTGGTCAGCTCGAAGGCCGTCTCTGGCGGTACAGCGAGGGCTCGACCGCACGCGCCATGGCGTCGGCATCCAGGCTGCCGCCGAGAAACGTCCGAACCTGCTCGGCCGTGGCTCGTGGGTCGGCCACGACGCGATCGTAGCGCACGTACATCACCTGCATGTCGGCCCTTGCCTGCAGGCGCTGGCGCAGGGCTTCCAAATGCTTGCCGAACATGGAAGCCATCGCCTCGTCGCTCACGCGTTGCGGCTCGCCGCGCCGCTCCAGCATGCGGCGCTGAGAAGCCAGCACTTCGCTCATCTCGCGCTCCAGGAAGAGGACACGGTAGCGGAAAGTCGGCGGGAGCTTGTCGAGCAGCGCCGAGATCACCTTGACGGAACGGCCCGAGGCCTCGGCGAGCCAGGCGGCGTCGTCGGGAAGCTGCTTGACGCGCTCGAGCTCGAAGTAGCCGAGCGGATTGTCGTCGTCGGCGGCGCGCTCACCGTCGGCGAAAGGCTCGATGCCGCCGGCGGCCAGCATGCGCATCATCATCGACGTACCCGAGCGCGGCAGGCCGGAGACCACGGTGACGAAGTCGCGCGTCATGGCGGGCGTGCATACGCCCGCCGCGCCCACCGTTCCAACGG
>Ga0196978_1000485_pt1 | contig 20238 bp, 21 predicted proteins | sample S3v_2013CmetaG_FD_155491 | JGI IMG/M metagenome (GOLD analysis project Ga0196978, IMG submission 155491) | Soil microbial communities from Anza Borrego desert, Southern California, United States - S3+v_20-13C | ecosystem: Environmental > Terrestrial > Soil > Desert | place: USA: California... | reverse complement strand
ATCCAGGTGAAAGGCAACCTGGTTATTCCGCCGGACGCCGGCGCGCTCGTGCTCTTCTCGCACGGCAGCGGCAGCAGCCGCTTCAGCCCGCGAAACCGTTTCGTCGCCGGCGTGCTGAACAGGGCCGGCATGGCCACGCTGCTCAGCGATCTGCTGACGGAAAACGAAGACGCCATCTACGCCAACCGCTTCGACATCGACGTGCTGACCGAGCGCCTGGTCGCCGTTACGCGTTATGCGCGGCAATTGCCGGAGCTCGCCGGCCTGCTCACCGGCTATTTCGGCGCGAGCACCGGTGCGGCCTCCGCGCTGAAAGCCGCCGCGCTGCTTGGCGAGTCAATTTCCGCTGTCGTCTCCCGCGGCGGAAGACCCGACCTCGCCGGCGAAGCGTTGCAGCGCGTCACGGCGCCGACGCTGCTGATCGTGGGCAGCCTCGACGAGCCGGTGATCGGGCTGAACGAGCAAGCTTATGCACGCCTGCGATACGAGAAAAAGCTGCAGATCATTCCCGGCGCTTCGCACCTCTTCGAAGAAGCGGGAAAGCTGGAGCAGGTCGCGGAGCTGGCGCGCGAATGGTTCATGCAACATTTTCATCAGGCCCGGCAGGAGCTGGCGAGCGAAAAAAGAATAAAGCCATGATCCTTTTCGAAAACCGCATCGATGCCGCACGGCAGCTGATCCCGCTGCTGGAGCAATACCGCAAGGGTCCGGCCGTGATCATGGCCGTGCCGCGCGGCGGCGTGCCCATCGGCTTCGAGATCGCGAAACAATTTCACATGCCGCTGGAGCTGCTGCTCACCAAAAAGATCGGCCACCCGCTCAGCGAAGAGCTGGCGATCGGCGCAGCGAGCATGGAAGATTATCTCGTCGATCCGCGCCACAACATTTCCGACGTGTACGTCACCAACGAGGTGCAGCGCATCCAGAACACGCTGCGCCGGCGCTACAGGCAATTCATGGGCGATAGGAAACCGGCCGACATCGCGAACAAGATCGTCATCATCGTCGACGACGGCGTGGCCACCGGCAACACCTTATTCGCCGCCGTCAATCTCATCCGGACGAAACAGCCCGCGCGCATCGTCATCGCCGTGCCCGTGGCGCCGCGCCAGGCCGTGGAGCGCCTGCGGCAAAAAGTGGACGACGTGATCTGCCTGCAGATCCCCACGAATTTTTTCGGCGTGGGACAGTTCTACAGGGATTTCTCCGAAGTGCCGGATGAAGAGGTGGTCGCGCTGCTGAACGAGGCGCAGCGGTTTGAAAATATTTCCTAGCGTGTGAGCCAATTATACAAACGCATCGAGCGCATCGTCACGCAATGGATGGCGGATCATAGCGTGCTGCTCCTCCGGGTCGCGCTGGGGATCGTTTTTTTCTGGTTCGGCATATTGAAGTTCTTTCCCGATCTCAGCTCGGCCGAAGAGCTGGCAGCGCGCACGATCTCGAGACTCATGCCCGGCGATCTTCCCGGGAGAACATCCGTGCTGATCCTCGCCGCCTGGGAATGCCTTATCGGTCTCGGCCTGGTCAGCGGCCGCTTCATGCGCGTAACGCTCGTGCTGCTCTTCCTGCAGCTGCCCGGCACCATCCTCCCGCTTTTCATGTTCCCCGGAGAAACGTTCAGCCGCGCGCCCTTCGCGCCCACGCTCGAAGGGCAGTACATCATCAAGAACCTCGTTCTCATCGCCGCCGCCATCGTTCTCGGCGCAACCGTCAGGGGCGGAAAAGTAGTGGCCGATCCGCAGATCGCGGAAAAAGCGAAGAAAGCGGAGGAGGAGAAGCTGGAGCGCGCGAAGCAGGAACAATGATTTATGCGCACACCGGGAAATTTCGCGAATGCGTATCTTTCTTTTATGAACCTCTCCCGCATTCTTCTCTTCCTGCTCCCCTGCTCCGCCCTCGCCAACGACGGCGCATTCTATGCTTCAGGCAGCACGCTTTTTCCGATCAAAGAAACGGTCATACAACTGAAGAAAGAGCATCTCGGCATTGTCATAGATCGCTTAAGCGAAAAAAAGCTGGTGTACGTCACGGTCGATTTTACGTTTTACAACCCCGGCGAAGAGAAAGAACTGACCGTAGGTTTCGTAACGCCGCCGGCGAGCGGTGACGTAAACGATGAAGGGCACCCGCAGATCAGCGCATTCACCGCTGTGGTGAACAACGACACGATGCCCTGGAAGGTCTGGCGCTGCGACAGCAGCGGGTTCAGGATCCGCGACACGCTGAGCGAAGGATATGACTTCGTCTATTTTTTCAAAGCGCTTTTCCGTAAAGGCGAAAATAAAATCCGTCATACGTATCGCTTTCGTGCGGCAGCGGGCGTAGACTGGGAATACCATGTGCCGTACCGCATCACCACCGGCCGTCTCTGGGCGAACAATGAGATCGAGGATTTCACGCTGGAGATCAGCATTCCCGGCGGCGATCATTTTCACGTGCCCTGGAGCTTCCACACCGACGAACGTCCCGCGGAATGGACGATCGACGGTTTGGGAAAATTGGGCAAAGGAAAAAGCCGGCTCTTCAACTCCGAAGAGGAGCCTTGGGTGCGCACCGCCACCATAGGACAAAACGGGAAGATCATTTTCAAAGCCATGCACTTCCGCCCGGAGCGTGATCTCTTTTTTAAAAAATTCATTTTCCTGAAAACTATCGAGCCGCTGCAGAATTCCGATTTCGCTTATGACTTTAACATGATCACGGGCGGGCACGTCGATCCAGCCATGCTGCAAAAACTCAGCGACGAAGAGATTGCATACGTGAAGAACGCTTTGTTCGCCTTTCACGGCTACGTCTTCAAAAACAAAAAATGGAAGGATATTTTTTCCAGATACGAATGGTACCTGCCCGATCCTTCTGTAAAAAGCGAAGCGGCAGTGCTGAGCTCTGCGGAACAGCGCGTGCTTAAAAGCTTGCTGGAAGAAGAAAAGCGACGAAAAAAGAAAAAATGATGTGCAGTTAGGCAGCGCGTGCATGGTCACCTGCATACCTGGAATCCGCACATCTGCACATCTGAAGTACCTTTGCCTTCATGCATCTTTTCTATCTGCCCGATCTTTCCGCGGAAACCGTTCTCCTCAGCGAGGACGAATCCAAGCACGCCGTGCGCGTGCTGCGTTTGCAGAGCGGCGACGCGGTGCAGCTCACCGACGGGCGCGGGGCCTGGTGCGCGGCTGAAGTGGCGGAGGATCATCCGAAACGCTGCCTGCTGCGCATCGTGTCGCGCGAGCTGCGTCCCCGCCCGCGCAATTACCGCCTGCACCTCGCCGTAGCCCCCACGAAAAGCATCGACCGCATGGAATGGCTGCTCGAAAAAGCGACGGAGACCGGCCTCGATGAATTCAGCCTGCTCGACTGCGCGCATTCCGAGCGCAGCACGGTGAAAACGGCGCGCCTGGAAAGCATCGCGCTCTCGGCCATGAAACAATCGCAGCAGGCCTGGCTGCCGCAGATCAACGCGATGATGGACCTGCCTTTTTTTCTCGCCTCGCAGAAAGAATTCCCGGGACAAAAATTCATCGCGCATTGCCGCGAAGGAGAAAAAACACCGCTGAAAAAAATTTACTCGCCCGGAACGCCCGTGCTCCTGCTCATCGGCCCCGAAGGCGATTTCTCCGCGGAAGAAGTGCAGCTGGCCATACAGGAAGGATTCGTTCCCGTCTCCCTCGGCGAAACGCGCCTGCGCACGGAGACCGCGGCTTTACTTGCGTGCATGGGGATCGCCTGGGAAAACCAGGTTTGAGATCATGCGCGTTTGCTTTCGGATATGCCGCACAAAGCTGCGCGCATTCATCTGGATGGGCTCTGCGAAAATCCGAGATTCTCAGTACCCGCTTTGCCCGTTCTCTTTTCTCAGGAAAGTGATCGACAAAGCGATGAGCGTTAATCCCGACAGCACGGCAAAGCCGCCCGCCGCGGCGCCGCTGGCCTGGTACAAGCGCAGGTCGACCTGCGCTTCGCCGTAATAGCCCGTGATGGAGGAATGCGTATTCTGGTAGCAGATGACGCCGGCCGTGAGCGCGGAAGCGATGGATGCCAGCAAAAGAAAGAAGCGGTAAAGATGGAGGATGTTCATGGGCGGCAAAGTAGCAGAAATACCGACCGGCGCTTCCTGGAAGTAACGACAGGCAGACTACAGTTTACGAACGGACGTTTAGAGTTGATAAACGGATTTTCGCAGGAGAACCGTAAATAGTCCGAAGCGAAAGCCGGCACAACGAAACGGTGAAAAAAATTTCCGCCGCGTGCCGCCTTACCTGGGCCTTCTCAACAAAAGGATCACGATCTATAATCGTATTCCCAGCACGCAGACGTCGTCCACCTGCTCGAGTTCTCCCTTCCATTCTTCGAACTGGTTTTCCAGCACGAGGTGCTGCTGCTCCATCGGCCGGCCGTTGAGGGAAATGAGCAGCGTCTGCAAGGTTTTATACTTGAATTTTTTGCCGCGCGGTCCGCCGAACTGGTCGGCGTAGCCGTCGGAGAACAGGTAAATGCGATCGCCTTTCGCCAGCTTCACCTGGTGATTCGTGAACGGCTTGCGAAATTCGTACTTGCCGATCGGCTGCTTGTCGGGCTTCGTCTCTTCTACGGCGGACGAATCTTTCCGCACGATCCAGAGCGGGTTGTTCGCGCCGGCGTATTCCACCTCGAGCGTGCGCAGGTTGATGCGGCACAGCGACATGTCCATGCCGTCGCGCACCTCATGATCGCTGCTTTCGAAAGTTTCCTGCACGAGCTCGCTGAGCTTGTCCATAATTTCCGCGGGGCGTTTCAGGCCGAATTCTTTCACGCAGCGGTTCAGGCCGTTCGCGCCGACCACGCTCACCATCGCGCCTGGAACGCCGTGGCCCGTGCAATCGACGACGGCGATCAGCAGCTCGTCGCCCGTGCGCTCCATCCAGTAAAAATCGCCGGAGACGATGTCCTTCGGCTTGAAGAGGATGAAGCATTCCGGGAAATGGCTTTTTATTTTTTCGAACGGCGGCAGGATCGCGCGCTGCAGGCGCAGCGCGTAGTTGATCGAGTCGAGAATTTCCTTGTTCTTCTCCTCGACCATTTCTTTCTGCCGGTGAATTTCCTGCGTGCGCTCGATCACTTTGTCCTCTAGGTTGTGGTTGATCTCGCGCAACTCTTCCACCAGGCGCTTGATCGAGAGCTGCATCTTGCGGAAGCTCAGCGCGAGAATACCGATCTCGTCTTTCCTGCGGATGCCGATCTCCACGTCGAAGTTGCCGCGGGCCAGCTCCATCGCGTCGTAAGTGAGGATCTTCAGCGGCTTCGTGATCTTGCGCGAAATGATCAGCGACACGATGATGATGAAAACCACCATTCCCGCAAAGCCCCAGGCGAGGTAGCTGCGCAGCTGGTGCACGTGCGAGAACGCTTCCGCCTCGTCGATTTCGCTCATGATGGCCCAGTGCATGCCCGTGATGTCGAGCGGGCGATAGGCCGACAGCACCGGCACCCCGCGGTAATCGGGGAAGATGCGCGAATCGGTTTTTCCCTGCAGCGCGGCCTGCGTGCCTTCCGTGCGCACCTCCTGCAAGCCGATGCTGCTGTTGAACGCGCGGATTTTTTCCAGCGTCGCGGGCGGCGTGCCGAGGTTGCGGATCATGGTGAAATAATCGGCGCTGTCCTCGATGAGAAAGCGCGACTGGTTGCGCAGCGTGAAATCGTCGCCCACGATGTACGTCTCCCCGCTTTCGCCCAGGCCCACTTTCGCCCACTGGTGATTGTTCGTCATGATCGCGTTGATGCGGTCGATCGGCATCTGGAAAATGAGCACGCCCAGCTTTTTGTCCCCGTCGAACACCGGCGCGGCGATGAAAGCGGCGGGTGCGTTGTACGAAGGGTGGTACGGCTGGAAATCCACCAGCTTCACGAAATTCTTGTCGTCCGACGCGCGCGCCTCGAGAAAAGCCTTCGAAATGTTCGTGCCCTTGAACGAGCCTTCCAGCAGCGAGGCCCCGAAATCCACTTCCTTGAAAACGGTGTACAGGATTTTTCCCGTGCTGTCGTCGACCAGGAAAATATCGTAGAAGCCGAACGTTTCGAGGTACTCGCGGAACGAAGGATGAAAGCGCGCGTGCGCATCGCTGTAGGGACTTTGATCCGTGGCCCGGTCGAGCTTTTGCTTCGAGCCCACCTCGTTGGGATTGTTGACGATGTAGAGGTACTGCAGCAGGCGCGCATTGGTGTCGGCGGGCATTTCGTTTTCCGCGTTCGTTCGCTGCCCGCCGTTCAAGCGCTTCAGGAATTCCTGCTCGTAGTAATCGCGCAGCCGCGCATTCACCACTTCCATCTTCTCCGGCGTCAAGCCGAAAGCCGAGTCGATCGTCTGGAAGCCGCGGCGGAAGCGCTTGATGGCGAAAACGGTGGTCGGATCGCCGGCGAAAACGCGTACCTGGTCGGTGATGCCGTTGTAGTAATCTTCGATCTGCGTGGCCTTCATCTCCCGCACGGCCGTCAGCTTGTTGAACGTTTCCCGCTCCAGCGCATCCTTCCCCCGCACGTAAGCGATGAGGCCGATGATGAGGCTGGAGAGAAAAGCGATGCCGAAAAACGCAAGCGTTAGCTTGATGCCGATCTTCATAGGAACAGGTAGCGGGCTGAACCAAAGATAGAATGATTTCAGCACGCCCGTTCGGGCGTTACAATGTGAATCCGGAAAGCAGGAGCGCCGATAATTCGTAACTTTAAAGAAGCCCCGCTAAAATTTTCGCCTATGAAACTGCCGGGGCCTTTTTCCGCCGACAAAAAATCCGTCAACGCCGTCATCGAAACGCCGCGCGGGAGCCGCAACAAGTACGGCTTCGACCCGGGATCACAGCTTTTTCTCCTGAAGAAAACCTTGCCCACGGGCTGCGTTTTCCCTTTCGCGTTCGGCTTCATCCCGGGCACGAAAGGAGAGGACGGCGACCCGCTCGACATTCTCGTGATCATCGAGGAGCCTGTTTTTCCCGGCTGCCTCATCGAAGCGCGCCTGCTCGGCATCATCGAAGCCTCGCAGCAGGAGAAAAAGGGCAAGCCGAAGCGCAACGATCGCCTGCTGGCCGTGCCCGCGGTGGCGCGCGAGTACGACAGCCTGCAAAGCATCAGCGACATCGACAAGAACCGCATGGAAGAGCTGCTGCAGTTCTTCACGTATTATAATCAAATAGAAGGAAAAAAATTCGCCGTGCTCGGTCTGAAAGGTCCGAAAGCGGCGATGAACGCGATAAAAAAGCACAAGTCATGAATACATTTTACGAACTGATCGGGGAAGGAACGGAAAACCTCACGGCGGGACAGATGATGCTGCGCTCGCTCATTATTTTTCTTATCGGGTTGCTTTTCATCCGTCTCGCAGGCCGGCGCTCGTTCGGCATGCGCTCGGCGTTCGACAACGTGATCGGCATTTTGCTGGGCGCCATCCTCAGCCGCGCGGTCGTGGGCGCATCTCCGTTCTGGCCCACCGTGTGCGCCGCGCTGGTGATCGCCGCGCTGCACCGCCTCTTCGCGTGGATCAGCATTTACAGCGACGGTTTCGGCGGGCTCATCAAAGGCAACCCCAAAGTGATCTATAAAGACGGGCGACTCAGCCACGACAACATGAAACGCTGCCTCATCACGGACAAAGACCTGGTGGAAGGCTTGCGCAAGCAGGGCAACACGGAAAGGCTGGAAGACGTGAAGGCCGTGTACGTGGAGCGCGACGGGACGCTGAGCGTCGTGAAATAAAATTTTGTCCGTCCGAGCGTAGTCGAGGACTGACGGTACATGCGCGCAGCGCTCAACGAGTAGACATGCGAGTACTCAGTCCCCGCTTGGCTCCGCAGTCCCCCTTCGGGAAGAATAACAGTCCTCGACTGCGCCCGGACGGATAAGCTGTAATCAAATTTCCTGGAGGCTTTTCTTTTGTGGACCGCTAGCTATCGGTTTGGATTTTTTTGGTTGGGGATTTTAGATCCGGAATTTCCTGGTTTGAGATTTGTACGCTAACTTCACAAGACGGCCATACGCTATGACTGAAACAGGCGAGCACAATCAGACCCTGCAAAGCGACATCGAAACGCGCGGCTGGCACGTGGTGCTGGCGGCTGGTGAGCAGCATGATCCCGCTTACGGCTACACGGTCGGCCTGTACAAGACGTTCCGCCATCCCGAATTGATCATCATCGGTCTGGGACTGCCGCTGATCCATTCCTTGCTGAACAGCATGGGCGAAGAAATTCTCAAAGGGCAAGTCTACATTCCCGGCGAAGCCTTCGGCGACGTGCTCGACGATTACAACTGCTTCATGCTGCCGGTGGCCGCTGCGCAGTACGAGCGATACATGGGCGAAGCGAACAATTATTACAGGCACAAAGATTATCCCGCGCTGCAATGCATTTACCCCAACCGCGACAGCGTGTATCCCTGGCAGGCGAGCTGGCCGGAGGCGCTGAATGCCGTTCAGCCTTTGCTGGGCGATGCGAAAATCTACCGGTGAGCCGATGAAAAAAACGCCCCGCTTCTTTTTTCTTTTCGTCTTGCTTCTCCCCTGCTCTCTGCACGCCCAGCCGCACGCCGCCAAAGCGCAGGCCATCGCGCAGCAGGCGCGCAATGCATACCGGCAGGCGGATATTTCCGGGGCCATCCGCCTCATGCATTCCGCTGCGATGATGGATTCGGCGAATGCGAAATATCACTACCAGCTCGCCGTATGGCTGATCGAAGCGGGCAACCCTGACGCTGCGCTGGCGCCCGGAACAAAAGCCCTGCGCTGCGCGAACGCGAACGATTCCTGCTTCGTGCTGATGATGCGGCTGCAGCGTCGTGACAGCGCCGAAGTGAAAAAACTTTCGGAAGAAGCCCTGGCCCGTTTCCCGGATTCCGGCCCGCTTTATGAAGAATTGGCGAACCGCGAGCGCGACGAGAAAGGACACGCAACGCTGCGCGCAGTGATCCTGCACGAGAAAGGCATCGCAGCCGCTCCCGCTTACCTGCCGAATTACCGCGGCGCAGCAGAAGCTCTTCTCTGGTCCGATGAAGCGCAATGGGGCATGATCTACGCCGAGCTCTACATTTTACTCCGTCGCGAAACGCCTCTCACGCAAACGGTCAACGCCGATTACGACGAGCTCGCCTTGGCCTCGCTGAAACCTGCGCTGCATGCGGCTTACGTGCGGGAGCTGGAGATCGGCGGGCTGAACCAGTATAAGATCAGCTTCTGCGACCCGGCGCGCAATAAATTCTGCTACGCTTATTTGCAATGCCTGCAGCTCTCCATCCAGAATGAATCGGCGCTGAACCTCGCATCGCTTTCACGCATCCGCAAGCGCTTCGTCGAAAATTATTACGAGAAAAAATACAACGAGAAATTTCCGAACGCGCTCTTCGATTACCACCAGCAGCTCATCGGCGCGGGACATTTCGAAGCGTACAATTACTGGCTCTTCGGATACGACAACCACGAAGAATTTCTCCACTGGAAAGAAAAGCACGAGGAAGAATGGGCCGCTTTTCTCGCCTGGCGCGCGCTGCACCCGCTGAAGATCGATGCGCAAAACAAATTCGTGCGCACGCAGGATTGATCCTTCGACCTTAAATCGAGTTACGAATCGTTGCGAATATTACGAATGGCAAATTCCGCCGCGCTGCATGCGTATATTCGCACGATTCGTAATTCGATCCATAAAAACAACATTCCATGACCGTCGCTAACCTCAACTTTATCAATCAATCGAACGACGCGAACAATACGCAGGTCGTCATTTTCCAGTCGAACGGATCGCCTGCAAGCTATGGGCAGACGAGCCGCGCAACAGCGAGGGAAACGGAGGTAGCCTGGCGCGTATTAAATTGTCCGCCGGGAAACACGCACGGATTCACGTTCACTTCCGGCTTGCAACTGGCGGCGAGCGAAAGCTTCGGCAACGAAACGCCGCTGCAGAACGCGGCCCCGGGACAATTGTTCGCCATGCAGCCGGGCCCTTCAGGCGATGTCTTGCAGGCCGCCGGCCGCACGAACGATCCGAACACGATCGGGCTCGTCAACAAATTGCAGCTGGGCGCGATCGATGCTTTCCTCTACCGCGACGGCCGTCGGCTCGCCATGGAAGCAGGGCTTGCTCCCGGTCAATCGGCGTTTTTCGTTTTCGATTCGACGATCAAGATCGTGATCATTCCCGGGTCAGAAATGCAGGAAGGCGAGCTGGTCGACAGCGCGATCGCTTCACAGGCCGTGGCGCAGTTCAACCTGCAGGGCGTGGCGAGCGCGGACATCGTGCTGCGGGGCTGCGGGTCGGGGACGGACGCCAGCCCTTACCGGGTCACGCTGGAGAATGTGAGAAAGAGCTGAGCAAAAAGTACGATCGTGCTCCTCCGAAAAAAATTTGTCCGGCTTCTCGCAGCTGCCGCGCCTTTTTTTGCAGCGCCGCCTGCCTCCGCGCAGACGAGCGACATGCCGTATTTCTACATTCCCACGGCCACGCCGATGAACAACCGCCACGTGACCGATCGCCGCGCGGCCTGCCTGTATGCGAAGCTCGGCGTGCGCGCATGCATCACCACGACCTCTTTCACCGGCAGGAAAGATTCCATCGTCGAGCGGATGATCTTTCACCCGAACGGCTACGCCGATTCCGCCTACTTCGCAGGAGGCAAGGTCTTCGACTATACGAAAGTCGGCGGGCGGGAAACGCGGACGATGAGCACGGACTGCGGCAGCGATTCGCTGCTCACGCTGCGCGGCGCTCCCGGGAGCAAAACGGAAGAGCCCGCACCGACCCGCAACGGCAAAGTGACGCGCTGGTTCGACGCGAACGGCTACCTCTGCAAAAAGACGCAGATGGCGGGCGGCCTGCTGAAGTATAATGATTCATGGGCGGGCAACTGGAACGTGAAGCAGGAAGTGAAGATCGACAGCGCGGGACGCTTGCAGGAGCTGACAATATACCTGTCGCATTGGTGGTTCTTCCGCGGGCCTTCGCGGAAGTACGTTTACCGCTACGACGAACGCGGATTACTGATGGAGGACACGGTGACGCATTTCGAAGGAAAGCGCGTGAGCTCCGTGGAGCGGCGGAAGTATGCGTATACGTTCAGGGAGTGATCAAATCGTTCGTCCGTGGCGCGCGACTTTCTTGTGGATCTTCGCCAGCTCTTTTTGCGCATTCTGCGCGCAGCGCGAAATATTCTTTTTCGAGCCGGCTTTTTCTCAAAATTTTATCTCAGCCTGAAAGTGATTTTTCTCTATAACAAGAGAGCGGCAGAAAAAGATACGCGCAACCTGTCACTCTGAGCGCAGTCGAAGAGTGACCATGTACCCCTGCGCTCAGTGACAAGCTCTTTATTTCGTACCTTCGCCTCCTAACAACAAAGAACCTGCGTTGTAAGCAGGAAAAAACTTATGATCAACATTACTCTACCCGACGGCTCGGTGCGCCAGTATGCGCCCGGCGTCACCTCCTTCGAGATCGCTCAGAGCATCAGCGAAGGATTAGCGCGAAACGTTTTAGCGGCAAAAGTGAACGGACAAGTGTGGGACGCATCGCGCCCGCTCACCGGCGACGCCACGCTGCAGCTGCTCACCTGGAACGACCAGGAAGGCAAGGAGACGATGTGGCATTCCTCCGCGCACCTCATGGCCGAAGCGCTCGAAGCGCTTTATCCCGGCGTGAAATTCGGCATCGGCCCGCCGATCGAGAACGGGTTTTACTACGACGTGGATCTCGGCGAGCACAAAATTTCCAGCGACGATTTTCCCGCCATCGAGAAAAAAATGATCGAGCTGGCCGGTAAGAAAAGCGCTTACGTGCGCGAGGAAATGCCCAAAGCCGAAGCCCTCGGCTTCTTCCGCGAAAAAGGCGATCCGTACAAGGTCGAGCTGTTGCAGGACCTGAACGACGGCGAGATCACTTTTTACAAGCAAGGCAATTTCACCGACCTCTGCCGCGGCCCGCACATCCCGAACACAGGCTTCATCAAAGCCGTGAAGCTGCTCAACATCGCAGGCGCTTACTGGCGCGGCGACGAGAAGAACAAGCAGCTCACGCGCATCTACGGCATCACCTTCCCGAAGCAGAAAGAGCTGGACGAATACCTCGTTCTCCTCGAAGAAGCCCGCAAGCGCGATCACCGCAAGCTGGGCCGCGAGCTCGACCTGTTCACTTTCTCCGAGAAAGTGGGCATGGGTCTCCCGCTCTGGCTGCCTGCCGGGGCCGCATTGCGCGAGCGCCTGCAAGCCTTCCTGCAGCGCGTGCAGGTGAAGGCCGGCTACCTGCCCGTCGTCACCCCGCACATCGGCAACAAGCAGCTGTACATCACTTCCGGCCACTACGAGAAATACGGCAAGGATTCGTTCCAGCCCATCCGCACGCCGGCCGAGGGCGAGGAGTTCTTCCTCAAGCCGATGAACTGCCCGCACCACTGCGAAATTTACAAGAGCCGCCCGCGCTCTTACAAAGACCTTCCTTTGCGCTTCGCCGAGTTCGGCACCGTTTACCGCTACGAGCAAAGCGGCGAGCTGCACGGCCTCACCCGCGTGCGCGGCTTCACGCAGGACGACGCCCACCTCTTCTGCCGCCCCGACCAGGTGAAAGACGAATTCTGCAAGGTGATCGACATCGTGCTGTACGTGCTGCGCGCGCTGGACTTTACCGACTACACCGCGCAGATCTCCCTCCGCGACAAGGTCGACCGCAGCAAATACATCGGCTCGGACGCGAACTGGGAAAAAGCCGAGCAGGCCATCATGGAAGCCGCGAAAGAAAAGAACCTGCGCACCGTGATCGAGTATGGCGAAGCCGCGTTCTACGGCCCCAAGCTCGATTTCATGGTCAAGGACGCCATCGGCCGCAAGTGGCAGCTGGGCACGATCCAGGTGGACTATAACCTGCCCGAGCGCTTCGAGCTGGAGTATACCGGGGCCGACAACCAGAAGCACCGCCCCGTGATGATCCACCGCGCCCCCTTCGGCTCGCTGGAACGCTTTGTAGCCGTGCTGATCGAGCACTGCGCAGGCAAGTTCCCGCTCTGGCTCACGCCCGAACAGGTGGGAGTGCTCCCGATCAGCGAAAAGTATACGGAACTGGGCTTTAAAGTTTTAGAATTGCTAAAAAATTACGATATTCGCGGCTTCGTTGACGACAGGAACGAGAAGATCGGCAAGAAGATCCGGGATACGGAGCTTCGGAAAGTGCCGTATATGCTCGTCCTGGGCGAGAAAGAGGAGGCCGAGGGAACCGTAGCCGTGCGCAGGCAGGGCGAGGGCGACAAAGGCTCCATGAACGTCGAAGCTTTTGCGGCGCTCATCAACGAAGAAGTGAAACAGCGGCTGGAGTCGCTGAATGGTTAAAACTTAAAAACGGAGGTTCATATTAACACCGGAGGATTCAGGCCCAAGCCGCCCTACCCGCCCAGAAGGTTCGGCCCGCCGAAAAAGGAAGACCCGCACAAGATCAATGAGAAGATCCGTGCGCCCCAAGTGCGTGTAGTCGGAGAAGACGTCGAGCAAGGCGTTTATCCCATCGAAAAGGCGTTGGAACTGGCCAAGCAGGCCGGGCTCGATCTCGTGGAGATCGCGCCGAATGCCGAACCGCCCGTTTGCAGGATCGTTGATTACAAGAAGTTCTTATACGACCAGAAGAAGAAGCAGAAAGAGCTGAAGGCCAAAGCGTCGAAAGTAGTCATCAAGGAGATTCGCTTCGGACCGCATTGCGATGATCACGACTTCAATTTCAAGAAGAACCACGCGATCAAGTTCCTGGAAGACGGAAGCAAGGTGCGTGCGTATGTGATGTTCCGCGGGCGCTCGATCATGTTCAAGGAGCAAGGCGAGATCCTCCTGCTTCGTTTCGCGCAGGAGCTCGAGGAATACGGCAAAGTGGAGCAGCTTCCGCAGCTCGAAGGCAAGCGGATGATGATGACGCTGGCGCCGAAGAAAAAGAAGTAATTGGGGCGTCTCGACTGCGCTCGACGTGACAATGGAGAGAGCAACGTTGATGACAAAAGAGTAACTAACGGCAACAGGCAGAATAAAGGCAAGCCTTAGCCACACTATAAATTCAAAAACAACCAGCAATATGCCTAAAATGAAAACCAATTCCAGCGCCAAGAAGCGATTCGCGACGACTGGAACGGGGAAGCTGAAGCGCAAGCACGCTTACAAGCGCCACATCCTCACCAAGAAGGAAACCTCACGCAAACGCCGCCTGGGCAACGACACCCTCGTGTCGAAAGCCGACCGCGACAACGTGAAGTTCCTGCTGGCGAAATAAGCGCAGCGAAGTTTCAGAAGAACCATAATCAAAGTCAAACCCGGTTTTCAGCTCAACAAGATTCTACGTGACAGTAGAACGCTGACTACCAAAAAACAAAAACAAAATGCCGAGATCAGTCAACAACGTGGCATCGAGAGCTCGCAGGAAGAAGCTTCTCAAGCACACGCGCGGTTATTGGGGTGCGCGTGGCAACGTATGGACCGTAGCCAAGAACACCCTTGAAAAAGGACTTACCTACGCCTACCGCGACCGCAAACAGAACAAACGCAACTACCGCTCGCTGTGGATCCAGCGCATCAACGCAGGTGTCCGCGAGCATGGCATGTCGTACAGCGAATTCATCGGTAAGCTGAACAGCAAAGGCGTCCAGCTCAACCGCAAAACCCTCGCCGACCTCGCCATGAACCATCCCGAAGCTTTCAAAGCCGTGGTGGATTCGTTGAGGTAAGCGATAACGATCCGCTTAAAAAGAAAAGGTACTCGAACGAGTACCTTTTTTTTTCCTGCTTCACGTACGTGGTCGCGCTTTTTATTTTTCCACCACGATCTTCTGCCGCTTCACTTCGCTGCCCGCCTGCACTTCCAGCTGGTACGTGCCCGCAGCCAGTTCCGGCAGATCGAGCGTTTGCATGTTCTCTCCTCCGCTCAGCATCAGCGTGTACTGCTGCGCGAGCTGTCCGCTCACGTTGAAGAGCCGCACGTCCGTTTTGATCGCTGCGCCGGCGGGCTGGCTGAAGGTGATCGCCAAATTCAACACGGTGCCGCGCAGGGGAACGGGCCAGGCCTGAAGGCTCATGCCGTTCGGTGAGGCGGGATCCTGCACGTTGGCGGCGGGGCGCAGCACGTTGTTCAGGATGAGGCGGTAGCCGGGTGAGCCCGGCGTTTTCGAAAGATCGGGCAATGCTTCGCCGACGCGGTGCTGGTAATCTTCAGGATCGTGGCCGGCGAAGAAGCACCAGGCGCCTTTGCCGTGCGCGCCGGCGATGTAGCGCGCTTCCGCCATCCGCTCCGTTTTCAGCTCGCCGAGAATTTCAACGCCGGGCTTGATCAGCACCTTGTCGAAGCCGGTGCTCATGCCCCAAAAACCTTTCACGTTGCGCACGTGGTTCTGCGTCAGCATGGCGTACGCGGGGAAATTTTTCGCGGAATACGCGGGCAGGCGGAAATAATCGTTGCGCTCGCTGACGCCTTTCCGGTGGCGCGTGCCGTACGTGTCGATGTTCGAGAATTCGTACTCGCGCGGATTCATGTCGAGCGTGAAGCCGTGAAAGGCAAGACAGTTTTCATACTTCAATTTCGAATTCGCCTGCGCATCCGCCGGGTCGCCGTCGATCTCCTGCGGGACGATGTCCATGCCTTCCGCCGCCAGCGCGATGTCGTAGCTGTCCGTAGCCGAGCACATCGCGAACAAATGTCCGCCTTCGGCGATGAACAGCTTCAAACGCTTTACAACAGCCAGCTTCATCTGCGCCACTTTCGCGAAACCGAGCTTCTTCGCTTCCGTCTCTTCCGCCGTCACCATGTCGCGGTACCACTGCGTATGCTGCGACGAAGCCCAGAAGCGGCCGTATTGACCAGTGAAATCTTCGTGGTGCAGATGAATCCAGTCGTATTTCGACAAATCTTTGTTCAGCACGTCGAAATCGCCGATCACCTCGTAGGGAATGCCCACGTGGTTGAGCAAATTCATCACGGCGTCGTCGAAGGTCTCTTTTTTGTCGAGCGGCGCGTACACGGCCACTTTCGGCGCGCGCTCCAACTGCGCGATGCCTTGCAGATCATCCGCGCCGATCTTCGCGCGCAGCACGTTCGCTTCGCTCTCTTCCATGATCTCGTAGCGCAGGCCGCGCGAGGCCATTGCTTTTCGTGCGTTTTCTGAATTATTCGTCAGGTAGCTGCCGCCGCGGTAATTGAGCAGCCACTGAACGGGCTGTTTTTCCTGCAGCAAAGCGTACACGGCCGCGTACGCTTTCAGATGATCCGTTTGCGTGCTGTCCATCGGGATCAGCAGTTGTTCCGCGCGCAGCGTGAAGCAGCTGAGCAGAACCGCGAGAAGAGTGATTGTTTTTTTTCATGGCGGGAGCTTTAGGAAAATTATCGGAGAACTCTATGAAATTTAGGAAAGCGTGTGACGCGAAACAAATGCAATTGTGACGAACGGCAAACGCGTTTCAGGACGCCGGGCCAATTGCATACTTTTGGCATAATGCTAAACTTCAAAAAAGTAACAGGCGGCGCTCCGCGTCTTTTCGTTCTCGCGATCCTGTCCGTCCTGCTTCCTTCCTGCTCCAGCGATCCGGCCGCTGCGGCAAAAGACAGCGCGCTCCTGCAGGACGATCCCTGCGCTTCCGTCCCGAAAAAAATGATGAACGCCGACGCGCCCGACAGCGTGATGCGGCAGGATTTCGGCTACCTCGTGGCCTGCGGTCTGCTCGACACGTTCGATCTCGATTTCGTCGTGCCCGGCCTCATCCCGCAGGTGCTCGCCGATGAAGTGGCCGCCGGCCGCGACAGCATTCCCTACCAGCTCGTGGTCGACCGCGTGCGGGAATTTCATCTGCGTCCTGAATATGCCTTGCTGCGGCAGCGCGTGCGCGGGCTCGACAGCATGCGCGCCACGGTGATCGATCCCGCGCGCTGGACGGCGGACACGAGCTACCTGTCGAACCTCGGTATGGAAAAGGAAGCATTTGCTCATCTGCAAAACACGGTGCACGAGCTGCGGCAGAAAAAAACGCGGCTCACCTGGGCCGAAGCCCTCGACTCCACCGATCAACGCCTGCAACGCAGCAACCGATGAAAACGATCGTTTATTCTCTCCTCGCGCTCTTCGCCCTCGGCGCCTGCTCCGGCAACGCGGATGAAGATCGGCACCCGGATGACTTCAGCGAAGCCGTGCGCGCCCTGAAAAGCGCCGCGCTGCTCGACACCGCCGATGAAAAAAAATTCGAAGCCCTGCTCGACAGCAGCCGCCGCGATACGGTGAATCCCGTGCCCGCGCTGCTGAAAGCTTCCGGGAAAATGTTCGTCGTCGATCTGGCGACGGACGGCCCCGGTGAATTGTACCGCAAATACAAAAACCTCTACGAGCAGGTCACCGCTTTCTTCCCGGCTCTGCGCGGCGATTCTTCCGGCGTGGCATTTACGGTCATTGAAGACGAGGAAAGCAAGCGCAGCGACACGCTCGGCTGCGAGATCGAAATTTACAGCCAGGGAAAACGCTATTTCCGCAGCCTGGGCGAAGGCACGCTGCCGTACAACAAAAATTTCGAGGATACCGCCTACACGCGCCTCGACCCGGACTTCTGGAAAGTGTTCAACACGCGGCTGGCGGCGGAGAAAAATCCATGGCGTCTTTTCAGGATTCCCTTCCGCTACATCTTCGACCGCGACGAGCAGACGCGCCCCGTCTACCGCGAAGACCCTGTGCTTTTCGGGCTGCTGCTGCTCAGCGAAGAGCAGTATGAAAAGCTGTACGCCGTGCCCGCGCTCAGCCTCGGCAACGAGTTCGACCTGCTCAGCCCCGCCGAAACGGAAGCCCTGCTCGGCAAATTGCTCGCCACCGGCCTCTGCGGCGCGCCCGACAGCAGCACGAAAGAACTGATGCTCGAAAGCCTGCAAGGCAACTCGCTCTACTCGAAGCTCGACCTCTACGATTTCTGCGACTCCATCTTCTGCACCGTCAGCTTCGACACGCTCAACGACGTCGATCCCTACAGCACGATGCTGCAGGTGATGAGCGCCGTTTCAAAAAGAAATTTCGAGCCGTTCAACGTGCTGGAAATTCCCAATGAGCAGGACAGCTCGGTGTACGTGGAATTCCGCCTCGGCGAGAACAAATACAATTACACGTACCGCCGCCGCAACGGCCTCCTCGACCTGAACGCCTTCGAGAACATCAACATCGCGCTGGCGAAAGAGAATGCTCCCGGGCGTTTCTACGTCGTCGGCAACACCGATTATTCCGTCGTCGCGGCCTGCATCGATCAGCAGAAGCTCGAGCAGGCGAAAACGGCGGGCTTGTTCGATCAGCTCAGCGAGAAAGTGCCGGATCTGATGTGGCGAAAATATCTCCGCAAGGAGAACGCGCAATAGTGAACAAGTGAAAAAGGCAACGCGTTAAAAAGGAAAATGGAAAACTCTTTTAACGCTTTTAACTGCTTTAACGACTCACGCTTACGGCGCCAGCCGCCCCACGTGCCAGCCACCCTCCTGCTTCATGTAGCAAACGCGATCGTGCAAGCGGCTCGGACGTCCCTGCCAGAACTCCACGCGATCGGGCTGCAGCACGTAACCGCCCCACCAATCCGGGCGCGGCACTTCCTGGTCTTTGAATCTCTCTTCGGCTTTTTTCAGCAGCTCGTTCAGCGCTTCGCGTCCCGGCAATAATTCGCTCTGCGGCGAGGCCCAGGCGCCGAGGCGGCTGCTGCGCGGCCGGCTCATGAAATAACGATCGGATTCTTCCGCCTGCTGCTTGACGAGACGGCCTTCCACGCGCACCTGCCGCTCCAGCTCCGGCCAAAAAAAAGTCAGCGCCGCGAAAGGATTGGCCGCGATCTCCTGCGCCTTGCGGCTGTTGTAGTTCGTATAAAAAACAAAACCCTCCGCCGAATAATTGCGCAGCAGCACCACGCGCGCAGAGGGTTTCCCGTCCCTGCTTGCAGTGGAAAGCACCATCGCGTTCGACTCGTGCACCTTCGCTTCCACCGCCTCACGGAACCAGGCGTCGAACTGCAGCTCCGGGCTTTTCGCCACCGTGCTTTCATCCAGCGACTCTTTCGAGTATTCGCTGCGCAGGCGGTTGATGAACTCTTTCATGTCGTCCATGCTGCAAAAGTAAACTGAAATCGGCGTAAAACGGGCGCGGCCTTTCGTTCGGCAGCTTTCGTGTCTGCCGTTTTCACCTTTTTATTTTTTTAACTAAAACTCGAAAACGGCAAACGTGAAAAAGTCGTAACGTATATGGAACAGACTTTGCAAGTAACAATACAGGCGTTTTTTTGTTCCGTTTATTACATTTGCCAATCATGCTTCCCGTAGAGAACAAGCTGAAACCTTCGCAGGGCCGTTTGCTGATCGCCGAGCCGTTCATGAACGACGGATATTTCCGCCGTTCGGTGGTGCTGCTCGCCGAGCACAGCAAGCAGGGCGCGCTGGGCTTCATGCTGAACAAGCCGGTGGAGATCCGTCTCAACGAGCTGCTCGAGGATTTCCCGGATTACAAAGGCAGCGTGTTCCTCGGCGGCCCCGTGCAGCGCGACCAGCTTTTCTACATCCATACCGCCGGCGATCTCATCGAGGACAGCGTGCCCATCACCGACGGTCTCTGGTGGAACGGCAACTTCGAAACGATCCGCACGCTGGCCGCGGAGAATCGCATCTCCCCGAAACAGCTGCGTTTCTTCATCGGCTATTCCGGCTGGGAGCCGCAGCAGCTGGAAAAAGAAATGGAAGACCGCGCCTGGTACGTCGCTAAAGCCAAGGCCGATCTCATCTTCGCCACCGAGCCCGGGCTGCTTTGGGCCAATGCCGTCAAAAGCATGGGCAAACCCTTCACGATGATGGCGAATTTCCCGCAGGATCCTTCCCTGAACTGATCTTGAAATTTTACCGCAGGATTTTTTCGTTCAACAGCTGCTGCAGCTTTTTCGCCGTCGAGTTGAAATAGCGTTTCCCCTTGTACGCGCCCACCCACTGCACGCCGCGGATCGCATTCGTCAGGAACACTTCGTCGGAATTGTAGAGCACGCTCATCGGCATCGGCACTTCGTAAACGGCGATGCGGTTCTCGTGCGCGATCTCCATGACCACCGCGCGCATCACGCCTTCCACGCAGCCTTCGTTGACGGGACACGTGTACAGCACGCCGTTCTTCACTGCAAATAAATTGGATGAAGTCGTTTCGACCACGTTCATCTGCTGGTTGATGATCACGCAATCGTCGATGCGGCTGGCGCGGGCATGCTCGGCGGCGAGGACGTAGAACAGCGCG
>Ga0196978_1000483_pt1 | contig 20290 bp, 11 predicted proteins | sample S3v_2013CmetaG_FD_155491 | JGI IMG/M metagenome (GOLD analysis project Ga0196978, IMG submission 155491) | Soil microbial communities from Anza Borrego desert, Southern California, United States - S3+v_20-13C | ecosystem: Environmental > Terrestrial > Soil > Desert | place: USA: California... | reverse complement strand
CCATGACGCTGGTGCAGCCGGCCACCGTCACGGTCAGTGAATACGTTCCCGCCGCAGCGGTCGTCACGTTGGTGATGGAAGGATTCTGCAGCGACGAAGTGAACCCGTTCGGTCCTGTCCACGAATATGTCGCACCGCTTACGGCGCTTGTCGACAGCGAAAGAGCCGTACCGGTACACACGGGCGAGTTGCTGGAAGGCGAAGGCGTCGCAGGGATCGGGTTGACGGTGACGATCGCCGTTCCTGCGTTCCCGGTGCAGCCTCCGACCGTCGCCGTGACGGAATACGTTCCTGTGGCAGCAGTGGTCGCGCCGGGGATGCTCGGATTTTGTGTTGATGAGGTGAATCCGTTCGGCCCCGTCCATGAATACGTCGCGCCGCCGATGTTCGATGCGGAAAGATTCAGCGTGCTGCCTGCGCAAATCGGGCTGTTGCTCGAAGCAGCCGGTGCGGCGGGTGTGGCATTCACGGTGACGCTGACCGTTCCCGCGGCGCTGGTGCAACCGGCTACCGTGATCGTCAGCGAATACGTTCCTGCTGCTGCAGTCGTCACGTTGGTGATGGAAGGATTCTGCAGCGACGAAGTGAACCCGTTCGGGCCCGTCCATGAATACGTCGCGCCTGCTACGAATGCCGTGCTTAAGCTGAGCGTCGTCCCGGAGCATACCGGGCTATTGCTCGAAAGCGAAGGCGCTGCCGGCGTCGGGTTGACCGTGACGCTCACGGTGCCTGCGCTGCCGGTGCATCCGGCAACCGTTGCGGTAACGGAATACGTTCCCGATGCAGCAGTGGTCGCACCGGCGATGCTCGGGTTTTGCGTGGAAGACGTGAATCCGTTCGGCCCCGTCCATGAGTACGTCGCGCCGCCGATGCTCGATGCGGAAAGGTTGAGCGTGCTGCCGTCGCAGATCGGGCTATTGCTCGACGCGGTCGGCGCTGCAGGGATCGGGTTGACGGTAACGCTCACCGTTCCTGCCGTGCTCGTGCATCCTCCGACCGTCGCTGTGACGGAATACGTTCCTGACGCGGCAGTGGTCGCGCCGGTGATGCTCGGGTTTTGCGTGGAAGACGTGAATCCGTTCGGCCCTGTCCATGAATACGTCGCACCGACGACGTTCGATGCAGAAAGGTTGAGCGTGCTGCCTGCGCATACCGGGCTGTTGCTCGACGCCGTCGGCGCTGCGGGGGTGGTATTCACCGTAACGCTCACCGTCGCGATCGGGCTCGCGCATCCGCCTACGGTAGCAGTTACCGAATACGTCCCTGCCGCCGCTGCGGTCACGCCGCTGATGGCAGGGTTTTGCGAGGACGAGGTAAATCCGTTCGGCCCCGTCCATGAATATATTGCGCCGACGATGCTCGATGCAGAAAGGTTCAGTGTTGATCCCGTGCACACCGGGCTGTTGCTGGAAGCGGTCGGTGCGGAGGGAATGGGATTCACGGTAACGCTCGTCGTGCCCGCCGGCCCGGTACATCCGCTGACGGTCGCCGTGACGGAATATGTTCCCGCATCAGCTGAGGATGCAACGGGGATCGTCGGGTTTTGTGTCGTGGAGGTGAATCCGTTGGGGCCGGTCCACGAATACGTCGCACCGGAAATCGTTCCTGCCGTCAGGTTGATCGGCGAGCCGAGACACACCGGGCTGTTGCTCCCGGTGACCGGTGCGGATGGCGTTGTGACGGCGGCGACGGTGACGGTTGCGGTGATCGGTGGACATCCGGTCGTCTGATCGGAGACGTTGACGGTGTACGTTCCCGGCCCCACGCTGATCGCTTGCGTGGTTGCGCCCGTGCTCCAGCTATACGTGTAAGGCGGCGCCCCCCCGACCGGGTTGGCGGTGATGGTCGCTGTGCCGGGCCCGCCCGAGCAGACAACCGGGTTCGCGGGTGAAATGCTCACCGTCATCGCCGGCACTACGTTAACGCGGATCGTGTCCCTGCTCGTGCCGGGACAGGAGGTGTTCGGCGAACCGCTTACCATATAGTCGATGAATGACGGGACGGAAGAGGTTGGCGTTATGTTTGTGCTGGCGCATCCGCTCGTGCAGCTGAGGTAAGAATTGTACGCACCTTGTGGCGCCGGGTTGATCGATGTCCAGGTGATCGACGGGATTTGCAGACCGGTAACGGACAATGTGCCGGTGCATCCCTGCCGTACGGTAATGTCGTTGGAGCCCTGAACGGTCCGGGTAGCCGTGATGACGTAATCCGGGGAGTCGCCGCCGGGCTTGCAGTACGTAATGCAGACGGTGGTCATGCCGAGAATGCAGGCGGGCGTGCCGATCGAGATCTGCGGGCCGCAGTTGATCTGGTAAAAAGCGGCGCCGCTGGGAGCAGGGTTGAGAACATCGAAGCTCAGCAGGTCCGATGCAGGATTCAGCGTTACGTCGAAGCGGATACAATTCGTGCCGGTACAGCAATTGCCGTTGCGTGTGGTGTCGATCATCCAGACTGTATCGGTAACGGCAGAGAGGTTCACCGGTATCGTGATGGCGGAGCAAGAGCCGCACTGCGCCTGCACGTTGGTTTGCAGGGATAGCGCCAGCAATAAAAAAGCAACTCCTGGAAACAGGCGTAAAAGTGCGTGCATGTGGGATGGTCCTTAAGCAGGTAGGATTTTTTTACGCGAAATCGTCGAGAAGGTTTTGCCGCTGAGCAAAACAAGCCCTGATCGCGTACATCGACCTTGTAAGAAAAAGTCGATTTTTGGGAAAGATCACCCGCTTTACGAGGCAACGATCAAAAAACGGCCTGCCGGATCGGTCCAGCCAGCGGCTTATCCTTTTCCCCGACGAGAATGAGCGAGAACTCCCACGCGCCCCGCCCCCCGCTGTAAGTTTTCAGCGGCGAAATGTTGATGTCGTAGCTGAAACGGAAGTAATGCTGCTGCTGGCGCAAGCCGATGTGCGCCACGATCGCGTCCTTGTGCCGGTAATTGCAGCCGCCCAACGCATCCACCGACGAATTCCTGATCCTGTAGAACAGCAGGAAACCGCCCGTCGCTTCATATGCTTTCGCCTGGTTCATATACAACAGGTTCGGCTGGAGCATCAGCCCGTCGCTCAGCTCGATGTCGCAGCCGGCATGCCCCGTGAAATGGATCGGCAGGCGGCTTTTCGTGCCGCTGAATGATTCGTCAGGCCTCGTGAGGTGGTAAACCGCGAAACCGCCGTACGGATGACATTTTTTATTGCGGTCTGCGTATTTATAAAAAATGCCCATGTTCGCGTCGAAGCGCACAAGGCTGGTTTTGGCGAACGTCTCGCCGCTCGGGATGCTTTGCTCGAAGCCGCCGGTAACTGCGGAATACTGGACATCATAGGTATATGCTGCCGGATCGAAATTTTTGTAGAGGATCCCAAGTTGCAGGCCGGCGCTCAGGTGATGCGCGTCGGTGCCGTTGATGATGTTGTATGCGCCGGAGGCCATCGCGTTCATCGTTTGAAAGTGGCCGGCCTGCGACTTGTTATTGATCAGGTAGCCGCCCACGCCCCATCGTTTATCCAGCTTCGCCAGCGGCATGTCGTATTGCAGGTAAGCCGTCACGAACGGCTTCAGCCCGATCGCGCGCCACTGCGAGCGATACACGCTGGCAATGCGGTAATCGCCCTTTTCCCCGCCGTACATGCCGGTCAGCGCCGGGTTGAGATACAACGCCGCGGATTGAAATTGCGAGAGGTGAAAATCCTGCGCGGAAGCGCGCGCGCCTGCAGACAGCAGGAGAATGGAAAAAACAACAGCACGTTTCATGTTCTGAAATTCTATCGGATGATCGTGACTTCCCCGGCTGTATTGACGTTCACGCCTTCAGCCGTTGTGCCGGTGAGTGTCCACACGTACGTGCCGCCCGGTTGCAGCGTGCTTTTGTACGTGCCGTCCCAGCCGACAGATTGCGAGTCGGACTGGAAGATCATATTGCCCCATTCGTTGTACACGCGGAAGCTGAGCCTGGTGAAAGGACCGCCTTTCACGAGCAATACGTCGTTGTTCCCGTCGCCGTTCGGTGTGAAGGCGCTGGGTATGGCCGGGGGAAGGCCTTCGGCCGTGCACGGCAGGAGCAGCACGGAATCAACGTAAGAAGCGCTGCACCCGGAATCGCTCGTTACCGTCAGCACGACGACGTACATTCCTGTGTCGGCGTACGTGTGCGACGGGTGGTGTGCGCTGCTTGTTGCCGAATCGCCGAAGCTCCAGCTGCACGAAGCGATGCTGCCCGCAGAAATCGCCGAGCCGTTCGTCAGCACGACTGTTCCGGGACAGGTGACCGCCGCAGTGTAGAATGCCGCAGGCGCGGCGTTGACATACACCGTTCCCGTCGCCGTATCCGCGCAGCCTGCAGTCGTGATCACCGTTAGCGCGACGTTTTGCGTGCCGGCTGCGCCGAACGTGAAGCTGGGGTGCTGCTGGTTCGATGTATCGCTTCCGGCTGTCCATTGCCAGGAGGCGATGCTGCCGTTTGCCATCGTCGACTGATCCGTCAGCGGGAGCGGCGATCCCGTACAGGCCGGCCCGCAGGTGAACAGGGCTTCGGGCTGCTGATCGATGGCGATTTGCATCGTGTCGCTTGTGCCGCTGCAAAACGTATTTCCGGTCGGACTGAGCGTGACCGTCACAGCGCCGGAAGTTCTGTCGGACGTTCCGGGCACGTACACGGTGCTGAGCGTCGTATCCGAAGACACAAACATGCCGTCTCCGCTCGTCGTCCATATCACGCCGCTGCAGTTCACCGCTGATCCGTTGAGCACTACCGCTTCCCCTGCGCAGATCTGTATGTCCGGCCCTGCGCTCACGGCAGGCGGGGACATGAAGGTGATCTGCAAGGTGTCGCTGGAGACGACGCAGGCATTCGTGGAGCTGAGATAAAGCATTACGCTTCCCGCTGCCGTATCCGCCGCGCCCGGAATGTACGTCGCATTGAGCGCTGTGCTGTCAAGCATAAAGCTGCCGCTGCCCGAGCTCGTCCATACGCCGGTGCCCGGTGTTCCCAGGACCTGTCCGCCGAGCCCGATGCCGGCGTTGTTCACGCACACGCTGGTATCAGCGCCCGCCAGCGCGACGGGAACAGGCGTGATGGTGAACTGGACGCTGTCGGTCTCCGCCAGGCAGCTGCCGTTGTTCGTGGAAGTAAGATACAGTGTCACGCCACCTGCTGCCGTGTCGGCTGTTCCGAAAATATAATTGGCGCTCAGCACGGAATTGCCCGGTGCGAATGTTCCGTCGCCGCCTGTGCTCCATTGTCCGCTCGTCGAGCCGCCCGTCACGTTGCCGTTCAGCGCGACCGCAGCAGTGCCTGTACAGATGATCTGCGAAGCGCCGGCGTTCACCTCGGGCGCCGGCGTGATGGTGACGGTAATGCTGTCGGTCGCCGCGCTGCAGATGCCGTTGCCCGTGGTGGCCAGGTACAGCGTCACGGACCCGGCGGCGATGTCTGCGCTGTCGGGCATATAAGTCGCGCTGAGCGAAGTATTGCCGGGGAGAAAAATACCGCCGCCGCTGCTCATCCATATGCCGCCGCCCGCGAACAGCACCGAACCGTTCAGGCTCACGCCTGCGTTGTTGGCGCAGACTTGCATATCAGTCCCGGCATCGGCTGCAGGATTCGGAAGCACGTCGATCAGCAGGGTGTCGGAAGCTGCGGCGCAGCCGCCGTTGTTCGTCGACGTGAGCACGATCACAACCGCGGTCGCGGATGTATCCGCATCAGTCGGCGTATAAGATGTGATCAGCGAGGTGGTCGAAGCGAACGCACCTGCTCCGTTCGTCGTCGTCCAGGTCCCGGTTCCGTTCCCGCCGGTGATCACGCCGCTGAGCTGCACAGGAGAATTCACGCACGCTTGCATATCCATTCCTGCGCTCACTACCGGCGGCTGTGTGATCGTCAGCAGCACCGAATCCGTTTCTGCGAGACAGTTCCCGTTGTTCGTGGAAGCCAGCGTCAGCCACACGCTTCCCGCAGCGATATCGGAGGCGCCGGGTGAATAAGTGACCTGGAGGCTCGAGCTGTCCGGTGTGAACGTTCCGCTTCCGCCTGTGCTCCAGGCGCCGGTGCTCGCGCCTCCGCTGATGGTGGAGCTGATGCTCACGCCGGGATTGTCCGCGCAGGTGAGCAGATCCGGTCCGCCGTCGACGTCCGGTGCAGGCGTAATAGTGATCCTGGTCGTATCCGAGCCCGGCAGGCAGGCGTTCGCCGCCGTAAACACGAGCGTCACTGTTCCTGCCGCTGTATCCGCGGCGCTGGGCGTGTACGTGGCGTTCGGATCGGTGACAGCGGGCGTGAACGTTCCGCTCCCGCTGCTGCTCCAGGTGCCGCTGCCCGTTGAGGAGACAGCCGACAGCGTAACAAGCGCATTGTTCGCGCAGACTGTTTGATCCGGCCCGGCAGCGACGAGAGGCACAGGCGCGAACTGGACCGTCATCGCATCGGTGACGGGCATGCAGCTGCCGTTGTTCGTCGAGGTCAGCATGAGCGTCACGCTTCCCGCGGCGGTATCGGCTGCGCTGGGGATGTAGGTGGCGTTAAGTGCGGAATCATTCGGCGAGAACGTGCCGCTGCCCGTTGTCGTCCAGATGCCGGAACCGCTGCCCGAGTACCCGTTCAGCGGCGTGTTCGGGCTCGAAAGGCAGACGACCGTGTCTGCTCCCGCGTTGGTAGCCGGCAGGTTGTAGATCGACAGCACCATCGTATCGCTTACGGGGTTGCAGAGCCCGTTGCCGGTCGTGGTGAGAATGATCAGCACGCTGCCGCCCAGCGTATCTGAGCCGTCTGCGACATACGTCGGGCCCATCGTCGTGTTGTTCGGGAAGAATGTGCCTTCCCCGGTCGTGCTCCAGATCGCGCCCGTAGCGATCGTGTACGAGCCGATGAGATCGACCGCCGCGTTGTTCCCGCACGTCGTCTGATCGATGCCGGCGTTGGCAGTGGGCGCATCGGTAATAGTGATCGTCATCTGGTCGGAGGTCGCGATGCAGCCGCCGTTGCCGGTGCTCGTCAGCGTGAGCGTGACGGAGCCTGCAGCCGTATCGGCAGAGCTCGGATTGTACGTGGCGTTGAGCACGTTCGCGCCTGGCGTGAACGTGCCGCTTCCGCTGCTCGTCCATGTGCCGCTGCCCGTAGTGGAAATGCCGCTGAGCGCAACGGCCCCGTTGTTGGCGCACACCGTCACGCTGCTGCCTGCGTCTGCTGCCGGCACCGGCGTGAAAGTGATGAGCATCGTGTCCTGCACGGAAAAACAATTGCCATTGTTGGTCGTGACCAGGAACAGCAGCACGGAACCTGCAGCGGTATCTGCAGAGCTGGGAATATAAGTTGCTGTGAGTACGCCGGGGCTCGGTGAAAATGTTCCGCTTCCTGAGCTGCTCCAGGCCGCGCTGCCCGTGCTGCTTCCGCCGTTCAGCGACACGTTCGGGCTGCTCTTGCAAACGATGACGTCCGCACCCGCATTCGCTACCGGTGCAGGCGTGACGGAAACCACCATGCTGTCGCTGACGGCCAGGCACTGCCCGTTTCCGGTCGTGGTGACCGTCAGCGTGACTGTTCCCGCCGTAAGGTCGGTGTTGCCGGGCGTGTACGTCGCGTTCGGATCGGAAGCAGATGGCGAGAAGCTTCCGTCGCCGGAGCTGGTCCAGCTTACGCCGCCCGCCACGCTGAATGTTGCGTTAAGCGCGACCGGGTTATTGTTCACGCAAACGCTCTGGTCGGGGCCCGCGCTGATCGTCGGCGCGTTGGTAATCGTAACGGTCATTTGGTCGCCGACGGACGAGCAGACGCCGTTATTCGTAGAGGTAAAGGTGAGCGTGACGGATCCCGCGGCGGTGTCGGAGCCGCTGGGTGAATACGTCGCATTCGGGTCGCCTGTATTCGGTGCGAACACGCCGCTGCCGCTGCTCGTCCATATCCCGCTGCCGCTGCTCGAGGAAGCCCCGAGCTGCACAGCTGCATTGTTCGCGCAGGCCGTTTGATCCGTACCGGCGCTCACGATCGCCGGTGCGCTGACTGTGACGCTGACAATGCCTGCGCCGCTCGTGCAGCCGTTTACAGTAACTGTAAGAGAATACGTTCCTGCTGCCGCAGTGGCAACGGAAGGAATGTTCGGGTTCTGTGCGGATGAAGCAAACCCGTTCGGCCCCGACCAGCTGTACGTCGCGCCGGTGACAGCGGCAGTGCTCAATGCAAGCGTGCTGCCGGCGCAGACAGGGCTGTTGCTTCCGGGCGAAGGCGTGGCAGGGATCGGATGTACGATCACGCTTACCGTTCCCGCTGCTCCTGTGCATCCCGCCACGGTGGCGATGACGGAATATGTTCCGGATGCTGCTGTCGTCGCGCCGGGAACAACTGGATTTTGCGTGGAAGAAATAAATCCGTTCGGCCCGGTCCAAGAATACGTTGCGCCGGCGATGTTCGATGCGCTAAAGCTCAACGTGTCGCCCGTGCAGAGCGGGCTGTTGCTTGCAGCGGCAGGCGCAGGCGGTGTGGCATTGACCGTGATGGCGACGGTTCCTGCGCTGCTGGTGCAGCCGGCTACCGTAACCGTCAGCGAATATGTGCCGTTTGCTGCAAGCGTCACGTTGGCGATGGAGGGGTTTTGTGCAGAAGAAATGAATCCGTTCGGTCCCGACCAGCTGTACGTTGCGCCCGTCACTGCGCTGGTGGAAAGATTGAGCGTGGCGCCGGTGCATACCGGGCTGTTGCCCGAAGGCGAAGGCGCTGCGGGAACGGGATTAACGGTGATGCTGACGGTTCCCGCGCTGCCTGTGCAGCCCGCGACCGTCGCTGTAACGGAATACGTTCCGGACGCCGAGGTCGTCGCGCCGGTAATACTTGGATTTTGTGCGGATGAAGTAAACCCGTTCGGTCCCGCCCATGAATACGTTGCGCCGGCGATGTTCGATGCGCTCAGGGTGAGCGTGCTGCCGGCGCAGATGGGACTGCTGCCTGAAGCGATTGGTGCTGCAGGCGTCGTGTTCACGTTCACGCCCACCGTTCCTGCCGCGCTGGCGCAGCCTGCTACAGTGACGGTCAGCGAATAGGTTCCTGCCGCAGCAGTGGCGACGTTCGTGATCGATGGATTTTGCAAGGCTGAGGAGAACCCGTTCGGTCCTGTCCAGCTGTATGTCGCGCCGCTGACTGCAACCGTCGAAAGGTTGAGCGTCGTACCGGTGCATACCGGGCTGTTGGATGCAGGAGACGGTGTGACCGGCGTCGCGTTGACTGTCGCGTTCACTGTTGCTGCATTGCTCGTGCAGCCTGCGACGGTTGCAGTGACGGAATAGGTGCCCGTTGCAGCAGTCGTTGCCGCGATTATACTTGGATTTTGCACAGAAGAAGTAAATCCATTCGGGCCTGTCCACGCATAAGATGCTCCCAGGATGGTTGAAGCAAAAAGATTAAGCGTATTGCCGGAGCACACCGGGCTGTTGCATGAAGTCGTGGGCGCCGGAGGGATCGGGTTGACCGTGACCGGCACTGTTCCCGCTCCGCCGGTGCAGCCCGCGGCTGTTGCTGTTACGGAATACGTGCCGGAAGCAGCGGTCGTCGCGTTGACGATGGAAGGACTCTGCACGGAAGAAGTGAAGCCGTTCGGTCCTGTCCAACTGTATGTCGCGCCGACGATGCCCGAGGCAGAAAGGCTAAGCGTGTCGCCTGCGCAGATCGGCGAATTGCAGGATGCTGCAGGTGCGGGCGGGGTCGTATTCACGGTTACATTCACTGTTCCGGCTGCGCTGGTGCATCCGTTGACGGTAACGGTCACCGAGTATGTTCCCGCCGCTGCTGCGCTCACTCCGCTGATGACGGGATTTTGCAGCGATGAGGAGAAGCCGTTCGGTCCCGTCCAGTTGTACGTCGCGCCCGGCACTGCGGTGCTGAACAGGTTGAGCGCGGCGCCGGTGCAAACGGGACTGTTGCTGGAGACGCCCGGCGCGGAAGGGATCGGGTTAACGATCACGCTGGTCGTGCCGGGCGGACCGGTGCAGTTGCCGACGGATGCCGTCACGGAATACGTTCCCGCGTCGGCTGCGGTGGCGGCAGCGATGACCGGGTTCTGCGCGGTAGAAGTAAACCCGTTCGGTCCTGTCCACGCATATGTCGCGCCGGTGATCGTGCCTGCGGTGAGATTGATCGGCGAGCCGATACACACCGGGCTGTTGCTGCCGGTTGCGGGTGCGGGCGGAGTAGTGACGGAGGCGACGGTGACGGTGGCGGTGGCCGGCGGACAAGAAGTCGCCTGGTCGTAAACGCTGACGGTATACGTACCCGGTCCGGCGCTGATCGTTGGTGTAGTTGCGCCGGTACTCCAGCTATACGTATAAGGAGGACCGCCGCCGGTTGGATTGGCAGTGAGGTTCACTGTTCCGGGACCGCCCGAGCAGAGAAAGGGATTGGGAGGCGTGATCGTCGCGCTCATCGGCGGCACGACGTAAACGCGGACCGTGTCGCTGCTCGTGCCGGTGCAGGATGTATTCGGCGCGCCGCTGACGCGATAATCGATGAACGCCGGCGTGAGCGAAGTTGGCGTCACATTTGTAGTAGCGCATCCGCTCGTGCAGCTGAGGTAAGAATTATATGCACCTTGTGGCCCCGGGTTGATCGACGTCCAACTGATCGAAGGCAACTGCAGCCCGACGACCGACATCGTGCCGGTGCAGCCTTGCCGCAACGTGATATCGGCCGACGCCTTGACCGATCGCGTAGCGACGATCTGGTAGATCGGCGAGTCGCCGCCCGGCTTGCAATAAGTAATGCATACGGACGTCATGCCGATGATGCAGGCAGGCGCGCCGATGGAAATTTGCGGGCCGCAATTCACCTGGTAGAATGCAGAGCCGCTCGGCGCCGGGCTGTACACGTCGAACGTCAGCAGATCCGACAAAGGATGCAGCGTTACATTGAAGCGGATACAGTTGGTACCCGAGCAGCAGCTGCCGTTGCGCGAGCCGGAGAGCGTCCAGGTCGTGTCGGTAGTCGCCGAGAGATTAACGTTGAATGTGGTGGCGGTGCATGAACTGCACTGAGCATGCAATCTGTCTGTCCAGAAAAAAGCAAGCAATACATATCCAACTCCTGCGGTCAGTCGTAAACGTGTGCGCATTGAAAAAAAACTTAGGCATGTGTTTTTTTTCTTACGGCAGCACACCGTGAAAGTTTTGCAAGCGATCGAAAACTGTACGCAATCGATCGAGAGCAGGAGTGTAAGAAAAAGTGTTGATCTGGTGAGGAATTTTTGGTACAGGTGTTACCTGACCAGGCTCACATGCCCGCGCATCGTATGCTCTTCACCGAGCACGTCACGAATGATCACTTTCCACACGTATACGTCCATCTGCGCTTCCACGCCGCTGGCCAGCTTGCCGTCCCAGCCTTGTGAAGGATCGTCCGCTTCGAAGATCAAATTTCCCCAGCGGTCGAAGAGGTACATCTTGAATTCATCAATGCCGATGCCTTTGCCGAAGAAGAGATCGTTGTCGCCGTCGCCGTTCGGTGTGAAAGCGTTCGGGATGAAATACGTGAACTCGGCTTCGATGCGCACCGGGTAGCTCACCGTGTCGCGGCAGCCGTACTGGTTGATCACGATCTGCGTGACCATGTATGTGCCTGAATCGGGATACACGTGCGAAGGATTCTGCAGCAGGCTGCTTTCGAAATCGCCGAAATCCCATTCCCAGTACATCGCGCCCTGCGAGAGATCGGCGAAGCTGATCTCGGGCGTGAGGATGGAAGTGCTGTTCGGCGAAGGATCGAATTCGGCCACCGGCTTGGGATACACGATCACGGGATACAGCAGCGAATCGGTGAACACGCAGCCGTTCGTGCTCGTCACCGTCAGCGCGACATAGAACGAGCCGGGATCGTCATAGGTGTGCGAGGGATTTTGCGCGTAAGAGAAATTGCCGTCGCCGAAATCCCAGAGCCAGTTCACGATGCTGCCGCCGTTCACCGTGGAGAGATCCGAGAACTGCGCCGTGAAATCTTCGCAGCCGCTGGCCGCCAGCGGTCCGAAATTCATGTTCGGGATCGGGTGCGTGATCACCAGCTGCGTCACCGTGTCGATGCAGCCGAAAGAAGTTTGCACGATGAGCGTGACGTAGAAGCTGTCGTTCACCGTGGTGAAATTGTGCGAAGGATTCGTCTGCGTGCTCGTGCCGTCGGTGAAGTTCCAGTTCCAGGAAACGATGCTGCCGTCGGTGGTCGTTGACAGGTCGCTGAATTTCGTCGTGTCGCCGAAGCAAACGGTGTCCGCCGAGAAAATGGCAACCGGTTGCGAGTAAACGATCACCTGGTTCACGATCGTATCCGCGCAGCCAGCCGCCGTTGCTGCGATCAGCGTAGTGTTGAACGCGCCGCTGCTCGCGTATTGATGAGCCGGGTTCTGCTGCGTCGAAGTATTGCCGTCGCCGAAATCCCATTGCCACGACGTTGCGCCGCCGGTGGAATTATCGGTAAACGCGGTCGGCTGGTTCGCGCAGGCGGTTGTCGAGGCGAATGCGGCTTGCGGCAAAGGATTCACCGTGACGGGTTGCGTGGTCACGCTCACGCAGCCGCTGCTGGCCGCTACCGTAAGTGTCACCGTATACGAACCGGGCGAAGCATAGACGTGCGAAGTGTGCTGCGAAGGATCAGCCGGGCTGCCGTCGCCGAAATCCCAGCTCCAGCTGCTGATCGTGCCGCTGGTGATGACGGAATTATCGGTGAAGGCGAGCACCTCGTTGAGGCAGGAAGAAGGCGCCACGCTCATCGCCGCCTGCACCGTGTTGCTGACGGTGACCGGCACGAAGATTTGATCCGTGCAGCCGTTTCCGCCCGAGACGATCACCGAAGCGAGGAAGGTTCCGGCATTCGCGTAGGTATGTTGCACGTTCGGACCGGTGCTGCTCGTGTTGCCGTCGCCGAAATCCCAGAGCCAGGTGTTCGGCGGGCCGGTGGACAGATCGGTAAAGCTCGTCGCGCTGCCCACGCACACGGTATCGGCGGAGAACGCAGCAACAGGAATTGCGCTGACGTTGACGGTATTCATAACCGTATCCGTACAGCCGCTGGTATTCGTGACGATCATCATCACGTTGTACGTGCCGGGATTCTGGTAGATGTAATTCGGATTCTGCGCGAATGAATTATTGCCGTCGCCGAAATCCCAATACCAGCTCGCGAGCGGCGTAGGATCGACCGACTGATCGGTGAAGTTCGTTACGTTGCCCAGGCACACCGCCGTAGCGTTGAAGGCCGGCGTAGGAACAGTATTCACGGTGATGTTCGTTTGCAGCGTATCGATGCAGCCCGCCGCGTTCCCAGCGATGAGCGTGATCGCGTAGCTTCCGCCGACCGTGTACGTATGCGATGGATTCTGGCTCGCGTCGAGCGGGCTGCCGTCGCCGAAATCCCAGCTCCAAGTCGTCGGCAGTCCTGTTGTCGTGTCGTTGAACTGCACGGCCTGCATGGCGCAGACGACGTTCGACACGAAGCCGGCCTGCGGTTGCGGCAGCACGGTCACGGCCTGCGTGGAAGTATCGGTGCAGCCGAACACGTTCGTCACGATGAGCGTGGAATTGTACGTGCCGGGATTCGCGAAGATGTAGGAGGGCGAAGTGTTCGTGCTCAGCGGGCTGCCGTCGCCGAAATCCCAGCTCCAGCTCACGGCGGAAGTGGAGTTGTCGGTGTACAGCGTGCTGTACGTGTGGCAGGCCATGCTCGCGCTGAACGCGGAAACCGGATTCGGGTTCACGATCACCGGCTGCGTGATCGTATCGAAGCAGCCGTTCGGGCTGGTCACGATGAGCGTGACGTTGTACGTGCCCTGCGAGAGGTAAACGTGCGTGGGATGCTGCGCGGTGCCTGCGGGCGTGGCGTCGCCGAAATCCCAGCTCCAGGCGGAAGCGGAGATCGAGCTGTCGCTGAAGGCGGAAGTATAACCTTCGCATACGGTGTCGGCGGAGAAATCAGCTACCGGCAAAGGATACACCTGCACGTTCGTCGTGATCGAATCCACGCAGCCGAACGTGTTTTGCGTGATCAGCGTGACGGGATAAATGCCGGGCGCGGTGTAGGTGTGCGCGGGATTCTGCGTGGCATCCGTGGGACTGCCGTCGCCGAAATTCCAGGTCCAGGTGGTGGGTGCGTTCGTCGTGGCGTCGCTGAAATTCGTGGCGCCGCCGAGGCAGGGCACGTTGCTCGTGAAGGAAGGAACAGTGCGCGGGAAAACCGTAACCGGGATTACGATGCTGTGCGTGCAGCCCGTGGCGGCGTAGCCTGCCGTCAGCGTAACGTTGTACGAGCCGCCGTTCACGTAGATGTGCGAAGGCGCAGGATTGTTCGTGTTGTCGGTGTTGCCGTCGCCGAAATCCCAGAAGAACGTGTTGGGCGCGCCGAGCGAGGTGCTGTTGAAGAACGTGGTGTCGTTCGCGCAGACGGACACGTGCGTGAAAGCCGCGGTGGGAATGGGATTCACCGTAACGGTGGCGCTCGTCGTATCCGCGCAGCCGCTGCCCGCCGCCGCGATGAGCGTGGCCGTGTACGTGCCCGCGACGGCGTAGCTGTGCGCGGGGTTCTGCGCTGTGCCCGCGGGCGTCGCATCGCCGAAATCCCAGTTCCAGCTGATCGGCGTTCCCGAGGTTTGATCGGTGAAAGCAGTGGCCTGTCCTTCGCAAACGGTCGTTGTGGCAAATGCCGCGACAGGTACGAGGTTCACGATCACCGGCTGCGTGACGAAATGGCTGCAGCCCGCGAAGTTCGTGGCGGTGAGCGTGACGTTGTACGTTCCCGGCGCGCTGTACAAATGCGAAGGGCTCTGCGAAGTCCCCGTCGACGCGTCGCCGAAATTCCATTGCCAGGTCGAGACGCTGCCCGTGCTGTTGTTCGTGAACACGGTCGAATCGCCGATGCATTCCACGGTAGACGTGAACGCTGCGTTGGGAATGGAGTCCACCATCACCACGCCGGTCGTCGTGTCCATGCAGCCGAAGGCGGTCGTGGCGATCAGCGTGACGGTGTAGCTGCCCGCGTTCGCATACGCGTGAACAGGGCTCGTCGTGCTGCTGGTGCCCGCGTCGCCGAAATTCCAGCTGTAAACGGAAATGCCGGTCGAGGTGTTCGTGAAGATCACGTTGTCCAGCGCGCACACCGTATCCGCGCTCATGGTGAAAGACGCGACAGGCAACGGGTGCACGAGAATCGGGATAGTAATGCTGTCTGCGCAGCCGTCCGCATTCGTGACCACCAGTTCCACGGTGTACGTCGAATCGTTCGCTGCGGCGATGTACGCTTGTCCCGGGGGATTTTGCGCGGAAGACGTATTTCCATTTCCGAAATCCCAGCTGTACACGTTGCCGGGCGGGTTCGCCGTCGTGTTGTTGAACGTCACGTTGAGCGGGGAGCAGCCGGTGGTCGGTGCGGCGGTGAAGGCGGGCAGGGGCTGCGGGAACACGTCGATGTAAACCGTGTCGTTGGCCGTGCAGCCGAGCACGCTCACGTTCAGCGTCACCATGTGGTTGCCGGGATTCGTGAAAGTGACCGGCGGAGGCGTAAACGCAGTAGAAGTTCCCGGCGTGCCCGTTCCGAAATTCCAGGAGTATGTTCCGCCCGCCGTCGAGCCGTTCGTAAAATTCACCGTGAGATCTTCGCAGCCTTGCGAAACGCCGGGCGTGATCAGCGCGGTGGGAATCGGGTTCACGGTGACGACCGAGGTCAGCGTATCGATGCCGCAGTAGCCGTCGACGATGAGCGAGACGGTGTAGGTGCCCGGCGTATTGTACGTCTGCGTGTGCGGGCCCGCGGTGGTGGACGTGTTGCCGTTCCCGAAGTCCCAGGCGTAGGTCAGGCTGTCGCCGAAAGAAGCTTGCGTGAAGGTCACCGTTTGTCCCGCGCAGATCGTGGAGGTCAGCGGCGCGAACACCGCCTGCACGGCCGGGTGCACGAGGATGTTCACGGTGGAATCGCGCGTGCCGCAATGGTTGATCACGTAGAGATGGATCGAGTGATTGACCGCGTTGTTGCCGGGCGGTGCGGTGAAAGTTTGCGGGGGAATGTTCTGCGCGCTGGAGTAGAATACGCCGTCGATGTACCATTGATAGGTGAGCGCGCCGCCGGTGGACGTGTTATTCGAAGTAACGACCAAAGGCGTGCAGCCGTTCGTGGGATTGACGGTGAGGTTGACGTCGGGGATCGTATCCACGGTTATGATCCGGATCATCGTGTCCGTCCCGCAGGCGCTGCCCGCGATCAGCTGGATGGTATACGTTCCCTGCCCGTATGTCTGCGGCGGCGGGTTGGCGGTGCCGCTGATCACGTTGCCGTTGCCGAAGTTCCAGGTGTAGTTGTTCGCGGGCGATACGCCGGTGGACGTGTTCTGGAAGTTCACCACCTGCGGCGAGCAGCCCGGCGTGGGCGTGGCATTGAAGTTCACGATCGGCGCGCCGACGACGACGATGGGACTGACGGTGGAAGTAGAGGAATTGCAGCTGTTCGAAGCGACGAGCGTGATCGTGTACGTGCCTGCGACCGTGTAGGTGTGCGTGGGCGGGACAGGGCTCGTCGTCGTCACCAGCGGTGATCCGTCGCCGAAATTCCAGACGTACATCGTGGCGTTCTGCGAAGCGTTCACCGGTGTCAGCGTTAAGGGCAAACAGCCGGACATCTGGTTGATGGGCACGCTGAAGGACGCGCCTACGTAACGTTCGAAGATCACGGTGAGCGAGTCGACGGCGGTGCAGCCGTTGGGCCCGGTGGCGGTCATCGTGACGAGGTAGGTGCCGTACGAAGTGTAGGTGTGCGAGACGTTCGCCGTGGAGCCGGTGGTCAGCGTGGGGCTGCCGTCGCCGAAGTTCCAGGTGTAGCTGACGCCGCCCGTAGTGAAGTTCGAGAACACGACCGTTTCGCTGGTGGTCGGGTCGCCCGGAAGCAGGCAATATTGCGTATCGCCGTCGCCGTCATCGCCGCTGATGTTCACGGCGGGAATATTAAGCGCGGTTACGCTGAGCGTGTACGTGCTCGTGCAGCCGGTGAAATTCGTGACGATGAGCGTGACGATATAGGTGCCGCCCGCCGCGTAAGTGTGCGAAGGATTCTGCTGCGTGGAAGTGGTGGCGTCGCCGAAGTTCCAGCCGTAAGTGGTGCCGGTCGTGGTGCCGGTTGAGGTGTTCGTAAAAACGACCGGGTTGCCCGCGCACTGGTTGTTCGGGTTGAAAGTGAAGCCCGCGTTCGGGATGGGATGAATCACGACCGTCTGCACCGCGGTATCCATGCAGGGAACGGAAGCATCCACCGCCACGAGCATGAAGGTATACGTACCCACCGCCGAGATCGTCGATCCGCCCGGGGCGACGAGCCCCGTTGTATTGTCGAAGAGCACGCCGTTCAGGTACCAGTTATAAGTCGCCCCTGCTGCTCCCGCGCCGGTGCTGTTGTTCACGAAATTGACGGTGACCGGCCCCGGCCCGCAGATGTTGAGCACGGAAGGCGTGAAGGCGGTGTTGATGTTCGGGCAGTTGGCTTTCAGCCCGGTGATCCAGGTGAAAAAAGCGATCAAAAAAAACAGGCTTCGTAAGTGTTTGCCCATGCCCGTATATAGGAAGTCTAGCGCCTATACGAGTTTAAATGTAGATAGTTTCGGGCTACGGGGCAAGATTTCCGGGGAAAGGCTGAAACGCACTGATGAACAGTGAGATGCAGGAGATGAAATGGACTTGTTTGGTTCTTTCCTGTGGTTTGCCGAGGTAGCCGGTTTGATGTACGAACATTGGGAGCAAAGGGTTTCCGGGAAGGCCAAAACTTACCTAAAAACAAAAGGGAGGACCGATGCCGGTCTTCCCTTTTTTAATAAAGCGCGAAGCTGTTAAGCCATCACATTCTTGTAACTCACATCCAGCAAATTGTCCACGTGGGTTACGCCCGGTGCGGACAAGGCGGTGTATTCGGCTTCTTTCTTTTCAGCGAGCGAACGCACGGTGCCGGTGAGCGTCACTTTGCTGCCGGTGACCTCCACCTTGATCTTGGTGGGATCGATGCCGGCGTGGCGTGCGTAGCAGGCGGTCAGTTTTTCCTTGATCTCTTTCGGTGTGGAAACCGGCGGAACGACCTTGACCAGGTTGGTCACGCCGCGTACGCCGATCAGGTTGTCGACCAGGCCGCGGGCGGCGTTCTTCTGGTATTCCCATTCCACCTCGCCTTCGATGGTGCTCCAGCCGTCCTCCACGCGCACGCGGATCTTGTCCTGCGGGATGAGGCTGTGCCACTTCAGCGTGTTGGTAATGGCTTCGGTGAGATCGGCGTCGGTGCGCTTGCTCGTGCTGGTCACGCGGACTTCGATCTCGTTGTTGACCGATTTCACGCCCGAGATGCGCATGCAGGCTTTTTCAGCGGCCGGCTTGTTGGCATACGTGTTCACCGTGCCGGTGAGCGTGACCACGCCGTTCGTCACCGTTGCGGTGATGTCGGTGGTGCTGAGCATGGCGTTCCATTTGAGCTCGTTGGTAACGTCCTGTTGAATTTGTGCGTCTGTTTTCATAGCGGTTCAATTGTTTAGGTGAGTGAATAAGGAATTGATGATTTATTGATGAACACAGGTCGCCGCCGTTCGGGCCTGCCGGGTGAATATTACCGCATGGACTATGCGGACGGCCGGGAACAAGCCGGCAGGAAATAGAAGAGTTGAGATCTCTCTGGAGAAAAAGGCAACAGGCATATGTGAGTGTGTAAGAGAAAAATTTCTCCAAAGAACCGTGCCAGCGTTCGGCGTGGCGAGCAGCTCGCGTCATTTCTGCAAAGACAGAAACGTGTGAAAAAAGCACTGCGAAAAAAATTCCTCTTTCTGCGGAATTTTTTTTAGCACTGTGGAAGGGCGGCTACGAAACTGCAGTTGGTTGTTGCTCCATTAATTAAGGTGCGAAAAAAGGTGTTAGCGGAAAGTCGTCATATTATAGTGTGCCGGGCAGGATTTTGTTTTTTAGAGGTTTTCGTTTTTTCTGCGCGCTGTGCGCAATCGCCACGAAACGGAAAAATTTTGGGGTGAAAATTCACAGGAAATTTTCGCGCTTTTTTTTCGCGCCTGAAGCGGCCCGCGGGATTTCTCCCGATTCATCCTGAGCATCGACCGAAAGCGCCGTCTTGTCGAAACGCGCGCCGCACGCCGCTTTCAGGCAGGGGAATTGTCTTTTTCCCGGCAAGAGACTGATCAAAACAAATTGACATGAAAACGTTAAAACTCATCGGCCTTTGCCTGTTGATGTCTGCCGCGGCAAGCGCGCAGACGGAGCCGGCGCCCGCGCCTGCCGGTGACAGTGACGGTGATTACCATGCTGTGGAAATCGGCGCGCGTTACATGCCTACGTTCTCGACCTTCGACGTACGCACGATCGATAACGGGGTCGTCGCAGGCAGCTTCACGCTGGGCCACGGCTTCGGCGGAATAGTGGCGGTGAATTTTTCGAGGAACGTCGGTGTGCAGGGTGAATTCATCTACAACGAGCTGACGCAGAAATACCGCGACCGCGATAGGGATCATAAGATCACGCTGAACTACGTGAACATCCCGCTGCTGCTTTCGCTGAATACCGGCAAAGGCTCGGCAGTGAACCTGAACATCGTCGGCGGCCCGCAGATCGGCATTAACGTCGGCTCGCACGTGGAGCATTCCGGCGGCGGCGGCGTTGACACGGTGCAGGCCGTGCTGGCCGTCAAGCAGGGCGACCTGGGGCTGGCTTACGGCGCAGGACTGGAGTTCGGCCTCGGGCCGGAGCGCAACGTGCTGCTCGATTTCGGCTTCCGCGGCGTGTACGGACTGATCGATATCAGCGACCGGAGCCGGAACATTACTACCAATGAATACTACATTTTAGATCGTGCCCATGTGCAATCGTACGCAGGGTATGTGGGGTTGAAATTTGCATTTTGAGCATAGGGCCTGAGCGTTTCCGTCAGAGGAGAATGTGTGTGCAGAAGGAAACACGGAGACGAACAGGTCAAAAAAAGAGCAGCTTCTGATTTCAGAAGCTGCTCTTTCATTTATAAGGTGTCACGGTTGTTAAAGAATTGCGTCTCCCGCATCAATCGGTAAAAAGCTCCTGCAGCGCGCCTGCTCATGAATAATCGTTTTGCGAAAAAACGCAGCGTCTCAACAGGGAAATGCTCATTTCCGTGGGTGAAACGGCATTTTCCCGGGAAAATGGACAACATTTTAGTCTTCGGTCATAAAATTCTTCTCTTCGGTGACCGTTCCCGTTCCTTCGGTCATGAAATTCTTCTCTTCGGTGACCGTTCCCGTTCCTTCGGTCACAAAATTCTTCTCTTCGGTGACCGTTCCCGTCT